>Ga0209377_1000597_pt1 | contig 24353 bp, 16 predicted proteins | sample GraSoiAngelo_141_FD_185898 | JGI IMG/M metagenome (GOLD analysis project Ga0209377, IMG submission 185898) | Grasslands soil microbial communities from the Angelo Coastal Reserve, California, USA - 14_0929_12_40cm (SPAdes) (version 2) | ecosystem: Environmental > Terrestrial > Soil > Grasslands ...
GAAGTGGATTCGGTCCACGCTCGGATCGAGCAGCTCCTGTACCCGCCGGGCGTTGTAGCAGAGCCCGTCGTAGGTGGAATTCGTGATGATCGAGTGCACGGGGCGCGTCTCGACCCCTTTGGTGACCAGGGAATTGGCTTTGATCGCCGCCTTGATCGCCTCCGGCGTCAGCCGCTCGGGCAGAATGGGCCCGATAATGCCGTAGCGGTTACGCACCGGGACGAGATAGGTCGGGATCCCCCCAGTCATCACCAGACTGTGTTCGATCGACTTGTGACAGTTGCGGTCGCACAGGGCGATCTGGTCGCGGGCCACGGCGGCCATGAAGATCACCCGGTTGGACATCGACGTACCGTTGGTCACCGAATAGGTCCGGTGCGCCCCGAACACCCGGGCCGCGTATCGCTCGTGTCCGCCCATCGGTCCGGTATGATCGAGCAACGACCCCAGCGCTCCCACACTGATCGAGAGATCAGACCGAAGCAGGTTCTCCCCGAAGTAGTCGAAGAACATCCGGCCCACTGGCGACTTGAGGAATGCCGTTCCGCCGGTGTGCCCCGGGGTGTGCCAGGAGTATTCGTACTCCTGGCTGAACTTCATCACGGCCGCAGCCAGTGGCGGCATCATCACGTCGAGGTAGCGGCGGATGGCGGCGACCACCCGTCCGCCGACGAACGCCGCGGTGTCCTCGAGCGTCCAGACGTATTCGTCCACCATCTCCATGACGTCGATGGGAATCGCCGACGCCGCGCCGCGCTCCGCCATCAGGAAGATCGGAACTTTGTCGTTGCGGGAGCGCACGAGCTCGAGCAGCGCGCGGGCCTGGGCGTGATCGCCATCGCCGTTGCTTCCCAGCGTCCAGTCGAGCAGCAGGACATGGATGGCCGAATCCGACTGGACGACGGACATGCCGTCCTCGGCGGAGGCCGCCTCCACGACGTCGATCGCGCGGCCTTGCAGCTCCTTGACCAGTGTCCGGGCCGCATGTCCCTCAGCGGTTGGGGTCGGCAGCTCGTCGTCAATCATGAGCGCCCGCAGCTGGATGCGCTTGGTGCTTCGCTCGATCATATCACTGACTCCTCGCGGCGGTCACTCCGGCCGTGTGCTCCACCGATAGAACGACAGCGCGGTCGCATCCGGCTCGCCGAACCACTGGACGTAGAGCGCCCTGAATTCGGGCGTCGGATACAGCCGGCTGAGCGTGTGATTCACGAGCGTGGTAAAGCCGTCGTCGCCCTTGGGGAGCGGCAACGCGAACGCCTCGTAGGTGAAGTACCGGTCCAACACTTCGAGGTCTTTTCCCGAGGGATTGTGAGCGATGGCATCGAGCAGGATGGCGCGGTCGGCGAAAAACACGCCGGCCCCGCGCTTCACGACTGCTGTGATTCCTTCGTCATAGCCCGTCACCGGCGTCGTCTTCGTGGCGAGCTTGAAGTCGTGCAGCTTGCCGGCTAGCCACGGCTCGGCGGTCGTGCCCTTGATGAACGTGAATGTCTGGGTCTGCAGCAGCTGGCCCGCCGACGCCCGCCAGGTCGGGCTGGACGGCGGTTTCTGGTTCAGGACCTCCGACAGACGATCGGGGGCGTCCTTACGCAGTAGCGCGCCGATTCCACCAGGAAAGACGGGGAAGGAGAAATCGACGGCCTCCCTGCGGCTCCACGTGTCGGTGTCGGCGGCACAGAAGGCGTCGACCTTGCCCGTGCGTACGGCGTCGAACCGATCAGCGGCGCCGAGGGGCACCCATTCGACGGTCAAGGTTTGCAGGCCCAGCTGAGCCTTTACCGCGTCGCCGATCTTCTGGCACAGCGCCACCGTGAATCCGGCGGCGTTTCCAGACTGGTCGCGGTACGAAAACGGCCGCGCGTCGGGTTGATAGCCGAACCGGATCTTGCCACTCTGCTTGATTCGCGCGAGGGTGGGCGACGCCGGTGGGGCAGCTTTTTGGGCTGGTGCGGGTGAGGCGATCGCGAGGCAGGCGATGGCGCAGGCCGCGATTGTGATGCGTCGTTGCATGACCTCTGCTCCTTTCAGACTCGGACCTGCGCGGGAACCGGCTCCATGCCCCCGGTGCGCGGCGTCGATTTCTTGTCGACGAACCGGTACGCGATGAACCCCCAGATGATGTAGGTGACCGAGGCGACCAGCATGCCTCCCATCACCGCTTCGAACCCCGAGGCAAAGAGCGCGTACGTGCTGTAGAGCATCGCGATCAGCGCGATCGTCATGTTGCGCCGATAGGTGCTCTGCGGGGCATTGTTCATTTTCATCATCACCCCGAGAGCGGACAGCGCAATGATGTAGGGGATCACGTTGGTGACGACCGCAAGGTTGACGAGCTTGCTGAACTGCTTGCTCAAACTGGGCGAGATCGTGGACAACGCGAGCACTGTCTGGACCACACCCAGCACGAGCATACCGGCGAGGGGGGCGCCCCTCGCGTTCACTTTCGCGAAGAGCTTCGGGAACATGCGCCCTTCCGCGGCGGCCTTGCCCGTCTGGGCGATCGTGAACTGCCAGCCGAGCAGGGAGCCAAGACACGCGAGCACGGCCAGCACCATGATGATGCGCCCGACGGTCGGATTGAACATGTGTTCATAGGCGGTGCCGAACGGACCGGTGGACTTGGCCAGCTCCTCGTTGGGCACGATGCCTTGTATCACGGTCGTCGAGAGGATGTAGATGACGCCCGCGCCCAGCGTGCCGAACAGGCAGGCGAGGGGCACGTCGCGTTTCGGGTTCTCGACCGCATCCGAGTTTTGCGCCGCTGACTCCATCCCGAGGAAGGCCCAGAGCGTGAGCGAGATGCTCGAGCCGATCCCTTGACCCAGGCTGAGCCCCTGGGGATTCCACGCCGCCGAGAACGTGGCGCCGCTGAACCAGAACCATCCGATGATCGAGAGCAGGCCGACCGGGAGGATGACTCCCCAGACCGTGATGGAGCCGATCCGTCCGGTGACGGAGGGACCGCCGAAATTGGCAACTGTGGTGAGCCAGAGCAGCGCGATCACCCCGAGGCATGTGGCGATCGGCGCGGAAGCGAGCCACGGGAAGAAGGCAGCCAGATAGCCCACGGCGGAGATCCCGATCGCCACGTTGCCAATCGCGAGGGAGAGGAAGTAGAGGAAGAAGACGACGAAGTATCCGTCTTTACCGTAGGCATCTTCAGCGTATGCCGACATGCCGCCGGGGCGCTGATTAAAGATGCCGGCCTGCGCGAAGCCATATGCGATTGCCATCGAGCCGAGCGCGGTCACTCCCCACGAGAGCAGTGAGATCGCGCCGACCTGCGCCATGTTCGTCGGCAGCATGATGATCCCGGAGCCCATCATGTTCACGGCCACGATAAACGTGAGCTGGACGAGTGACATCTTCTTCGTCGTTGTTGCCACTGTCTCCTCCCTTGAGCCGTGTCTTCCTAGTGCTTTACGCAGTAGATGTGGTAGACCCCATCGTGTTCTTCCGTGCCTTCGACTTCTTTGGCAAAGCCCGGGAACCGCTCACCCCACTCCTGGACCGCGCGCAGATAGGTGAGCCAGGGGCCGTCCGCGGGGCCGATGTTTTCGCCTGGCATCACGATCGGAATTCCGGGTGGGTAGGGGATGACGCCGACCCCGACGACGCGATTCGCGATCTTGTCGAGGGCGACCTTCTCAGCGTCGCCGGCCATCAGGCGCTGGAACGCGCGCCGCGGCGTCATCTCCGGTGTGGGGAGCGTGGCATAGGCCTGGGCCTGCCAGTATCCCTGCCGCCCTTCCTTCATATAGGCCCACATCTCGTTGCCCAGGTCCCGGAGCCCCATCCCGGCGTACCGCTCGGGTGCGGCGGCCGCGACGCCGGGCACCACGTCGGCGAGTGGCGCATTGCTGTCGTAGTCCGTCTTGAAGTCGAGCAGCGTGTTGAGCAGCGTGCCCCATTTTCCCCTGGTGATCCCCACTGAAAAGAGGAAGAGCACCATGTGGTCGGTCGTGCGCGATGGCACGATCCCGTGCCGGGCGAGGTAGGCGGTGACGATGTCCGCGGGAATGCCCTGCGCGTCGAATTCGCCATCCTGCTTCATGCCGGGGCACACGATGCCGAACTTGATCGGGTCGAGCATGCACCAGTTATCGGGGATGTCGTCGAAGCCGTGCCACGGCTCACCCGGATGCAGCACCCAGCACGCCGGTTCCGTGGAGAGCAGTTTTGCCGGCGCCTCGTGGAACGGAATGCGCTTGCCTGTCTTCGGGTCCTTGACGTCGGTCGCGTTCCACGGCGCGAAGAACCAGTCCTTCTTCCCGACGAACTCCTGGTGCACGCGCGCGACGGCCAACCGGCACGCCACCGCCTCGTCGATCACGTCCTGCGTCAGCGTCTGACCGGCCGGCCCGTCCATCATCGCGGCGGCGACTTCGTTGGAGGCGATCAGCGCGTAGAGCGGGGACGTGCTCGCCTGCGCGGCGTAGGCTTCGTTGAAGCGACCGTGATCGATCGCCCCGCGACCGTCCCTGATGTGGATGTAGGAGGTCTGCGAGAGCGCAGCGAGCAGCTTATGCGTGGAATGCGTCGCGAATACGGTGGGGCCGTCCTTGGGATGCTCGGCGGGATTGCCGCGCATCGCGTGGCGGTCCTTGTACATCGGATTGAACCGCGCGTAGGCGTACCACGCTTCGTCGAAGTGGATGCGATCCACGCTTTGCGCGAGTCGTTCCTGCGCGTCGCTGGCGTGGTAGCACATCCCATCGTAGGTGCAGTTCGTCACCACCGCGTAGACCGGGCGCTTGGCGGACGCGCTCTTCGCCAGCGGGTTTTGCGCGATGCTTTCCGCGATGGCCTTGGGCTCGAGCCGGGACGGCGGGATCGGCCCGATGATGCCGTAGCGGTTGCGCGTGGGGCGCAGGAACACGGGGATGCCCCCGCTGATGGCGAGGCCTTGCTCGATGGACTTGTGGCAATTGCGGTCGCACAGCGCGATCTCGCCGTCGCCCACACAGGCGCTCATGATGGCTCGGTTCGATCCCGACGTGCCGTTCAGGACCGAGTACGACCGGTGCGCGCCGAAGACCTGGGCGGCGTAGCGCTCACTCGCGCCGATGGGTCCCAGGTGGCCAAGGAGCGAGCCGAGTGCCGCGCGCTCGATCCCCATGTCCGAGCGGAACAGATTTTCGCCGTAGTAGTCGAAGAACGCGCGGCCGATCGGCGACTTGAGAAACGCGACGCCGCCCTGGTGGCCGGGCGCGGCCCACGAGTACTCGCGGTCGCGGTCGTAGCGTGCGAGCGCCGTGGCAAAGGGCGGGAGCAGGCCCTGGATGTAGCGCTCGATCGCGGCCGTGGCCCGACCACCGATGAATGCTGCCGTGTCCTCGAGGATCCAAATGAACTCGTCGGCCAGCGTCGCGACTTCGACGGTGACCGTTCCCGCCACGCTCCGGTCCGCCATCAGGAACACGGGGACCTTGGCGTTGCGGGCCCGCAGGGTGCGGAGCAGCTCAGTCGCCTCGCAGTGCGTGCGCTCATCGTTCTTGCCGAGGGTCCAGTTGACGAATACGCCGTGGATGGCGGCATCGGAGACGACGTTCGCCCGGCCGTCGTCGAGGGACAGCGCTTCGATCACGTCGATCCCGCGCCCGCGCAGCTCGGCGGCCAGTGTCCGCACGGCCCGGCTGCCCGCCGACGTCGTCCCCGCCCCGTTCAGCTTGTCGTCGACGATCAGCACCCGGCGCGTCAGCGGACGCGCGTCACCGGCGATCACGGCGACCTCGCGCGGTGCATGCCCTAGTAGGCGTACGCGACATAAATCATTCCGTAAGTGAGGTTCGACGTCTGGTTGTACTGTTGGGTGGTCGCAGCCTGTGGATGGGCGAGCGCGGCGACGAAGCTCACGATGAAGTTGCTGTTGACGCTCCAATCGGTGTACGCATCGAGCTCGGTCGCGACGTCCTTGGAGGTGTTGGTACCCACCAGTTGGTCGTGCTTGAAGGCGTAGCCGATGAGGCCGCCGCTGACCGACCCGCTCGGCTTGACATGCACTCGTAGTTGGTGCGAGACGAGGTTCGAGTTGGAGAGGAAGTACTCCCCACCGATCTCCCCCTGCCACCAGGTGCCCCAGTCGTGAAAGCCGGGGAGCAGCATGTCGAATGACTCATTCGCGGGGGTCGCGGGATCGTCCCCCTGGAAGAACGCATAGCGGTAGGAGATCTTCGGCGTCCACGATACCTTGGACAGCTCGTAGGCGCCCAGGACATTCCACGCCGTGGACTTTCTCAAGTCGCCATTGTCTTCGCGTGCGTACTCGGCCTCGAAGGAGAGGTTCGGGAGTTTGCGCAGGGGTGCGGTGTAGGCCCGCAGGTTGAAGACGTTCATGCCGTCGCGCGCGGGCGTCGAGTCGGACATGAAGTGCAAGTAACTCGCCCCGAGGGTCGTGGCCTTGCCGATGGTGCGTTCGTAGTTCCCGCCAGCCACCCGTGTGCCCTTCTCGGACTCGGGGACCTCGTTGCGATCGAGGTAGAAGGCCTCGAGCGTGTTTTTCTTCGCGTGGAAGCGAGCGACGCCGGCGAGGGCCCACGCCTTGCGCGCGTTGCTCCAGAAGCCTCCGCGAGTGCCGCCTTCGCCGCCGCCATCCCACAGCAGCAGCCCGTGACCGATCTTGTACTGCGCGCGGCCGAACGTGAATTCGAGCGCGTTCTCCCCGACGGCCAGTGCCTTGCCGGAGCGCCAGCCCACGTAGAGATCTTCGATCATGAAGGAGGATGCTTCCGAGCCGACGAGCGGCGGGGGAACGGAGTACGTGCGCTCCCCGACAGCGCTGATCTTTCCAAAAAACTCCCCCTTGCCGGCGTGCATCCGGGCTGAGAGGGCGGGCTTCGCATAGCTCTCGAACCAGTCGTCGCTGAGGTTACCGGAGGGATCCGGTCTCACGTCCGTGTAGAGTGAGTTTCCGAACCCGAATGCGCCGAGACCGGCGTCGAAATTGAAGGTCCACTCCACCTTCTTCGGCAATCCAGTCGGTCGCTCATGCTTCTTCTGGGCCTGCGCCTGAGCGGCCGTAGCCACGAGAATGAGACCGATGACGGTGACCCGAGAACGCATTGGAAGCTCCCGCTCGTGTGGAAGGGAAGGCGCGCCGCAGCGTAGTTTGCGCCCTGGCGGGCGCACGCCGTATTGGACCTTTGTTCTATTCCATCTCCATATGCCGCAAGTGACATTGATTTTTGAGGCACCTCTCAACCCGAAACGGGGGAGCACTTGCTATGTCCGTGATGCTCCGGGCCGCCGCGGTCGGCTGCGCCGTCACGCTATGTGCCGCGGGATGTGGTGGTGGCGGCGCCAAGGCCGCCCCCAGTGTTGTCGATGTCGTCGTGGCGCCGGTGCAGGTGCGCGACGTTCCCATCGTAGTGGAATGGGCGGCACAAACCTCCGGCGCAAACGACGTCGAGATCCGCGCGCGGGTGAAGGGGTTCCTGACGCAAAAGGCATATAAGGAAGGGACGTTGGTACGCCGCGGTGAGCTGCTATTCCAAATCGATCCCCAGGAATACCAGTCCGCAGTCGCGCAGGCTCGGGCCACCCTCAGCCAGGCGCAGGCAGGTCTCTCGAAAGCCAACACCGACGTCGCCCGCTTACGGCCGCTCGCCGAGCGCAACGCCGTCAGCCGGCAGGACCTCGATCACGCGGTCGCCGCAGAGCAGGGCGCGGAAGGACAGGTGGCCGCTGCCCGCGCCGCCATGAAGACGGCTCAGCTCAACCTCGACTATGCCAAGATCACGAGTCCCATCACCGGACTGGCCGGCGTGGCCCAGGCGGATGTTGGGTCTCTCGTTGGCAGTCCCGGACCGACGCTCCTGACCGTCGTCTCACAGGTGGACACGATCAAGGTCAAGTTCCGGATTTCGGAGCAGGAGTACCTCGTCCTGCGGCGGGCGCTGGGCGATTCGGCGCCCAGGGCCGCGAGGCGGGAAGGGCGGCTCGAGCTGGTGCTGGCCGATGGTTCGGTCTTCGACCATAAGGGCACCGTGGTGACCGTCGATCGCAACATCGATCCGGCGACCGGGACACTCGGGATCGAAGCGCTGTTTCCCAATCCAACCGGATTCCTCCGGCCGGGACAGTTCGGGCGCGTCCGGGCGCCAGTCACGACCCGAACCAACGCAATCCTGGTGCCGCAACGGGCAGTGCGGGAAATGCAGGGCACGTTCAGTGTGGGCGTGCTCAAGCCCGACAGCACGATCGAGGTGCGCCCGGTCAAGGCGGGGGCACGGGTCGGAAGCGACTGGGTGGTGGATTCGGGGCTCGTGGCAGGCACGGTGATCGTGGTCGAAGGAATGCAAAAGGTGCGGCCCGGCGTGAAGGTACGCGCCACGCGTGCGGCGGCGACGGCCGATACCACGCCCGCGTCACAAGTGTCAGACACCTCAACCCGGCACTGATCGATGGCTGATTTCTTCATCCGAAGGCCCACGGTCGCCATCGTCATCTCGATCGTGATCGTTTTGCTCGGCCTGGCCACGTTGCAGAAGCTCCCCATCGAGCAGTACCCGAGCCTCGCGCCACCCACGATCCGCGTTGAGACCACATATCCCGGCGCCTCAGCCGAAGTCGTGGAGCAGTCGGTGGCCACGCCGATCGAGCAGCAGGTCAACGGCGTCGACAACATGATCTACATGAAGTCGCTCAACACGAGCGACGGCCGCATGCTGCTCGATGTGTCGTTCGAAGTCGAAATGAATCGCGACATGGCCAACGTGCTGACGCAGAACCGGGTCTCGCAGGCGCAGTCGCGACTGCCGCAGGAAGTGACGCAGCAAGGTGTGACCGTCAAGAAGATCAACCCGAGCATCCTGAACGTCATCTCGCTCTATTCGCCCAACGGCACCTACGACGCTCAGTTCCTCAACAACTACGCGATGATCAACGTCCGGGATGCGATCCTCCGCATCCCGGGCGTCGCCCAGGTCGATCTGTACGGCGGCGCGGAATACGGCATGCGCATCTGGCTGCGGCCCGACCGGCTGGCGACGCTCGGGCTCACGGCCGCGGATGTCATCTCCGCGATCAAGGAGCAGAACCTGCAGGCGCCTGCCGGAAAAGTGGGCGACGAGCCCGCACCGCCGGGTCAGGAGTTCACCTACACGGTGCGCGCGCCGGGCCGCCTCGTGACCGCGGAGGAGTTCGACAACATCATCGTGCGGCAGACGGGGGCGGGAATCGTGCGCGTCCGCGACGTCGGACGCACGCAGCTGGGAAGCGAGAACTACCGCTCGTTCGGGAGGCTGGACGGCAAGCCCGCGGGTGTGCTGGCCGTGTATCTGCTGCCGGGAGCCAACCAGCTCAAATCCGCCGAGGGCATTTATCACACGCTCGACGAGCTGAAGAAGTTCTTCCCGGCGGACATGGACTATAAGATCACGTACGACACCACACCCGCCGTCGAGGCCTCGATCGAGTCGATCCTGCACACCCTGATCGAGGCGTTCATCCTCGTCACGCTGGTGGTCTTCATCTTCTTGCAGAACCTTCGGGCCACCCTGATCCCGTTGTTGACCGTGCCGGTGTCGCTCATCGGCACGTTCATCTTCTTCCCCTTGCTGGGCTTCTCGCTCAATACGCTCACGATGTTCGGCTTGGTGCTCGCGATCGGCATCGTGGTGGACGACGCGATCGTGGTGGTCGAAGCCGTCATGCACCACATCGAGCACGGCAAGACTCCGGAGGAGGCCACGGTCCAGGCGATGAAAGAGGTATCCGGGCCCGTGGTGGCCATCGCGCTCATTCTGTGCGCGGTGTTCGTCCCGGTCGCCTTGCTCGGAGGACTCACGGGGCGCCTGTACCAGCAGTTCGCGCTCACGATCGCGATCTCGGTGCTCCTGTCGGCGTTCAGCGCGCTGTCGCTGTCGCCGGCGTTGTCGGCCATGATCTTGAAGGCCAGTCACGGGCCCCCCAAGGGTCCGCTGGGGAAATTCTTCGGCTGGTTCAACCGCGTGTTCGAGCGCACCACGACCGGCTACGTGAAGGTCTCGCGGATCTTCGTGCGGCGCGCCGTCCTCGCGCTCGGCGTGATCGGGATCGCGACGGTGCTGACGGGGGGCTTGGCGCGCGTGCTCCCCGGCGGGTTCGTGCCCGACGAGGATCAGGGCATCTTCATGATCAACGTCCAGCTGCCGCTCGGCTCCTCGCTGCAGCGCACCGACGCCGTGCTCCGGCAGATCGAAGGCATCCTCGCGCAGACCGAGGGCGTCGACGCGTGCAACGCCATCGGCGGGTTGGGTATGCTCACCAACAGCTTCAGCCCGGAGTTCGGCTCGTTCTTCTGCCGGCTCAAGCCGTGGGAGGAGCGCAAGGGGAAAGCCCTGCACGTCGCGGGGATTCAGCGGACCGTGGGCGCGGCCCTGGCGCAGCTTCCCGGCGCGGTGGCGTTCCCGTTCATGCCGCCGACGATCTCCGGCTTCGGCGCCGCGGGCGGCTTCAATTTCCTGCTGCAGGACCGAAGCGGCACGCTGACGGTGGAGGATCTGGGCCGGCAGACGCAGGCGTTTCTGACCGAGGCGCGCCAACGGCCCGAGCTGGCGAACCTCTTCACCTCGTTCAACCCGACGACTCCCCAGGTCTCGGTCCAGCTCGACCGTGAAAAGGCGCGTGAGCTGGGCGTGCCGATCAATGATGTGTTCTCGGCATTGTCGGCGTTCATGGGCGGTGCCTACGTCAACGATTTCAATCGATTCGGCCGGTTGTACCGCGTGTACGTCCAGGCAGAGCCGGCATTTCGCGTAAAGCCGGAAAACATCGGCCAGCTCTACGTTCGCAGTAAGACCACGTCGGACATGGTGCCCCTGTCGACACTCCTCCACGTCACGCCCTCGTCGGGAACAGAGATCACCACGCGGTTCAATCTGTTCCGGTCGGTGGAGATCAGCGGCGTGCCGGCACCGGGCTACAGCTCCAAGCAGGCGATGCACGCGCTCGAGACGGTGGCGCACACCGTGTTGCCGTCCGAGATGAGCTTTGCCTACTCGGGGATGTCGTATCAGGAGAAGGTCGCTCCGCCGGCCGCGCCGACCTTCATTCTCGCCATTGTGTTCGTCTTCCTGCTGCTCGCGGCGCAGTACGAAAGCTGGCGGCTCCCCTGGGCAGTGCTGCTCGATACGCCGCTGGTCGCGCTCGGCGCGTTCCTCGGCGCCTGGGTGTTCCGCTTCGACAACAACGTCTACGTCCAGGTCGGTCTGATCATGCTCATCGGGCTTGCCGCGAAAAACGCGATCCTGATCGTGGAGTTCGCGAAAATGAAGCGGGACCAGGGATCGCCCATCGAAGACGCCGCGCTGGAAGGGGCGAAGCTGCGGTTCCGCCCCATCCTCATGACCGCGTTCGCGTTCATCCTGGGCTGCGTCCCGCTGATGCGGGCGAGCGGCTCCGGGGCCGCGTCCCAGAACGTGATGGGCACGGCGGTGGTCTTCGGGATGCTCATCGCAACGGTCGTCGGGTTGTTCATCATTCCGGGACTCTACGCCTGGACCCAACGCTGGAGCTTTGGCAAGAAAGCATCTGAGGCGAAGGGGGCAAAAACGACGCCGGCGCCGGCGGAGCCGGCCCTCGCGGCGAAAGCGACGAGCGCCCACTGATGCGGACAGGCACGTGGCGTCGGCTGGCGCTGGCCTGCGTCGCGCTCGTAGCAGGGGCCTGTGCCGTCGGCCCGAACTTCAAGACGCCGCCGACGGCCGCGCCGGAGCACTGGCGCGATTCGACCATTTCCGCTCAGGACTCATCGTACGCCAACCTGGCGTGGTGGGAGGTGTTGGGCGACTCCACGCTGCAGGAGCTCGTCCGCATCGCGCTGCGCGAGAACCGCGATCTGCGCATCGCTCTGGCGCATGTCAACGAGGCCCGGGCGAGGCTCGGGATCCAGCAGCTCGAGTTCCTGCCGCAGATCGACGTCAGTGGACGGGCCGCCAAGGTACACGTCAGCGACTCCTTGTTGGGTCTCCGCACGGGCACGTACAACTTGTTCGAGCTGGGGGCGAGCGTGAGTTGGGAGCTCGACTTGTGGGGTCGGCTGCGGCGACTCAACGAATCCGCCAAGGCGAGCCTGCTGGCCACCGAGTACGCACGCCGCGGGGTCATCATCACGGTCGTAGGCGACGTCGCGCGAGCGTATCTCGAGCTGCGCGATCTCGATCAGCAGACCGTCATCGCGGAGTCGATCGTCGTCACGCGGCGACGGTCGCTGGACCTGGCGCGATCGCGCTTCGAAGGCGGGCTGACCTCGGAGCTCGACGTGCGTCAGGGCGAGTCGGAGCTGGCGGGCTCCGAGGGGCGTGTGGCGAGCATTCGCTTGCAGGCCAGCCAGAAGGAGCAGGAGCTGAACGTTCTGCTGGGGCGCATGCCGGGCACGGTGCCGCGCGGTGCCGCACTCATCAAGCAAACTTTCCGCACGCAGATTCCGCCGGGCATACCGTCCACCGTGCTGCAGCGTCGACCCGATATCCGCCAGGCCGAGTCGGAGTTGCGGTCCGCCAACGCCATGATCGGCGCCGCGATCGCGGCGCGCTTCCCCACGATCTCGCTCACTGCGGCGGGCGGGACGCGCACCGATGCTATCGAGAACCTGTTCCAGGCGGGGACCGGTTTCTTGCACCTTGCCACGAACGTGCTGCTTCCGATCATCAACGCCGGCCGAAGCGGCAAGCAGGTCAAGCTGGAGCGCGCTCGGACGGAAGCCGCCGTGGCGCGCTACGACCAGGTGGTCCTGAACGCGTTCCGCGAGGTCGAGAACGGCCTGGTCGCGCTCCAGCAGCTGCAGATCGAGGTCGGGGCGGCCGTGCGTCAGGTGGGCGCCGCGCGGCGGGCGGTTGCGTTGGCGGGCGACCGCTACCAGGGTGGGGTGGACAGCTACACCACGCTGCTCGACGCGCAGCGCGTGCTCGCCGACGCCGAGCTGGGCGAATCGAGCCTGCAGCGTCAGCAGCGCGTAGCCGTGGTGCAGCTGTATCGGGCGTTGGGTGGCGGATGGGACGCCGTGACCGACACGCTGGCGATCCCGCACCCGGCGCGGTAGATCAATCGCGACAGCGGGCAATCTCGCGTTATCTTCGAGCATCATGGTCGGATCGTCCGAAGCGCCGAAACCCCAAACGCGTGAGCGTAGATCGCCCGCCCGCGCGCGCGCCAGAACGCGCAAGTCCGTCCTGCGGACGAACGACGGCAAACCAATCCCGATCGTCCACGTGGTCTCCGAGTGCTGGCCCTACGCGCGCTCGGGAGGTCTCGGAGAGGCCGTCGCCAGTCTGGCCACGTACCAGGCCGCCGCGGGCCTGCCGACCACAGTCGTGATGCCGCTCTACCAGCAAGTCCGCGCCGTGGTTCCCGCGATGGAACCGCTCGGGGCGCCCATCACGGTGCAGCTCGGGCCCACCCGAGAAACCGGCCGGCTGTGGCGGGCCAAAGGCATGCGCCGCGGCACCGACGTGGTTTTCGTGGAGCATCCGGGGTTCTTCGATCGGCCGGCGTTGTACGGCGAAGGACGGGACTATCCCGATAATCACCGGCGCTTCGCCTTCTTCTCCCTTGCGGCGCTCACCGCGTTGCCGCGCATCGCCCCCGCCAACGCGATTCTGCACGCGCACGACTGGCACGCGTCCATGGTGCTCGTGTACCTGCGGTCGCTCCTGGCGCGGCATCCGTACTACCGGCGTGTCCCCGCGGTTTTGTCGGTCCACAACGCCGGCTATCAGGGACATTTCCCGCCGGCGACGCTGGCCGAGATCGGCCTCCCGTGGGAGCTGTTCAACTGGGAGTTCCTGGAGTGGTACGACAAGGTGAATTGGCTCAAGGGCGGGATCATCTCGGCAGACGCTGTCGTCACCGTGAGCGCGACGCACGCGCGCGAGCTGCAGTCGCCCGACGGCGGCTTCGGACTGGGCGACACGTTCCGCGCGCTGCGCGACCGGCTGTTCGGGATCACCAACGGGATCGACTACGACATCTGGGATCCCACGAGGGATGCGCACATCGCCCAGCGCTTCAACGCGCGACACCTCGAGGGCAAGCGGGAGTGCAAGGTCGCGCTCCAGACGCATTTCGGACTCGCGCAGTCGGCGCGCACGCCGCTGTTCGGCATGGCGGCGCGCCTGGTCGCGCAAAAGGGACTCGACCTGCTCGTGGATGGTCGCGCGTTGCTCTCGACGGACGCCCAGTACGTCTTTTTGGGTCAGGGCGAGCGCCGCTACATCGAGCCCTTGCGCCAGCTGGCGGCGCGCTTTCCCGACCGCATCGCCGTCGAACCCGGGTTCACGGACCCGCTCGAGCACATCGTCGTCGCCGGCGCCGACATGCTGCTCATGCCGTGCCAGTACGAGCCGTGCGGCCTCACGCAGATGCGCGCCCAACGGTTCGGCACCATCCCCGTCGTGCGGCGCACCGGCGGCCTCAATGACACTGTCGACGACGGCAGCACCGGCTTCGTCTTCGACCAGTTCTCCGTGCCGGCGCTCGCCACGGCGCTGCAGCGCGCCGTAGAGCACTACCGCGACGAGCGCGGATGGCAGACGCTGATGCGTCGCGCGATGGCGAAGAACTTCAGTTGGCAGCACTCGGCGTTGAAGTACCTCGCCGTCTACCTCAAAGCGCTCGAGGTGGCCGAGCGCACGGGCCGCAGCACCGACTGATGGATTTCGTTCTCGCGTTGCACAGCCATCTCCCGTACGTGCTCAACCACGGCCGCTGGCCGCACGGCAGCGATTGGCTGTGCGAAGCCGCGATCGATACCTATCTGCCCCTGCTGGAGACGCTGCGCGAGCTGGCTGTAGAAGGGGTCCCCTCGCCGCTCACGATCGGCTTTACCCCCGTGCTCGCGAACCAGCTCGTGTCGCGGACGTTTGCCGCCGAGCTCGAGGCGTACTTCCAGCAGCGACTCACGGCGTGCGATGAGGCCGCCACGACGCTCGCGGGGACCAACGATGAACCGCTCATCCCGCTCACGGCATATTGGCGTGAGCGCCTGCAGCGGTTGCGCGCGCTGTTCCGATCGGTCAACGGTGACCTCGTCGCGCCGTTTCGGGCGCTCGAAGAGGCCGGCCACATCGAGATCATGGGCGGCGCCGCGACGCACGGTTTCTCACCGCTGCTGGGATGCGATGAGAGCGTCCGGCTGCAGTTCTTGCTCGGGCGTGTGGAACACGAACGCTTGTTCGGGCGCAAACCGGCGGGCTGTTGGCTTCCCGAATGCGCCTACCGCGGCCGGGGAACGTGGAGGCCCCTTCCCGACGCGCCGTGGTCGGGAGAGCGCCCGGGAACCGATGAGTTCGTCGCCGAGGCGGGATTCCGCTATTTCTTCGCCGACGCGCACCAGGCCGCTGCGGGGACACCGCTGAGTGTTTACGAGGATGATCTTCCGATGGGCGCGGAGCGATTCGACCTCCACGGCCGCCCCCAGCGCGGCACGCCATACGCGGGAACCATCGAGAACTCGCCGTACCAGGCGTACCGGTTGTCATCACGGCCCGGCGCCGCCGTCGCGGCGTTAGTGCGCGACCCCGTCGCCTCCGCACAGGTCTGGAGTCGTCACAGCGGGTACCCGGGAGACGGGACGTACCTCGAGTTCCACAAAATCCGCTGGCCGGGCGGACTCAAGCTCTGGCGTGTGACGGGGAATGGCGTCGACCTCGGCGACAAGCAGCCGTACGACCCAACGGCGGCTCGGTGGCGGGCGCGCGACCACGCCAAACACTTTCTCCACCTGCTCGATCGAATCGCGCGAGACGAGGCGCAGGGCGACGGTGATGGCGCTGGCGCCGTCGTCGTGTCGCCGTTCGACACCGAGCTGTTCGGGCACTGGTGGTTCGAGGGACCAGATTTTCTCGGCGCCATGTACCGCTCTTTCAATGACGACCTGGACGTACATCCGACCACCGCGAGCCACCATCTTCGCGAACGCCCACCGACGTCGGCGCTGCAACTTGCCGCGGGGTCTTGGGGGGCGAACGGTGACTACAGCATGTGGCTGAATGACGAGACACTCTGGACGTGGCGACGGCTCTGGCCTCTGGAGCAGCGCTTTTGGGACGCGGTACCGGCGGCGCTCGGCGTGGGGGCGGCGCGCCCGATCCTGGCGCAGGCGGCGCGCGAGCTGCTGCTGGCGCAGTCCTCAGACTGGCAGTTCATCATCTCGACGGGAGAAGTTGCCGACTACGCGACGCGCCGCTTCAACGGCCACTGCGACGATCTCGAGCGGTTGCTGGCGGCCCTCGCGAACCGCGACGCCCTGGAGTCTGGTGTGGCACTCGCCGAAGAGCTGCGGCGGCGCGACGACATATTCCCGGACATTCTGCCGACGCTGGAGCGAATCATCAATGATCGATGATCCTTGATCATTATTCATTGTCGTCTCAGTCGTGCCCACCGATGTACAGGCGGATCATCTTCTCCCAGTAGGGCCAGTCGTGGGACCAACCGTCCCAGATCCGCAGCGCGTTCCCGATCCCTTTGCCCCACAGGATGCCGGACATTTCGCGATTGTTCTCGCAGGCGGGATCGTGCTCGCCGATCGCCAGGATGATGTCCTGCCGCTGGAATGCGGCGAGGCGTGATGGATCCTGCTCGTGAGCCATGAAATCGAATGGGTTACATGCGTAGACGTTGGCATCGGAGTAGCCGCCCGTCAGGCGCTTGATGTCGTACGTGCCCGAGAGGCCGATGATGCGATTCACGCTGTGCGGATTGCGGAGCCCGAAACAGAGGGCGTGGTAGGCGCCGAAACTCGCCCCGGTCGCAATGAGAAATTGTGTCGGATTCTTCGAGAGGCTGAACGGGACGACCTCGTCACGCAGATACCGGTCGTATTGCAGATGGCGCCACGCGCGACGACCAGGATGAACGTGGTCGGGCGCGTACCAGCTTTCCTCGTGCACGTGATGCAGGCAGTAGAGCTGGATCCAGCCGCGGTCGAGGTGTTCGCCGAGCACACCCCACCGGTGCATCCAGCGATCGGTCCACTCGGTGAGGCTGCCCAGCGTTGTGGGGAACACAAAGACCCGCGCGCCGGCGTGGCCCACCACCTGCAACTCCATCTCGCGTCCCAGGGCGGGGCTGCGCCAGCGGTGGCGCTCCTGCTTCATCCCGGTTTGCCGTTCCGCAGCAGAAATGGCAGCGCCTTGCGGAACCGGCGGCCCCACGCCGACTCGTGGTGGCGGCCTTCGCGATCCTCCACCCAGCGCAGCTCGACGCGGGGTTCGTAGCCCTTCGCGACCAGGATGTCCCGCAGCTGGCGGGCCAGCGCCACGTGTGCCGGTCCTTCGCGCAGCCCGACGTCGAGATACACGCGTCCACCGGCGGGGGGGGTGGCCTGCTCGACGAAAGCGAGTATTGCGGCGTTCGCGAACCACAACGACGGGCTCAGCGCAGCGGTGAAGCCGAACACCTCCGGATATCGGAAGAAGGCGTACAGGCTGATCAACCCGCCGAGCGACGATCCCGCGATGCCCGTGTGCGCCCGCTCGGGCAGCGTGCGGAATCGCTCGTCGATCAGAGGTTTTACCGTGTGGACCAGGTAGTCGAGGTAGCGCTCGCCCTGGCCGCCGCCGACCTTCGGGTCGACGAACGGCGTGTACTCGGTGATGCGTGCTGCTCCCATGTTCGGAATGCCGACGACGATGGCCTGGAATCCGCGGCGACTCGCCCACGCGAGCGCGGTCTTCAGACCCCAGTCTCCCGCAAAACTGGTCGCGGGATCGAAGAGATTCTGGCCGTCCTGCATATAGATGACGGGGTAGCGTGCGTCACCCCGGGCGTACGACGCCGGTGTGTACACGAGGAGGTTGCGGCCATTGGCCGGAACCACTTGAACCGAGCCTTTGTGGGCGCGGGCTCGGGCGCGCGCCCTCCAGCGCAGGAAAAAACGTGGGTACCTTCGCATTCGCAGCGCGTAATGTAAGTATGGCCGCACCGGTTCCATAGTGCGTCGTGGGGGGTTACCGTACCTCCCCATGCCCGTCGTGTTTTTCGCCGCTCCCATTCTCTCTGAAAACGCGTCGCGCATGATTGCCGCCGTGGTGGCACTGCCCGGCGTGCGGGTCGGCGTGATCAGCCAGGCCCCGCTCGACGATCTTCCACCCGCGTTGCGCTCTCAGGTCGCGCACTGGCGCGTGCCCGATGTGCTGCACACAGGACAGCTGATGGATGCGGTCACGCAGCTGGAGGCACGCGTCGGACGGGTCGACCGCTTGCTGGCCGCGTACGAGCAGCTGCAGGTGCCGCTTGCGGAGATTCGCGAGCTCCGCGGCATCACGGGTATGCGCGTGGCCGCGGCGCACAATTTCCGCGACAAGGCACGCATGAAATCCCTGTTGCGCGAAGCCGGCCTCCCCTGCGCGCGCCACCGGCTGGCGGCGACGCGTGAAGACGCGGCGGCATTTGCGCGTGAGATCGGGTTTTCGTTGATCGTCAAGCCACCGAGCGGCGCCGGCGCGCAGGCCACGTCGCGCGTCGACGATCTGCCGGCGCTGCTGGCCGCGGTCGACGCCGCCGCGCCGGGGCCGGATCGTCCCGTGCTGCTGGAAGAGTATGTGACCGGGGACGAGCACTCGTTCGAGACGGTGTCGATCGGCGGCCGCGCCGTGTGGCACTCGCTGACACACTACTATCCCTCGCCGCTCGAGGTGCTGCGCAATCCGTGGATCCAGTGGTGTCTGGTGCTGCCGCGGGAGGTGGAGGAGCCGCAGTATGACGACATCCGCAGCGCGGCGTTCCGCGCACTGGGCGTCCTGGGGATGGAGACGGGGCTCACGCACATGGAATGGTTTCGGCGTCCGGATGGGACGATCGCGATTTCCGAAGTCGCGGCGCGCCCGCCCGGGGCGCAGATCATGACGATCATCTCGCGGGCGCACGACTTCGACGCGGTCGCGGCCTGGGCACGGCTGATGGTGTTCGGCGACTTTGCCGCGCCGCCGCGCCAATACGCCGTGGGGGCCGCATACTTGCGCGGTCAGGGAAATGGGCGCGTCCGGGCGATTCGCGGTCTCGATCAGGTACAGCACGAGATCGGCTCGCTGGTCGTGGACGCGAAGCTGCCCACCCCGGGTCAAACGCCTACCGGCAGCTACGAAGGTGAAGGGTTCGTGATTCTCCGGCACCCTGAGACCGCTGTAGTGCAGCGCGCGTTGCAGCGGTTGATTTCGCTGGTACGCGTCGAGCTGGCCTCATGAAAAGAGAAAAGGGCGCCGCCATGAACGTGCTCGTGATCTCACCCGGATACCCCACGGAAATCAATTACTTCACCCGCGGATTGGCGGTGCAGGGCGCCCGGGTCTTTGGCATCGGCGATCAAGCGGAGCATGACCTGCCTGAGCTCGTGCGCCCGCACCTCGCGGGCTATCTGCAGGTGTCTTCGCTGCTCGATGAGGCGGCGGTCGTAAAGCAGGTCGCTGGCTGGAAAGCGGCTCAGCCCATCGAACAGGTCGAGTGCCTGTGGGAACCGGGCGTGATCCTGGCGGCGCAGCTGCGGGAAAAATTGGGCGTGAAGGGGCAAGACGTCGCGCAGGCGACCATGTTCCGCGACAAAGACGCGATGAAGCAGGCGGTTGCGAAAGCAGGCATTCGTACGCCCAGACACCGGCGCGCGACGAACCCGGCCGAGTGCCAGCGCGCGGCGGAGCAGATCGGTTTCCCCGTCGTCGTGAAGCCGATCGCCGGGGCCGGCTCGGCTGATACGTTCTGCGTCAACTCCCGGCTCGAGCTCGATGCCGTGCTCGCTCGTCTCGGGCAGGCCCGGGACGTCAATGTCGAGGAATTCATCGAGGCGGTGGAGTACACGTTCGACACGATCTGCATCGACGGCAAAATCGCGTTCTGGAACATGTGCCTGTATCGGCCTCGCCCCCTGATCGCCCGCCAGGAAGAGTGGATTAGTCCCCAGACCATCGCATTGCGCGACGTTGAAGCTGATCATTTGCAAGGCGGCAGGGAGATGGGACGCGCCGTGCTGAAGGCACTCGGCTTTCAGACGGGGTTCACGCATATGGAGTGGTATCGCAAGGAGAACGGCGAAACCATATTCGGCGAAATCGCGGCCCGGCCGCCCGGCGCGAGAACCGTGGATTGCATGAACTACGCGTCCGACATCGACCTCTACACGGGATGGGCCGAAGCCGTCTTGCACAAACGCTTCAGCGCGCAGTTGGAACGCCGCTACAACGCCGCGATCGTCTTTAAGCGTGCCCGGGGTGCGGGTCACATCCGGCAGATCGACGGGCTCGACCGGTTGTACGGGCGCTATGGCCCGCACATCGCCGCGGTCGAGCTGCTTCCCGTCGGCGCGCTGCGGCGGAACTGGTTGTTGACGCTCGTGTCGGATGGCTTTGTGGTCGTGCGCCATCCCGACCTGCAGACAACGCTGGATATCGCGGACGCGGTCGGTACCGATCTACAGCTGTACGCCGGTTGAGGACAACGAGGAGCGCGCGATGACTGCCAAAGTGGGGCTGATCGTCGGCCGGGAATGGTCATTCCCGCCGAAGTTCATCGAGGAAGTGAACCGCCGCGACGAGGGGGTGGTGGCGGAGTTCGCCAAGCTTGGACCGACGGCGATGGACACGCCGAGAGACTACGCCGTCCTGGTCGACCGGATCTCTCACGAAGTGCCGTTCTACCGGTCGTATCTCAAGTACGCCGCGCTCCAGGGGGTCACGGTCGTGAACAACCCGTTCATGTGGACCGCGGACGACAAGTTCTTCGGCGCCGCCCTCGCCACCAAGCTTGGCATCGCGAGTCCGAGGACCCTGTTGCTGCCGAACAAGGGTTACATCCCCGCGATCAGCCATCAGGAGAGCCTGCGCAACCTGGTGTTTCCGCTCGATTGGGATGCCGTGGTGAAGCACGTTGGCTTGCCCTGCATTCTCAAGGATGCGCACGGCGGCGGATGGAAGGACGTGTACATCTGCCGCACGCGAGAAGAGCTGCTCGCCCATTACGACGGCTCCGGACTGCGGACGATGATCGTCCAGGAATTCATCGACTGGCAGCAGTTCGTCCGCTGCATTTGTCTCGGGCAGCGGGACATCCTTCCGATCCATTACGACCCGAAGGCGCGCAGCTACATCGTGGATCCCGAGTACCTGTCGCCCGAGCTCCGCGAGCGGATCATCACCGACTCGCGCACCCTCGTGACCGCGCTCGGCTATGACATGAACTCGATCGAGTGGGCGGTCAGAGACGGTGTCCCCTATGCGATCGATTTCATGAATCCGGCGCCGGACTTCGACATCAACTCGCTCACCCCTGAATACTTCGCGTGGGTGGTACAGCACATGGCCGACCTGGTGATTGGCCTGGCCAAGCGCAAGCCGACGCCGCGCAAGTTCCACTGGGAGACTCTCTTCAAGGGTCGCACCCGGAGCCGGGCCTCTTCGGCATGAGGTCGGTGCTGGAGCAGGCGATCGGGCACTATCACGAGTCGTTGAGCGATGAGGTGGCGGGTGAATCCCAGGCGATACTGGATGGCGAGCTACGTCGCCGCGGCTTGTATTTCGGCGATCGGCCCCTCTGTACCGTCCTGCGTCCACGATTCCTGACCCCCGAGCAGTACCGCCTCCTGCGTGACGGCTGCGCGATCTTGCTGCGGGCGTTCGACCGCGTGTACCGGGCCGCGCTCGAGAATGCCGCATTGCGGCGCCAGTTCGGGCTCGCGGACTGGGAGGAAGCCCTGATGGAACAGGACCCAGGCTTCGCCGATCCCAGCCCCACGTCACGCATCGATACCTTCTTTCTCCCCGATCAGGGAGTGTTTCACCTCACCGAGTACAACGCCGAGACTCCCGCCGGCGCGGCGTACGGCGATGCGCTGGCGGAGACGTTTCTTGCGCTGCCCGCGATGCGACCGTTGCTGCGCCGCTACGATGTGCGGCCACTGCCCGCGCGGCACGGCGTACTGCACGCGCTGCTGGCGTCATATGAGCAGTGGGGCGGCGGAAAGCGCTCCGCCCCGCGGATTGCGATTCTCGATTGGCGCGAAGTGCCGACACACAATGAGTTCGTGCTCTGGGTCGATTATTTCCGCGCGCGCGGACTCGAAGCGGTGATCGTCGACCCGCGTGACACGGAGCTCGCGCGTGGGCGTCTCATCGCCGCCGGGGCTCCGGTAGATCTGATCTACAAACGCGTGCTCATCAGCGAGCTCGTGGAGCGCTGCGGCCGCGAGCACGCCGTGATCCGTGCCGTCGAATCTGGCGCCGTATGCATGGTGAATCCATTCCGCTGTAAGCTGCTGCACAAGAAAGCGAGCCTGGCCGTGCTGAGTGACGAGCGCAACGCCGAACTCTTTCCGGACGACGAGCGCCGGGCCATCGACGGACACGTGCCCTGGACGCGCCTGGTGGCCGAACGCAGCACGCGCTACCGCGGCCGCACAATCGACCTCATGCCCTTCGTCGTCGCCGAGCGCGAGCGTCTCGTGCTCAAGCCCAACGACGAGTACGGAGGGAAGGGGATCGTCCTCGGCTGGGAGGTCGACGCGGCCACGTGGGAACGGGCGCTCCAAACCGCACTGGCCGAGCCCTTCGTCGTGCAGGAGCGCGTGCCGATCCCGAGCGAGCCGTTTCCGAGTTTCGTGGACGGCCACGTGGTTCTGGCCGACCGCATTCTGGACGTCAATCCATTCGCGTACCATGGCGCGTATGTGGACGGCTGCCTCTCGCGCCTCTCGTCCGCTGCACTCGTCAACGTCACCGCCGGTGGTGGCTCGCAGGCACCGACCTTCCTCCTGGAGCCGCGATGAAGCCCCCGTCGCTCACGCTGGGAATCGAGGAGGAGTATCAGATCATCGATCCCAAGACCCGCGAGCTGAAATCGTACATCACGGAGCTCCTGAGCGGCGATCACCTGGTGCTGACACAGGTCAAGCCCGAGCTGCATCAATCCATCGTCGAAGTCGGCACGAAGGTCTGTAAGACGCCGGCCGAGGCGCGCGCGGAGCTCGTGCGGCTGCGTCGCGACATCCTGGAGCTGGTCGGCAGGAACGGGCTCCGCATCGCCGCGGCTGGCACGCATCCCTTCTCCTCCTGGATCGACCAGCAGATCACGCCGCTCGAGCGCTACCTCGGCGTGCGCGAGGACATGGGGGAGCTGGCGCAGCGCCTGCTGATCTTCGGTACGCACGTCCACGTCGGCATCGAGGATCGCGAATTCCTGATCGACGCGCTCAACGTGTCGCGCTACTTCCTCCCCCACCTCATGTGCCTCTCCACCAGCTCGCCGTTCTGGTTGGGGCGCAAGACGGGACTGAAATCGTATCGCAGCATCGTGTGGCGCGGCTTTCCGCGCACGGGTGTCCCGCGCCCCCTGCGGGGGTGGAGCGAGTACACCGAGCTCGTGGACGTGCTCACCACCACCGGCTGCATCCCCAACGGGTCCAAGATCTGGTGGGACGTGCGGCCCAACTGGAACTATCCGACCCTCGAGTTCCGGGTGTGTGACGTGTGTACGCGCGTGGACGAGGCGGTGTGCATCGCGGCGATCATCCAGGCGATCGTGGCGAAGATCTGGCGTTTGCGGCGGGACAACATGACGTTTCGGGTATATCCCTCCGATCTCATCGAGGAGAACAAGTGGCGGGCCGTTCGGTACGGATTCGACGGGCGGCTCGTGGACTTCGGCAAGGGCGTCGAGCTCCCGGCGCGCGAGCTGGTGCGGGAGCTGCTGGTATGGTTCATCGATGACGTGTTGGACGAGTTAGGCAGCCGCAAAGAGGTCGAGTACGCTTTCCGGATTCTCGACGAGGGCTCGAGCGCGGATCGTCAGCTCGCCACATTCAGTCGGACAAACGATTTCAAGGCCGTCGTCGATCACGTGATCGCCGAGACGGCCGAAGGACTGTAATTGCCGGTCATCGGTATCACGACTCAGACGCTGGAAGCAATCCCCGACCAGCTGCCGCGCTGCTGGATCATGAGCCAGCGCTACGTCCAGGTCCTCACGTCGGCGGGCGCCATCCCGTGGGTCATTCCGCTGCTCGAAGGCAACGAAGCGGCGCTGCGCGGCATCTACGAGCGACTCGACGGCCTCTTCCTGCCGGGCGGCGTGGATGTCGATCCGGCGGCGTATGGTGAGCCACGCACGACACTGTGCGGCCGAACCGACGCGGCGCGGGACTGGACCGAGGTCCTGCTCTCGCGCTGGGCGCTGGCCGATCGCAAGCCCGTGCTCGCGGTGTGTCGCGGCGCGCAGCTCGTCAATGTGGCCGTGGGTGGCTCACTGTATCAGGATGTCGCGGCGCAACACCCCGAGGCGATCAAGCACGATCATTTTCCGGTGGGCGGCCGACGACGCGACGAGCTGGCGCACGAAGTGCACCTCGCGCCGGGATCGCGCCTGCAGCGCCTGCTTGCCACCGAATC
>Ga0209377_1000598_pt1 | contig 24329 bp, 19 predicted proteins | sample GraSoiAngelo_141_FD_185898 | JGI IMG/M metagenome (GOLD analysis project Ga0209377, IMG submission 185898) | Grasslands soil microbial communities from the Angelo Coastal Reserve, California, USA - 14_0929_12_40cm (SPAdes) (version 2) | ecosystem: Environmental > Terrestrial > Soil > Grasslands ...
AAGGAAGGCTCAGGTCTTACTCTTGTTGGTGTTGCAGTGGGCCTAGCAGGCTCCTGGGCTTTAACCCGCTTGATGACAAACCTTCTCTTTGGGATCAAGGCAACCGACACCTCAACATTCCTCGGAGTCGCTATCTTATTTTCGGCAGTGGCCATGGCAGCGTGTTATATTCCCGCGTGGCGTGCAATGCGTGTCGATCCGATGGTCGCTTTGAGATACGAATAGCTCACCGAACGTTCTAATTCCACAATCCCTTTCGACACACAACAGACTGACAAGCGGAACGGTCACTGACCGGTTCCAGTAGCAAGCACGCCCCCACACCCCTACCTCCCACGGTCTCGGTTCTCAACCCACAACTCGTCCCCGGATTGCTCCACCGTCAAGATCGTTGAGAAGGCTTGGGGTTCGGAAGTGCACGACTTCCTGAAAACCGCAAACGGTGAACGGGAAGTGGACCTTCATCCTTCGATGGCGGCCATGCTACGGGAGTACATTTCGCGGCCAGTGGGTTCAACGCACTTTTTGGACGGAAGGTGGAAACCCAAGCCCGGAAGCAGTCTTCGTCAAAAAAGCGCTCAATTGGACCGAATGGAGCGAAACGCGAATCCGCGCCCGTTTTAGAAATGGCTGCAATGGCTTGAAAGGAATAAGGTAAGTGGTCGGGGCGAATGGATTTGAACCATCGACCTCCTGGTCCCGAAAAAGGCGGGAGAAAACATCTAAGTGCCGCATCTGGTGTCGCTTACGGGACTTTAAGGCCATTGACCCTGCTCTTGAATTGGACCGAAGTTGGACCGAAAGCTTTGGGGTGAATGCCACCTACTTCGTCTAGTTATGGCGTACACCGCCGAGTGACGCCACGTGCGCTGTCTTGCCAGCCTCCCAGAACCCCGTTTCTGGTTTGTTTCCAAGCTACCAACGACTCGGGCACAATCCAGTAGATCAGTCCGAAAGGAGCTATCAATCACCGCCGGGAGCCCACCTATTGCTCGATCTCTAAACGTGCAGTAACCGGGCAACGAGGTCGGACCACACGTGTGCGATGATACCGGACGCCAGCTGCATAAGTGAGCATTCCGAACAGGATCCTGTAAAAGAACAACTGTCGAGGTTAGCCCTCGCACGTTGAGACACATGAGCCACCCCGAAAATCGCTACCTACAGTGACTAGGACCACACTCCGGGAATCGGGGTTCGGGAGGCAGTGTGGATAAGCAAATGTCTGGCCGAGTTAAAGAGATTTAATACTGTTTTCAGGAATATGACTTTGCTGGTGACATAGTCTCATCACGAGGACCGATTTCGCGCGACCACTTTTGAACAGGTTAAAGCCATAGCGGGGTGCCCCAGGAAGGGGAAAGCATGAGAGATCAACTAAGCAAATACCTACCAGCAGAGGACCACCGGGCAATTCTCTCCCGGCGCAAGCTATTCGAACTCGCAGGTCTAGCGGTCGCAAGTGCGGCCATTCCGCCCGGAATGGCGTTAGTCGAACCATTTCCCAGCCCGGATTTGACTGGGCAAGGCATGAGCGCGGTCATGGACAAACTCAGCTTATATATGAGCGAAGCGAGTGGCCGCGAGCTGCCGGACGAAGTGATCGAGAAAACGAAGCAACACATCCTGGATACCGTGGCGGCGATGATTTCGGGTTCGGAGCTGACGCCCGGACGCGCGGCGCTGCAGTTCGCCGGCGCGTATGGCGGCAAGGAGGTCGCAACGGTAGTTGCCTCGAAAATTGTATGCGGCCCGATCGAGGCGGCACTGACGAATGGGATGCTGGCCCATGCCGACGAGACCGACGACTCCCACGCGCCATCACAATCACATCCGGGGTGTGCGGTCGTGCCCGCTGCGCTTGCGGCTGGGGAGCGGTTCGGAATCAGCGGGGCACACTTCCTGCGCGCCGTGACCCTCGGCTACGACGTTGGACCGCGCTTCACAATGACTCTGGGTGGGCAGCAGTTTGAAGCGGAGAGCCACTGGAGCACTCACAGCATCTCGCCACTTTTCGGCGCGGCAGCGGCCGCCGGCAGCGCCGCGAGGTTGAACGCAGAGCAGATGCGATTTCTTCTGGGATATACGGCCCATCAATCCTCCGGCCTTGGCGCATGGAACCGCGACACCGACCACATCCAGAAAGCATTCCACTTCGGCGGCATGACGGCGCGCAGCGGAGTCACATCTGCGTTGGTTGTCCAAGCGGGATGGACGGGCGTCGAGGACATCTTGTCGGGGAAGGATAATTTCTTTCAAGCATACAACCCGCATGCTGATCCGGCAGCACTGATCGAACAACTAGGCGAGCGTTATGAAATCCTGCGAACGAACATCAAGAAATGGCCGGTAGGTTCGCCAATCCAGGCGGCTCTGGACGCCCTCGAAATCCTGCGCGAGCAGCGCGACTTCCATTCGAATGAAGTGCAACAGGTATCGGTGCAGCTGGCGACGGACGAGGCGGCGATCGTGAACAACCGCGAGATTCCGGACATCTGCCTGCAGCACATGGCCGCAGTGATGCTGATGGATAAGACGGTTACGTTCCATTCGGCGCACGACAAAGGACGCATGAAGGATGTGGCGACGCTCCGGGAACGCGAAAAGGTGAAACTGATTCCTGATGAGCAATTAGAGCGCGTGATGCCTTTGCGCGTGGCGATTGCGGAGATCCAACTGACGGATGGGACGCACCTCACACAACGGGTTGATAGTGTGCGGGGTACGCCCAAGAACCCCATGACGCGTGAGGAAATTGTTGCGAAGGCCCGCGACTTGATAACACCGGTCCTGAGAGCGACACAATGCGCGAAGCTCGTTGAGAGTGTGTTCGACCTGGAACGGGTAAAGGATATCCGGGGACTGCGACCCTTACTGCAGCGAGCCCGAGCAAGATAGGTTTTTGTCGGGAAGGCGGAGTGGTGAGGATTATAGATGTCCGCGAAACCGTAGTGCCCATCAAATCGGAAATTCGAAACGCTTACATTGATTTCAGCCAAATGACCGTGAGTGTCCTCGCGCTGGTTACGGATGTGGTTCGCCAGGGCAAGCCGGTGGTTGGTTTCGGATTCAGTTCGAACGGCAGATACGCACCAAGCGAACTGCTGCGCGAGCGATTCATTCCGCGGCTTAAGGCTGCAGGGCCTGAAACGCCGGTCGACGAAAGCGGCGAAAACCTGGATCCGGTGCGAGTCTGGGACGTAGTCAGGCGGAATGAGAAACCAGGAGGACGCGGCGAAAGATCGGTTGCGGTAGGGGTGCTGGATATGGCGGTGTGGTACGCCGTGGCGAAGATCGCCGGGCTGCCTCTTTTCCGGTTACTCGCAGACCGTTTTCGCGGAGGAGTCTTCGACGACAAAGTCTTCGTCTATGCGGCAGGCGGTTACTACTATCCGGCCAAGGATTTGTCAGCACTGCAGAAGGTGATGCAAGGGTATCTCGATCTTGGCTATTCCGTGGTGAAGATGAAGATCGGTGGAGCGCCGCTTTCGGAAGACTTGCGACGCATAGAAGCGGTACTCAAGGTCGCGAAGAGTTCTGACCAATTGGCGGTGGATGCGAACGGGCGCTTTGATTTGGAGCATGCTATCGCTTATGCGAAGGCGCTCGTCCCGTACCGGCTTCGTTGGTTTGAGGAGCCGGGTGATCCGCTGGACTCTGAGCTGCAAGCCAGGCAGGCGAATCATTATGCGGGGCCAATGGCGACGGGAAAAAACCTATTCTTGTTGCAAGACGCGCGAAATCTCATTCGCTATGCGCAACTGCGGCCGGATCGCGACATCCTGCAGTTCGGCTGCGCGTTGAGCTACGGATTGGTCGAATACCTCCGAATTTTGGGAATGCTGAAGGACCACGGATGGTCGCCAGCCCGCTGTATTCCGCATGGAGGCCCCAGATGTCGTTGAACATCGCAGCGGGTTTGGGGCTAGGTGGCAACGAATCCTATCCAGGAGTCTTTCAGCCGTTCGGTGGATTTGCTGACGGCATACCGGTCAAGGACAGCTACGTCAAGCTGTCCAGATATTCCGGGTGTGGGGTTCGAGGCGAAGGGCGAATTGTTCCGTGTTATGAAAAACGCTGACGGAAAACCAAGTGGTCAGCCGTAGAACAGAATGTCCCTCTGAGCTAACAAAGAATTAATACTGTTTTCAGGTATTTGCTTCGGTTGATGACATACCTTCAATTGCGGGTCGGATCTGTGGTGCTCCCGCATTCCTTAGCAAATTCACTTTAGCGCAAGGTGCCGGGGGAAAAGAAGACGAATGGGGCATGACGGACGCCAAGATGAGCGCACAGGAAGTGGCGCGGCGATTTTGACGCGGCGAAGCCTGCTTGAACTCGCGGGTTTGGCGTTTGCAACGAGGGCCATCCCGCCTGTGACAGCGTTCGCTGAGACAGTCCACAATCAGGATGAGTCGGCGCAAGCCGTGAGTCCGGTTATGGACAAGCTCAGCAGGTATATGAGTGAGGCGCGAGAGCGGGTACTGCCGGAGGACGTAGCGGAGAAAGCGAAACATCACGTTCTGGATACGCTGGCCGCGATGATTTCCGGTTCTGAAATACGTCCTGGCCGGGCGGCGATAGAATTTGTGCGCGCCTATGGGGGTAAAGAGGTTGCGACGGTGGTCGCTTCGAACATCGTGTGCGGCCCCATCGAAGCAGCGCTGGCCAACGGAGTCCTGGCTCACGCTGACGAGACTGACGATTCGCACGGCCCGTCCCGATCGCATCCCGGTGTCTCCGCGGTTCCGGCGGCGCTGGCTGCTGGCGAGCAGTTTGGAATTTCCGGGAAACACTTCTTGCGCGCGGTCACGCTTGGCTATGACATCGGGACGCGGGTGACGATGAGCATGGGTGGGCCCGGTTATCAGGTGGCGACACACAGGAGCACCCACGGCACTGTTGCGGCCTTCGCTGCGGGTGCGGCGGCCGGGTGCGCTGCGGGCCTTGAGGCCCAGCAAATGCGTCTGCTGCTGGATTACAGTGCTCAACAAACATCGGGAATTGGAGCGTGGAGCCGCGATGCGGAGCATATGGAGAAGGCTTTCCTCTTTGGGGGGAGGCCTGCAGCGGGCGGCGTCATTGCCGGAATGCTGATCCGCGCGGGTTGGACAGGTGTTGACGATATTTTTTCGGGCCCCGACAATTTTTTCGATGCTCTGGCGCCGAGGGAAAATGGCGTTGTCAAGGCCAATCCCACGCAACTCGTCGAAAAGCTCGGAGAACGCTACGAGATAACCCGGACGAACATCAAGAAGTGGACGGTGGGCTCGCCCATCCAGGCTCCGCTGGATGCGCTAGCCGGTTTTTTTCAAAAGCGCTCATTCACAGCTGACGACGCGAAGAAAGTGGTGGTGCGGATCGCGAGTGACGAAGCCAACACGGTAAGCAATCGCGACATGCCGGACATCTGCGTGCAGCACATGGTCGCGGTGATGTTGCTGGATAAGACGGTCACGTTCCGATCCGCGCATGACAAGGCGCGGATGAAAGATCCAGCCGTGCTGAAGCAACGGGCCAAGGTAGAGGTTGTCGCCGACCCGCGGATCGATGCTCGCCGCCCCAGGCGCGAGGCCATCGTCGAGGTGACGCTCGGCGACGGCACACAACTGAGCGAGTGGGTCCGAGACGTGCGGGGCACGGCGGAGAATCCCCTGCCGCGCGAGGAGGTTGTTGCGAAAGCGCACGACCTCATCGCGCCGATCCTGGGAGCGGCAAGTTGCGCGACCCTGATCAACAAAGTGTTGGCTCTCGAAGACGTGAAGGATATCCGCGAACTCCGGCCGGCGCTGCAACGGATTTGAAGGGCGTATCTTCACCGGAGAGCGGGCTTGGGTCTTCACAAGGAGAGAGAATGATGTTCGAGAAATATAAGCTGAAGAACGAAAAAATGAAAACGTATCTGGCGGTTCTGTTCGCCTTGTGCGTGGCTCTAGTTCCGGGGGCGCAGAGCCAGAGCAGCCCACCGATGAAACTGATCGAGAGTATCTCGTTGCCGAATGTTGAGGGCTACTTCGACCACATGGCAGTGGACGTAAGAGGCCAGCGCCTGTTCGTGCCCGGCGAGCACCAGAGGACGATTGAAGTCGTAGACCTGCGCGTGGGCAAGGTGATCCACACGATCACGGGTTTCGGAGGAGATCCGCGCAAGACCATCTATCTCCCTGAGACCAATGAAATCTGGGTGGACGATGGAGATGCAACGTGCAAAGCATTCAGCGGAGACACTTACGAGCTCATCAAGAATATCCCGTTGACGGGACATGAACTGGATAAGGATTCAAGAAGGGTGCCAGACAACGGGGTTTACGATCCGGCGACCCACCTATTTTATCTGGGGGATAGAGCCGATGGTCTCAAAAAGGAGGGTGTGAAAGGTTCGATCGAAATCGTCGACGTCAAGAAAGGCAAACTGGCGGGAAGCATTGAGGTCGAGGGGCTGAATCCCGCGGGGATGGTGCTCGATCCAGAATCACCAAGAATGTTTGTAGTGATGGGCGACACAAGCCAGATGGTGGTTATTGATCGCGAAAAGCACAAGGTGATCGCCATGTGGCCCATCACGAGAGGGCCGGAGCCCCATGCCGTGGACATGGATGCAGCCCATCACCGGCTGTTTATCGGCAGCCGCGTGAAACGGTCACATATTTATAAGCCCGGTAAATTGGTGGTGATGGACTCGGACAGCGGGAAAGTGATCGATGCGATAGACACAGAAGGCGGTGTGGACGAGCTCGTGTTTGACGCGCCAAGCAAACGCATCTACTACACGGGAACAACCGGTTTTGTGGAAGTTTTCAAACAAATTGACGCCGACCATTACGATCGCCTGGGAAGAGTGGCGACCGGGCCGATTGCGAAGACCACGCTGCTGGTGCCGGAACTCAAGCGGTTTTACGCGGCGGTCCCGAAGCTGGTTATCTTGGTGCCCCCCATCCCCCAATCAAAGGAAGCAACCATCGAAGAGGCCAAAATTTTGGTCTACGATGTAATTCCATAGAGCCGTTGACCGGGAACTTGGAACGGAGTCGCCTGCCGACGGCTGGAACGCAGGGTAGGGCGACTCTTAGAGCTTACTGAAATTGTCATGTCCGGTATAACGCCAAAATCGGTTGAGGGTCAGCGTGGCTGGGGCGCCGGGAAAATCTGGAAGGAAGAATACATCCGCAGGGCACGGCTGTACCATCTTGAATTGTCTAAACCAAAACTAGTTCATGCTCTAGCGCCCATCGCCTTCTTGCTGATTTTTGTGGCACCGTCTCTGGTTTTCTCACAGGTGGCCGCGAGAACGCTCTCCGGGAAAGTAACAAGCGAATCAGGGTCGGGAATTCCGAACACGCATCTTTCCGTACTCAATACAGACAATGGCAGTAGCCTTTCAGCGATAGGAAGAGAAGACGGCTCCTACAAGATATCCAACCTCGCGCCAGGAAGTTACGAGCTCACGGCCAGTGCTCCGGGTTTCGATTCAGCCAGGGTGCGGGTAATGATTCGAGCTGATGCTGATGCCGTGGCGAACTTCGTGTTGCACGCGGGAAAAGGGCAAGCGGGCTCGTCAACCGTAAGCGGGGTGGTCAATACACAAAATGTGACGGAGTTGCCGTTGAACGGACGCTCGGCCTCCGATTTGGCGGCCCTCGAGCCCGGCGTCGCGACGGCGCGCACGCAATCTTCAGGGCAGGGAAGATATGGCTTCGGAACGCAAATGACGATCTCTGGTGGAAGGCCACGGCAAAATGACGCGCGGCTCGACGGCATCAGCGTAAACGACTATGCGAACGGCTCGCCCGGAAGCGCGCTGGGAGTAAACCTTGGAGTCGACGCGGTTGAGCAGTTCACGGTCTTGACGAGCAACTATCCGGCACAAGTAGGCCGGTCTTCTGGCGGAGTGGTCGGCGCTTCCACGCGGTCGGGAACGAACAGTTTCCATGGGGATGTATTTGAGTTCCTGCGAAACAGTGCGCTGGATGCGCGGAATTTCTTCGATTCCGCAAAGCCGCCTTTCCGGCGTAATCAATTTGGAGCGTCGGCGGGCGGGCCCCTTTGGAAGGACCACACTTTTTTTTTCGGGGATTATGAAGGCCTGCGAGCGAGCACCGGCATCACGCAGGTTGACACTGTGCCATCGGCAGCAGCGAGGGCCGGGAACCTATCCACTGGACCGGTTGCAGTTGATCCAAGCGTGCTGCGTTTTGTGAATGCATTCTTCCCACTGCCCAATGGGAGTCTTCTAGGTTCGGGCGACACCGGGATCTATACCTTCTCCGGCCAGCAGGTGACACCGGAGAATTACTTCACGACGAGGATGGATCATAAATTCTCGACAAGAGACGAAGTCTCGGGAACCTATATGTTTGACAGCGGAACCGTGCGACAGCCCGATGAGCTGAACAACAAACTGACGGGATACGATTCGCGAAGGCAATTCTTCACGGTGCGCCAAGCGCATACGTTTGGTTCGTGGATTCTCAATTCTTTCCGGTTCGGGATATACCGCGTGGTGGCGACCACCGGACTGACCTTCGCAAGTGGCAATCAGTCTGCCGGCGATCCAACCTTCGGAACTGTGCCCGGACACAATGCCGCAGAGGTGACCGTGCCGGGGATCACGGCGTTCACGGGCGGCCTGGGCAGCACAACGAATTATCATTTTCATTGGACCTCGATTCAGGCGTATGACGATGTTTCCCTAGTGAAAGGGAAGCATTCGCTCAGACTCGGCCTTGGGATCGAACGAATTCGGGACAATATCCTGGGCGTTTCCACGCCCGGGGGCGAGTTTCTTTTCAATTCCATTTCTGATTTTCTCACCAACAAACCATTCTCGCTTGCGGCGGCGATCCCGAGTGCTGTCAGCCCGAGGGCATTCCGGCAAACCATCGCAGGGGCTTACCTTCAAGACGATTGGCGTTGGCTACCGAACCTGACAATGAACCTGGGATTGCGCTATGAAATGAGCACGGTAATGACAGAGGCGCACGGAAAGCTGACGGTTCTCCGCCAGATCACCGACTCCCTACCACACCTTAGTGATCCGCTGATTTCGAATCCCACCCTGGGGAACTTTGAGCCGCGCGTGGGCTTCTCCTGGGACCCGATGGGCGATGGCAAGACGGCGGTGAGTGGAGGCTTCGGGATTTTCGACGTTTTGCCACTACCCTATTTGTTTCAAATGAACGAGCTGTTTTCGGCGCCATTCTTTGAGTCCGCGAGCGCAAGAAACTTGGCTGCAGGAACTTACCCGGTGGCGGCATACGCGGCGCTGACCGCCTCAACTAACACGCTTCGGCAAGCGTACTTCGCGCCGAAACCTGGCCGGAATTACGTGATGCAGTGGAATCTCACGATGCAACATGAGCTTCTCGAAGGTCTAAGCCTGCGGGTTGGCTATGTAGGCTCCCGTGCTGTGCATCAGCCTTTCCGCACGGAAGATGCCGACATCGTTCTTCCAACTTTGACTCCACAGGGTTATCTGTGGCCTTCCCCGGTGGGCAGCGGAACGCGCCTGAATCCAGATGCAGGCCGGATCACGGCGGGGTTTTGGGACGGCCGCTCGTACTACGACGCGCTTCAAGTGCAGATCAAAAAGAAGATCGGTAACTCTTCTCAGTTCGCCGGTTCCTACACCTGGGGCAAGACCATCGACACAGGCTCAGGAAGCATGGTGGGCGATGAGTACACGAATTCCATCTCCAGTCCGCTGTTCTTTGATCTTAAATTGAATCGGGGTCTTGCGGATTTCAATGTAAGCCACAACTTGAATGTGAATTACACCTGGGTGCTCGGGGCCCCCAAGTGGAAAATGGGGTTCGGCGTGTGGGCACTGAGAGGCTGGCAACTGGGCGGAGTGTTCGAGGCGACTACGGGCGTTCCCTTTACTCCAGGGTTTGCGGGAGATTCTCTCGGCGTGGGAAGTACGGACCCCAACGTCGACATACCAAATGTGAAGAGAGGTCCCGGCTGCGGTTCCTACGTCAACGCGGGCAATCCCAACCACTACATTAGGACGCAGTGTTTCGAGGTGCCTAATCCGATTACGCTTCGCGGCAATCTGGGCCGCAACACACTGACTGGCCCAGGACTGTTGAACTTTGATTTTTCCGTGGTCAAGAACAATTACATCAAGAAAGTCTCGGACGCCTTTAATGTGCAGTTCCGGACAGAGTTTTTCAACGTATTTAACCGGGCGAATTTTGCCCCGCCCCTGGACAACAGAAACATCTTCGACGCGGCGGGGGTCGCGATCGCCAACGCCGGGCTGATTACGTCCACGCAGACGCCGTCGAGGCAGATTCAGCTGGCGCTGAAAGTCATTTGGTGAAGTCCGGCGGAGTTGAGAAGAATCTGGCGACTGCTGAATTTAGCGAACGACCAAGGTATTGATCCGCTTGCGCACTTCTCCCATCGGTATGACACCTACAAGCTTCAAAGTTTTTGTGTCAATGGCGGACACCGAGCGACCGCCGGAGTTAGAGATATAGACATGCTTGCCGTCCGGAGTGAAAGTGACCCACTCGGGAACGGAGCCAGTCGGTGCACCCCCCAGCGGATGAACGAGCACACGCAGGAATTTCTGGTTTCGATTGTTGGGCTGAATCAGGGCTGTATTTCGTAAACCTGCAGCGAAAGTCTTGCATCTGGCTTGCCCTTGCCGGAGACGGCGATGTAAAGGCGGTTCAACTCGGGGACCAGAATAGAGGTCCTGGCGCGAAATCCGGTTGGCACATCCCCAATATGGGTGTAATGATCAGCGTCCTTCTGCTCAAAAACGGTTGTTGTTTCTGTTCCCGTTACGTAGATACGCTTGCGCTGAAGATCGCGCCACATGTCGTCGTTCTGCGCCGTGCAAGGGAGCTTCGTGACGACCTTGCCCGTATCGGTGTCAAACACAAAGAATGTCGGCGGCTTTCGCGTGGCGATAAACACTCGATGATTCGGCTCATCGAGAGCCAGCGCGTTCGCGGTTCCGGCGTCGGGTATCGGCCATCTCGCGATAACCTTGCGCGCCTCGAGGTCAACGACACCCACCTCATTCGTGCCTTTTAGATTGACGTACATCACTTTGCCGGCTCTATCGATGGCCATAGCTTCGGACTGATTGCCGGGAAGGGTAATGTCTCCGATGTGTTTGAAGGTCCTGGTGTCGATAATACTGAGGTCGTGGGTCTTCGCTCCGGGCTCGTCACCGCCGCTTTCCACATAGTAATACTGGTTTACCGGGTTGAAGACGGCACCGTCAACGCCTGGGGGAAGCTTAATGGTGTCGAGAATCTTATAATTCTCTCCACTCACAAGCTCAACCATCCCGAAGTCATCCCCGTCGGTAACGATCATTTTGTTCTGGTCGGGAAGGAAAACCAGGGCGTGTGGCTGACCGAATCCGGTGATGCTATGAAGGTGTTTGCCATCGAGATCGAAAACTTCAACGGACTTGTGGTCCTCAGCCGTAAGAAACAGACGCTTGCCCTTGAGATCCAACCCGAAATGGTCGAAATCGCCCGAGAACCCAGGCAACGGGGTCGTTGCCACCAACTGTAGCGGCTGCTTCACTTGTGCGCTCGTTGACAGTCCAATAAGACCAATCGCAGGCATCAGCCACAAGATCTCTCTGAGCACCTTTTTCACGTCCTCTCCTCCTTGAAATGAAAGTCCCTGAGTTCGTTCGCTGGCAGCCTGGGCTGCCGGGCAGTCAGCCCGGCGCGTTCACAGCCAAACTGCTCTGGAACGCGCCCCTTTGCTGCCTCCTCGACGATCAGAAAATAAACTTGATGGCGAACTGGATCTGCCGCTCCGGGATCGTCGTCCTGGTCAGCAAACCTGCCCCCCCACTCAGCGTCCCATCGGACAAAAAGATGTCACTGCTGTCGGGGACCGTGGGAGGCGCGAAGTTGGGATGATTCAAGATGTTGAAGATCTCGGCACGAAATTGCACGTTAAAATTTTCCGAGATACGCTTGATGCGATTGTTCTTGAAGACGGAGAAGTCCAAATTCGTGATGCCCGGACCGCTTAGGATGTTCCGGCCGGCATTGCCTCGGAGGTTGAAGCACTGCAGGTTGGTCAGGTCGCCGCCTTGACAATTATTTGCTGTAAAAAATGCAGCGTCGGGTGCGGTGGGGATGGCGAAGCACTGAGTCTTGATATAGTTGTTCGGGTTTCCAGGATTCGTAAGGGTTTTGCACCCGGGGCCACCAAGTCTGTTCGGGAACGCCCAATCATCATTGTTCTGCGTAAGAGCCGGGTCGTCGCCGGTACCCCATGTGGGAGTAAAAGGCACTCCGTCACTAACTGTGAGGATCAGACCGAGCTCCCAACCATCAGCGATCCACTTCTCCGGTCCGGAGAATGACTTGGCTGTGGGAATATCCCATGTGCCGTTCACAACGAGAGTGCGTCCAACATTGAAATCGGAGAGCCCACGATCCAATCTCATATCGAACCAATTGAGGCTCGAAATGGAGTTACCAAATGCGTCGCCTGCCACCGTGGCGGAACTAGTATCCATGCTCTTGCCCCAAGTGAAAGTCCCCTGCAGCTGAAAGCCGTGGCTCATTCGCTTCGCCAACTGTAGCTCGAGCGCGTTGAAGTAAGACCGTCCCTGGTAGAACATTCCTCGAATAGAGCCGTAGTTGTCGTTGAGCCGGCTCGCGTTGGGATCCCACAAATAGCCTGCTGAAGTAATGGTTGGAAGAGCCATATCGGCATCGTCCACGCGGAAGGGCTGATGGACGCCACGCGACCCAACGTAAGCAACCATGGCAGCCAAGCTCGGGGTGAGCTGGTATTGGACGTTCAGGTTCCACTGCGTCACATAGTTGCGCTTGGGGCTGGGGTCCGTGTAGGTCTGACGCAATTTGTTGGCCGGGAAAGGAGGCAAAACGCCGTCAAAAAACGCATGTGTTGTTACGCAGTTGCATGTCGCAGGTCCTGGATTCTTGATCGAGGTATATTCAAAAAAGGGAGCTGCCTGGGTCACGAGAAGAATGAATTGATACGGCAGCGGAAGAACATCAAACAGGCCAGCGCCGCCCCGGACGGCCATCTTTCCATTGCGGAGCGGATCCCAGGCAAAACCTATGCGTGGCTCGAAATTTTTCCTTGTAGGGTTGCTGACGAAAAACGGGTCGCCGAGATGAGGGTTGGCGTCAGTGAGGTTTCTCAAGTTGGCGAGCTTGCCATCAATTTCCGTCGGTATGGTGGCCATCTCGTAGCGCAGCCCCAGATTCAATGTGAGATTCGGGAGCCAGCGCCAGTCGTCCTGCAGATACCCGCCAAAGATGGTCTGTCGAACATTACGGGGTGAGAGCGTGCTGACAATTCCTCCCTGGAATCTGGATGGGTTATTCGTCAGAAAGCTGCCTACATCAGCGAATTGCCAAATGCCGCTCGGATCGGTAAGCGCCGTGGCTTGCATGAGCATACGCTCGACTGCCATCCCAAACTTGATGGCGTGCCTGCCTCGGTTGAGGAAAGCATCGTCATACACCTGGAAAGAATTCCAGCGGTACAAGTAAGTTGGCAGTCCCCCGACACCGCCAGGCATAAGAGAGTTGCCGGCAATCTGGACCTGGGCGGCATTTCGACCTGCGAAGGAACCCAGACTACTATCCGCCGCCACCGGGTTAATTGCTGCTATGCTCTGGTTGTTATTCACGGCTTCGTGGTTGAACCCGAATCGGACGGCATTGACAAGGGTAGGGGAAAAGCTGTGGGTTTCTTCGGCCGCCAGGAGCTGCCGGGAGCTGAGGCTGCCAAGTTTGACGTTATTCATGCCGTCAGGGGCCGAATAAGGAGTTCTATCAAACATGTAAGTTCCGTACAGGCTGTCTTTTTGCGAGAACTTATGATCGAGCCGAGTGGTAACAAAGTTTTCGTTCACAACCTGCTGACCAGAGAATGTGAATAGAGCGGTATCGCCGTTCCCTAGGATGGCTCCGTTGGGGACAGGATAGAGGGGGAGATACGCCTTTGCCTTTAGGTCCACGCCGTTCGCATCAGTATTCGCGCCCGCCGGGAGCTGATTTGTAGTACACGGGTTCGAAGGGTCCGCCCCTGCGGGATTCGAGCAAAGCAGGCCTGCCCTTGCAGCATTGGAAGGCACAGTGTCAACCACGGCAATGCCCTTAGACTGGCGAATAGCTTCGAAGTCAGCGAAGAAGAACGTGCGGTTCTGGATGATCGGTCCGCCAACGGCGCCGCCAAACTGATTCCGTTTGAATGGCGCCTTGGGAGCGGTGGGATCCTCGAAGAAATTCCGCGCGTCCAGTGCGCTGTTGCGCAGGAACTCGTAGGCGCTCCCGTGGAACCTATTCGTTCCTGAACGCGTGACGGCGTTGACTACGCCGCCAGAGGTCTTGCCATACTCCGCCGAGTAGTTGCTGGTCAGAACCGAGAATTCCTGAATGGCGTCCACACCCAGATTTCCACCTAGCACGCTACCTGGCGCGCCATTCGCGTAGTCGTTTAGGCTGACGCCGTCTAGGCGGTAGTTGTTCTGTTGTGGCCGCGCCCCCGAGATGGTCAACTGCTGCCCGAATCCGCGGTTGCCGCGGTCCGCACCTACTGCGAACGTCGGTTGTGTTTGGATTGTATTGACTCCCGGCTGCAAGGCTGCCAGGTCCGTCCAACTCCGACCGTTGAGCGGCAACTCACGGACCGTGTTGGCGGTCACGACCGCACTGATGTCCGAACTCGCGAGTTGCACCGCAGGAGCTTCCGCGGTCACCTCTACGACCGTTTTCGCCGCCGACCCTACTTGTAGTGTCAGAGCAATGACCTGCTGGGCTCCAACGGTAAGGGAGATGCCTTTTCTTACCTCAGTCGCGAATCCCTTTGCAGAAACAGTGACTTGATACTCTCCAGGGAGCAAGTTTGCGGCCGTATAATAGCCGTCCGAGTTCGTTGTGACTGTTGTGGTGATCCCGGTCGCGATATTCTGGATCGAAATCAATGCCTGCGGGACCAATCGACCCGAGGGATCGGAGATCGTGCCGGAGAGAGTTCCGCCCGCCACCTGCGCCCTGGCTGGCGCTGAAAAACAAATCGCAAGCATCAATACAATCGCTGCCGCGGAAAGATACAAGTGCAGTGTAGAGAACTTTCGAGAGGACACTAAATCACCTCCAAGTTGCGGTTGAGCCTAGTGCAGAAGGGAAGCGGATGCCTTAACGGAGGATTAATTTCTGTTTAGGTACGGCTTCGAGGACCGCTTTCTGGGGCGGGGCAATGGGTAATTTTGCCGTGAAGGTTGAACCAACCCCTACCGTGCTCTCACACTCGATGGTGCCGCCCTGGGCAGTGGCGATGGCCTCGGCAATGGCCAGACCAAGCCCTCCGCTCTGGGCCTCGCCGCTATTCAACGGTGCAGCCCGGTAGAACCGATTAAATATGAATGGCATATGCTCGGGTGGGATGCCGATGCCTTGATCTTGGAAGCGCACTTGAATCGACCCATCTTGAGTCTCCAGCGTGACGTGGATACAAGTAGCACTGGGAGAATACTTGATCGCATTGTCGAGAAAAATTAGAAACAGTTCGTGCAGGAAAGCTTCATCTCCAGTACAAGCAAGTTCCTGATTCAAATCGCGCATGATGGAGATATTCTTCGCGCGTGCGCGAGACGAGGCTAGGGCGCACGCTTCTTCAAGAACCTCGTTTATATAAAGGGGCTCTCGAGCCAAATGCAGTTGCCCGGCGTCAGCCATCGAGAGGGTGAACAAACCCTCCACGATGCGAGTCAGTTTCTTGAACTCATCGTCGAATACACAGAGCGTCTGGCGATATTCCTCCGCGCTTCGCGGTTTGGAGAGCAGCAGCTCTGTCTCGCCATGAAGAACGGCGAGCGGAGTGCGCAGCTCGTGCGAAGCATCCGTCACAAACTGACGTAACTGAACCACTGCTGCATCAACGCTCTTCAGTAGATGATTAATCGTCTCCGCCAATCGCCCAAGCTCATCGTGAGGAGAAGACACCGGCAAGGGCTTCCAAAATCCTTGACGGTTCGTCACGCGTTTGGCCATCACCGCCGCATGCCTGGTTAGCTCTTTGATGGGCCCGAGGCTTTTCCCAACATACAATGCGGAGATTCCCGCGGTTACCAGGAGACTGAGCGGAAAAAGCAGCAATGCAACTCCTCCAAATTTGTCGAGCACGCGGTTGGTGCCAAAGGTGGGGATCGCTACCGCAAAGACCCGATTCTGGCCTGCCTGCTGAAAAGGGATGAGGGCCACGCGCACCGTTTCACCACTATCCAGAGCCGCCCTTCCGAAAGCAGGGCTAGAATCGCCACGGTTCGTCCCATCTAGTTTCATCGGCGCCGCGAGATTCTTGGACCGCTGGAGGACGCGCCTCTCTTGATCCAGAAGCTCAAAGAACTCACCCGGGAGGTCCAGACGGCTTATGTTTTTCGCATTGGGTTCGGAGACCAGATCCGAAATGATGGGGCGCGCCGTCTCAAGGAGTTGACGATTGAGCTGCGTATGGACCGCGTGGGCCAACAAGCCCCAAAACGCCAGGTAGGACGCCGCTAGAATTACACCAACGACGGTGCAGAAAAGCAACATCATCCGGAGACGCAGCGTTCTAATTTTCATGACCCCGGTGTCCCCAGGCGGTAGCCCACGCCGCGGATCGTATGGATGAGTTTGACCGGGCGGTCTTGATCAATTTTCTGGCGAAGACGGTTGATATAAACCTCGACCAGGTTGGTTTCGCTGTCGAAGTGGCAGTCCCAGACATGCTCCACGATTTCACTTCGGGTAATAAGTTCAGGCGCCCGAAGGAGAAGCAATTCAAGCAGAGCGAATTCCCTGGAAGTCAGCGGGATGGTCTCCTTGTCGCGCGTGGCGCGCCGGCGGTGGCGGTCGAGTGTGAGGTCTGCGTAGCGAAGCTTTGCGTTGCTGCTATGAAACCCCCGACGAATCAGTGCCCGGACTCGAGCCAGGAGCTCCGCCAAAACAAATGGCTTGGTGAGATAGTCATCAGCGCCTGCATCAAGGCCTTCGACGCGCTGCTCGACCAAACCGCGCGCTGTAAGCATCATCACGGGAGCCTCTATCCCTCGTTGACGCAACTCGCGGCACACTTCGATTCCGCTGAGGTCGGGCAAACGCACATCGAGAAGAATCGCGTCGTAGGGAACGTCCGCCCCTAGTTCGAGGGCCTTCTGACCGGATTCCGCTACATCCACAGCGTAAGTGTTTTCTCTCAAGGCGCGGGCGATGAAGCTGGCTACCTTCCGTTCATCTTCAACTAGGAGGATTCGCATAGCCCGCCCTATATTCTCTCACAACGATGGCACGGGGCCGATTCGAGTCTTTCGGAATTGAACTTCGTCGATTCCGAATCCGTGCCTCTTCACAGGACTTCGAATACGAGTACCTTAGCATTTTTCGGCGCCGTGCTGCGGCACGGCCACAAAATAACGCTTCAGTTCCGGCACTAGCCGCGCTGTCCTTCCCATAGGGCCTGTGGGGACGTTCGCGAGCAGCTTGTAACTATCAGGGCCGGACTGCTCATAAATATCGACCGCGCCGTCGCAAGCGGCATAGACGCGCTTAGTGGCGGCATCGTAGGTGATATCGTCGACCCCTTTAGTGATCGGGAAAGACGTAACTTCCTTGCCCGTTAGAGTGTCCAGTACCGAAATCTGCGAGGTGCGGCAGGCAACGAACAAGCGATCGCTTGCTTCGTCGAGGGCCATGGCGACGTTGTTCTTGCAGAGTGTCACAGGCCAGCTTGCTACGAGTTCCCGTTTCTCCCGATCCACGACGGACACCTGGTTCCTGGCTCTGTTATTTACATACATTCTTGAGGTTGATTTCTCCAGAGTCATGGCTTCCAGAGTTTCCCCGTCAATCTTGAGGTCGGCCAGTTTCTTTCCTCCAGTCGTATCCACGACGCTTAGCATAGAGTATGTTTGATGAACGTCACCACCGCCATTGTCAATGTACAGAAACTTTGTTGCCGGATCGTAGCCAATGGAATCGGCATCCTCTAAGAGTTTCACGCTCGATACAAGCTTGTACGTTGTGCCGTCGAAGATCTTCAAGTCGCCCGCATCCCCATCCGTTACGTAAATGCGGTTCAGATCTTCGCGATAGAGCACCGCGTGCGGTTTGCCGATTCCGCCTATCTTATGGAGCAGAGTGCCGGTATTAAGATCAAAGACAACAACAGCGTGGTAGCCCTCCGGAGTAGCAAATAGGCGCCCGCCTTTGAGGTCAATTCCGAAATGGTCGAAGTTCCCTTTCACTTCTGCCGGCAGCTCGTAAGTCTGGAGCAGCTTGATAGGCGCAGTAACTTGGCATTGCGCTTGCTCCACGAATACCCCGAGGATCGCGACTAGGACTAAATACCGTTTCTTCATTTGCTCTCCCTAGATGAAATGCTTCTCATGTCAATCTGATTTTGCCAGCGATGGCTTGATTCATCCTGCCTGGTCCCTGCGATGGACTACCTCGCCGCAGGCTGTGCCCAGACGGTCATTTCCTGCCACGGGCAGCAAGCTTTATCTAAGAATCCTGCGTGGGCCAAGATTCCGCTCTCCCAATCATTGCAAAAGAGAGAGAGCTCCTGGACGACACAGGCTCCGCAAGAGGACAACCCAAGAGAGCATAGTGGATTCATCACGACTCAGACTTAAAACAAGATTAATTTCTGTTTACCTCAAAGGAGATGATTGACCAGATTCTGACTGCGGGTAACCTCATTCAGGAAGAACTTCATTGTCCAGCAGCGTGAAAGACCTATTTATGCGGCTCAAGGAAACGGGGTGGTACGAGAAAATGGACGAGGCCGTTTTCACTAAAGTCTGCAGGGAATTGGAAACACCATCGAAATGAAAGAGTGTTCCTGCATCGAGGAGCAAACAGTTGAGAACCGAGAATAGGAATACTCAATTCCGGTTGGCACTCCACGTGAGTGCACAAATGCGCAGCATTCTGCTCACATACGCGCAGAACCACGGCGAAGTTTCATACAACACGTCCTACTCCTGCGGCGCTCCCCAGGTCGGATTCTCGGCAACCATACGAAAGATCAAGGCGCGAACCTCTTTGCTGACACGCTTCCGTCCTCCTACCTGGCTGACTCTGGAGACCCACGTCCAATACAAACGAAACCCCGCGCGATGCCAGTTCACGACGGTTCTAGGAGTGACCAAGATGAGAGGCTTGGTCCACCCGGACCAGAACGTTCTCAACGCAACCCAGAACAGTTTGTGCGGGGCAGTCAATCGACGGCGAGGTTGTTGTGCGTGCAGAGCCAGCAATTGCCGACGGAGAGCGAGGTTCTCGAGGACGAGGTCCTCCCGGGAATGGAAAGCGCTGACCAACCAGCCGAGGAAATGTCGGAGCGACACGATCGTGGCAAGAATTTTAGCGGAAAAATCCGAATCCAGCTTTTCGCCAAGTCATTCATCTGCAGGTGTACGACGTTTTGGCGGCACAACCCTCAAATATCGCCGGGATTTCGGGGTTCTCGATCAATTCCCGAGTTGCACGGATTGCCTGTTCCCGGTCTCTGGATTCGACGGCTACGCGGCATGGAAACATCTGCTGCGCCAGCAGGCCGACCTCCTGCCCTTGGTCAATGATTGCCTGCCCCGACTCGTCTGGCCGCGCCGCCAGTTCGGGCTCATGCACGATTAAGTACAGGCGCTTGAGACATTGCACTCCGGCAACGAATTTGGATTTTGAGATGAGCATTAGCGACCTTAGAGCGAACTCACTAGAACACGATTAGGACGGTGGTCAGAGGAGCAACACCTTTCCGGTCTCGGCAGTGAAATGAGCAACAGCCCGCGTCTGGCTCCTACCAAAGTAGCAGGCGTTTCACGTTCTAAACGCCGTTGTTTTTTGCTGCAATCTTACCTCCGCCGATCGAATATCAAGGAAGCAAGATTCTACAGCAACGACCGCATTTTCCGATCTCGGTGCATTTTTCAGCGTCAGGATACCCAAGGATACCGATAGCGGGATTTAACTCGTCCCGCGTGGATTCGCATGTCCTGTACAGAATTGCCAGGAGCCACGAGCGTGAGGCCGACGTTGTTCAGTCTCGCCGTTTTTCAGAAATGCTCGCGGAGACCATTCGCAAGCACCAAAGCCGGGCAATCGAAGCTGCTCAAGTGATTGAGGAGCTTATCGGGCTAGCGAAACAGATGCGCGAATCTGCTGAGCGCGGAGAAAAGCTACATCTCACCGATGACGAAGTAGCATTTTATGGCGCCCTGGAGGTGAACGACAGCGCTGTCAAAGTGCTGGGCGACGAAACACTTCGGACCATTGCGCGAGAATTAGTGGAAACAGTGCGGAAAAACACAACGATCGATTGGACAGTTCGAGAAAACATCCGAGCGCATTTGCGGGTGCTCGTAAAGCGTATCCTGCGGAAGTACGGCTACCCACCCGACAAGCAAGAGAAGGCGACTTTAACGGTTCTGGAGCAAGCTGAGGTTCTGTCTGCGAACTGGGCAACTGCGGAAGACGTTGATCTCAAAGCACATGTAGCAACTATTTCAGGATGCGAACGTGCAGTGGGATGAGCTGCACGTTCGCGAAACGCTTTCTCATGGAGTTCGGCCCAGATGCGGGCACTGGACCGCCACGTCAACAAACGGATGCATGTGCGGCCGTACCCCAGGGTCAGCACGAACAGCCTGGTCCTCCGGTACTTGCCCGTTTGCGGGTCGCGTACCAGAGGGCGCGACTTGGGCTTCTTCCCCTGGCGCGGTGAGGATGATCCCAGCGCCTGGGGCAGCCTGGATCCCTGAAGCTTGCGTACGAAACGCTTTACGGTCTGGTAGTTACCCGGATAACCATGATCGGTGACCAGATCCTGCCAGACGGCCTTGGCATTCCGTCCACGGCTCAGTTTCTCCTCGATGAGGTCACGGTAGGGTTCGCAGGCACTGACCCTGCCCGCGGGGGAGCTTGGCGGTTGCGATAAAAGGCCTACAAAGTCGGGGGTCACTTCGTTGGCCCGTTTTGCCGGCGCCTGCCTGCGCCAGGCACCCGGGTCCGTACCGCAATCCCGACCGCCCTACTAGGTACGCGCCTGCGGTTTCACGCCGTACACCGGTTTCTCGCTCGATCTTTCGTAAAGACCATCCGAGCTTTCCCAGTGCGATGCCTTGTTGTTTCTGTTCTTCGCTCAAGGCATTGCTCATGCCGAGAGAGCCTATAAGGGCTCCCGTCGGAGTCAATGTCCCGAGCCTTCACCCTTGGCCGGTTTTGAAGTGACCCTGACTGGCCGGTTTTGAGTGATCCCTGAGGATATGCTCTCAGTTGCTGAATGAACCTTGCGACTCCAAAGTGGATCAGCGTCGCAATTAGTAGGATGATCCCTAGCAGAATAAGTGTCGCGGCCGCTATCGCTGCACGAATCCAATTCGACAATGAAGATCCACATAAATGTAAGGTACATCAACGAAAGTGTCGCTAACCGGTTTGGCAACGAGGGCGGGGCTGGTTAATAGTCCGCCGCCCTTATGAAACCTCTCGCTCGGCCTGCCGAGTCCCATCCGCTCGCTCTTGCCCCTTCTTATGTCTGAACTGCAAAATTTAGAAGAACTTTCCTTGACAGAAAGCCTCAATCTGTCCTAAAAGCAACGGCAACGGTTGCTAAAGTCGGGTGGCGGGCGAAGGTTGCCGAAGTTCCAGTTATGCTCGGTTTAGCTTTCCGGGCAGTAGGCCGGTTCAGTTTACTTGTATCTTACCGGCGCCTTCCGCCTGCTCTTTATCTGCATCTTCAGTCACGGTGCGCGAAAGGAGCAGTTCATGAAGCGGTTCTCCCTGAAACACAATTTCCTTATTTTCTTGGTTGCTCTCCTTCTAGCCACTACACCTGCATGGTCGCAGGTTGGCACAACGTCCATACGGGGGGTTGTCACAGACAAGACCGGGGCGGTTATCGCCGCTGCCAAAGTGAGCCTGAACAATGTCGGCCAGGCCCTAACTCGAGAGACGAGCACGAGCAGCACAGGTGAATACGAGTTTCTAGCGTTGCCTCCTGGCAGCTATACACTGACTGTGCAGATGACGGGATTCCGCAAATTCGAAAACAAGAATGTTCAGTTGCTCGTCAATTCACCAACGACGGTTAATGTCACATTGGAGGTCGGTGCAACTAATCAGACCGTGGAAGTCTCTGCCCAGGCGGTCACCCTGAATACAACCGACGCATCGCTTGGTATCGCGTTTAACGAGCATCAGGTGAAGGAGCTGCCGATGGACGGGCGCAACGTTCCCGACCTTCTATCATTGCAGGCCGGGGTCGTGTATACGGGCAATCGCGCCGATATCAACACTGACGTAGACACGCGCAGCGGCTCGGTGAACGGGGCACGCAGCGACCAGAGCAATATCACGTTGGATGGCGTGGACGTGAATACATCCGGTGGTTATGCCTTCACTGCGGCGCTGCCAGTCACACTGGACTCGGTACAAGAATTTCGCGTCACGACAACAAACTACAACGCCGATCAAGGGGCGTCGTCGGGCGGGCAGGTATCGCTCGTCACCAAGAGCGGTTCGAATCAGTTTCATGGCTCAGCGTACGAATACAATCGCAATACTTATACGAGCGCGAACGATTATTTCATTAAGCAGTCGCAGCTGCAGGGCGGCGAGCCGAACAAACCTCCCAAGCTGATTCGTAACATCTTCGGTGGCTCGGTGGGTGGACCGTTCGTGAAGAATCGGTTTTTCTTCTTCCTGAATTATGAGGAGGCACGCCAGCGCGAGGAAAACGCCGCGCTACGCATCGTTCCAACAGCCTCCTTGCGTGACGGTGTCATTCTCTATCCGTGCGACGCTTCCAGCGCTTGCCCGGGAGGCAGCGTACAAGGGCTAAGCGGCGCCAGCTACACCGTTCCGGCAGGTTCTGCCGGGCTTTCCCCCACCGATCTAGCGAACATGGACCCCGTCCATCAGGGGCCAAATCCGGCGATGATCGCCTACTTCAATAGTTTTCCGCTGCCAAATGACAACACTCAGGGCGATGGGCTTGGTTACGACTATTCCGGCTTCCGTTTTAAGGGGCCGATCCAGAAGAACTACAGGTATTACATCGCGCGAGCTGATTACAAACTTACTTCCAACGGAAATCACTCGATTTTTTGGCGGGGTGCGCTCTCCAATTTTTCGAGTCTGGGAGTGCCTTCCTATCCTGGAAAAACACCGGAGCACACGATCATAAACTTCAATAAGGGTTTTGCGCTGGGATACTCGGCGATTCTACGTCCTAGCTTGGTCAACAATTTCCGCTGGGGCTTCACTCGTGAAAGCATTGGCGATGTTGGCGACTCCAATGAACAGTGGATTTTCTTCCGGGGATTAAGCCAGCGCATTACACGCACACGTTCCTTCCAACGCCCGTTGCACAACTTTTCGGACGATCTGTCCTGGGTGAGAGGTAACCACACATTTCAGTTTGGCGGAGGGCTGGCTTTTATCCGCAATCCACGCAACTTTACGACCACATCTTTCAGCGATGGCGTAACGAACGCATCCTGGCTGGATAACGCAGCAATTGCAGGCACGGGATCCGCCCTCGATCCCGGTAACGTAAGCGCGGATTTCGGAAATTCCTATGACTTCCCGCTCATCGCCTTGATGGGGATCGTCACGGAAGTGGATGCCTCTTACAACTATTTAAAAGACGGTAGCGTCCTCCCGCAGGGGGCGCCTGTACAACGACACTTCGGAGCCGACAGCTACGAGATGTACGTGCAGGATTCGTGGAAGATCAAGCCGAACCTCACGTTCACCTATGGCCTTCGGTATTCCCTGTTCTCGCCGCCGTGGGAAACCAAGGGTCTGCAGGTCGCTCCGAATTTCAGCCTGGGCCAATGGCTCCTGCAGCGCGGGAGAAACATGGCCCAGGGTATCCCGGCGAACCAGGATAAACTTGTCCAGTTCGACTTGGCTGGTCCGGCAAATGGCGGCAAGAAGGGCTACTACGATTGGGATTATCACAATTTCGGCCCGCGGCTCGCGATTGCGTATTCGCCACGGGTGCATTCGGGTCTCTTCAAGTCGCTCTTTGGCGAAGGAGACAAGACGACGATCCGGGGAGGCTTTTCCATGATCTACGACCGGATTGGAGCAGGACTGCTGAACACCTTCGACCAGAACGGCTCGTTTGGGCTATCTACCGGGTTAACAAATCCAGCAGGCGTCGAAAGCTTAGAGTGCGCACCGCGTTTAACGGATGTACATGTAATTCCAACAAATGCTATCAATGATGCAGCAAGTGGTTGCGACGGGCATCAACTCTTCCTTCCCGCACCCCCAGGCACGTTCCCTCAAACATTTCCAAGCACCCTT
>Ga0209377_1000599_pt1 | contig 24276 bp, 16 predicted proteins | sample GraSoiAngelo_141_FD_185898 | JGI IMG/M metagenome (GOLD analysis project Ga0209377, IMG submission 185898) | Grasslands soil microbial communities from the Angelo Coastal Reserve, California, USA - 14_0929_12_40cm (SPAdes) (version 2) | ecosystem: Environmental > Terrestrial > Soil > Grasslands ...
AGGATGGCCCTTTGGGTCGGTGCCTTTGACGACCACGCGAAGAGCTTTCGAGACGCGCGGCTGCCTGCGGGATCTGCGCCAAAAATTGGGAATGGGATATTTGAAGGCCAGGCCGGCTTTGGTTTCGCGGTCGGAGTAAGCGTCGAGGTAGGCGACGCGGACCGCCAGTTCCTGGCCGGTGCTTCGCTGCATCAAAAAAACAGAGTCGCCTAACTCCAGTTTGGTTTTGAGCATCACGAGAGCGCCGCTGGCGTTGACGGTGAGGGTTTCCGTTTCTTCGTGGAAGGCTCCGGTATCTTTGGCGTACCCGTAGAGGACGATCGGAATGCGAATCGACAGGCGCTCGCTGGAACGAGGAGTTTTCTTTGTCGCTTCGGTGGAGATGACATTGGCCAACGCGGGCGCGGATTTTTGTCCCTGTGAAGGATCTTGCTCCTCCAGGGGAGCTACTTCGAGGACTTCTTTAGGGTCGCCGCGCTGCGCGCCGTGCTCGCGGCACTTGAAATCCCAGGTCTGCCTGCGAATCTGATCGGCAGATTCCTCGCGGTCGGCCAAAGTGACCCAGAAATCGGTTTCACAGTCGGGGCAGCGCAGCCGTATGGCAAAGTTTCCAGGCATTGGAGTTCTCTAATGTTCAAGCATACCTTCAAGTTTGGTCGCGGCGCTCTTCTGCCTGGCGACTATTCTTCGAAAGGTAAATGGCTGGGACGAGAGAACTTGAAAGCGAAACTAAGGTTGCCATTTCAGGAAAATGGCGGCGAGGGGCGGAAGGGTGAGGACGAGGGAGTGAGGGCGGCCCTGGGCGGGCTGGTCCGAGGCATCCTGGCCGCCGGCGTTACCGGCGTTCGAACCGCCGTAGATCGACGCGTCGGTATTGAGGATTTCGCGATAGTAGCCCGGCTGGGGCACCCCAAGACGATAGCCTGCGCGCACAACGGGCGTCGCGTTGAGAACAACGAGGATCAGTTCTTCGGGGTTTTTGCCGCGGCGAAGAAAACTGAGGACGCTGTTATCGGCGTCGTTGGCGTCAATCCATTCGAAACCGTGCCAGTCAAAATCGACTTCATGGAGGGCCGGTTCAGAGGAGTAGAGATGATTCAGATCGCGGATGAGCTGCTGGATTCCGCCATGCGAATCCCATTGCAACAAATCCCAGTCGAGGCTGCGGGCTTCGCTCCACTCGTGGCGCTGCGCGAGTTCCTGGCCCATGAAGAGCAGTTTTTTCCCCGGATGCGCGTAGTGATAGGCGTACAGCAGGCGGAGATTGGCAAATTGCTGCCACATGTCGCCGGGCATTTTATGAAGCAGCGAATTTTTGCCGTGAACGACTTCGTCGTGGGAGAAGGGCAGAACGAAATTCTCCGTAAAGGCGTATAGCAGAGAAAAGGTGAGCTTGTTGTGCTCGTATTTGCGGTGGACGGGATCGTGAGAAAAATATTTCAGCGTGTCGTTCATCCAGCCCATGTTCCATTTGAAGCTGAAGCCGAGGCCGCCGAGATAAGTCGGGCGAGAGACGGCGGGCCAGGCGGTGGATTCCTCGGCGATGGTGAGAACACCGGGGAATTTGCCATAGACGACTTCGTTCATGCGCTTGATAAATTCGATGGCGTGTAGATTTTCGCGGCCGCCGTATTGATTGGGAATCCATTCACCGGGCTTGCGGGAGTAGTCAAGGTAGAGCATGGAGGCGACGGCGTCCACGCGCAGGCCATCGATGTGGTACTTGTCGAGCCAGAAGAGAGCGTTGGAAATTAAATAGTTTTGGACTTCGTTGCGGCCGTAGTTGTAGACCAGCGTGCCCCAATCCGGATGAGCGCCCTGGCGCGGGTCGGCGTGTTCGTAGAGATGAGTGCCGTCGAATTGCGCGAGGCCGTGAGCGTCGCGAGGGAAGTGAGCGGGAGTCCAATCGAGAATCACGCCGATGCCGGCCTGGTGGCAGCGATCCACGAATTCCATGAATGCTGCGGGTGACCCGAAGCGGCTGGTGGCGGCGAAGTAGCCGAGCGTTTGATAGCCCCAGGAGCCGTCGTAGGGGTGCTCCATAACGGGGAGCAACTCGATGTGGGTGTAGCCGAGTTCCTTGACGTAAGGAATGAGCTGGTCGCCTAGTTCGCGGTAGGAGAGCCAGCGATCATGGTCTTCGGGGACGCGGCGCCACGATCCAAGATGGACTTCGTAGATGGACACGGGAGACTGGAACCAGTTTTTGCCGGAGCGCTCCGAGAGCCAGGCCGCGTCGTTCCAGTGGTGAGTGTCGAGACTTGCGACGACGGAGCCGGTGTTGGGGCGCAGTTCGGAGCGGAAGGCGTAGGGATCTGCTTTGAGCGGAAGGATGTTTCCGTCGGGTCCGACGATTTCGAATTTATAGATTGTGCCTTCCTTCAATTCCGGGATGAAAATCTCCCAAATACCGGAAGAGCCGCGAGCGCGCATGGGATGGACGCGGCCGTCCCAACGATTGAAGTCGCCGACGATGCTGACACGGCGAGCGCTGGGGGCCCACACGGCGAAGTGAACGCCGCGGACGCCTTCGAGGGTCATGAGGTGAGCGCCGAGTTTTTCGTAGGTGTCGTAGTGGCGGCCTTCGCCCATGAGATGCAGGTCGAATTCGGTGAGGACACAGGGAAAAGCGTAAGGGTCGTAAATTTCGAAAGACTCGCCGTCGTGGGTGCGCCCGTGGATCTTGTAGCTTGCCGGCGCAGGAGGGTTGGCTTGGCCGGAGGGCCAGAGGGCTTCGAAGAAGCCTTCGGGGCGGAGCTTAGAGGCGTCGGAGACTTTGGCGGGCGGAAGTGAAGCGCCCTGGATGGCAGGAGGTCTCAGAGAGATGAAAGCTTCTTCCGCCCAAGGGATGAAAAAACGCACGGCCCAGGTGCCATCGACGGGATGCGGGCCGAGAAGAGCGAAGGGATCGGAATGGCGAGCGGCGACGAGCGCGTCAATCTGCGACTGGATGCGCGGGTCGCGAGGAGCGACGTGTTTCGAATGCGAGGGTGCCGCGTGAGGCTCGGGCAAGTGTGAGATCTCCAGAATTTGATTCCTGTAACGGGAGCCTCGGGAGCGTCTCCCGAAGAGCGGCTCACATCCTCTGAATTCTAGGATGTTCAGCGGGAAATGCCAAACGTTGCGAGCCGGAACTGGCCAGCGAGTGTCGTGGGTCTGAGGAGGGAACGAGTTTGACAGAGGTCGATGTCCAAGATGGGTGCCTTTGCTCGCGATAGGGCAGAAGAAACAAGCACTACCAAGAGAAACGATTGGCATCTGATGGACGTCCTATTCAAAGGCAGCGGGGGAGGTGTTTCAAATGGCCACGGTCAAATGCGACGTGTGCGGCGGGACGTTTAGCCAAAGCTATCTCGCTTCGCACAAGCGGCTGGCGCACGGGAAGGGCAACGGGTCTGCCGCTTCGCCCGCCAGCGAGGATGAGGCGGTAGAAGCGATTGTTTCTCTCTACGGGCGTCTCTCAGCCGAGGGAAGGAGGCGCGTCCTCCGGCTCTTGACCGCGAAGAACAAGAAGAGCAAAGAAATCCAGCAGGCGTAATTGCGAGCCATGAAAATCTTCGCGGACAGCGACGTGCTATTGACCTGAGGTAACCCAGCAAGTATCATCCGCGCAATTCCAGGCAAAATTCAGCGAGTGAGGTTCGTCATGGCCAAGCCAGTGTGCACGGTTCTGTTTTTGGGAGCGATTGGAACCTTCTGCGCCGCAGGACTGGTGCGCGCGCAACAGGCGCAAATCAGTCCCGATGTGTACAACGAAATGAAATTCCGATACCTCGGGCCGGTGGGAAATCGCGCGACCGCGGTTGTGGGAATCGCAGGAAATCCCCATGTCTATTATGTGGGCGCGGCCTCCGGGGGAATTTTCAAGTCGACGGACGGTGGCATTCACTGGGATCCGATATTTGACGAGCAGCCGGTTTCTTCCATCGGATCGCTGGCGGTGGCGGCGAGCGACTCGAATATCGTGTGGGCAGGAACGGGCGAATCGTTCATCCGCAGCCACATCTCCGTCGGCAGCGGGATTTACAAGTCCATGGACGCCGGAAAGACGTGGAAGCTGATGGGTCTGGGGAAGACCGGCAGAATCGGGAACGTGGTGATTGACCCGCACAACCCGGACATCGTGTTGGCGTGCGCGCTGGGGCACGCCTATGGACCACAGCCGGAACGAGGAGTGTTCCGCACGACCGATGGAGGAAAAAGCTGGGAGAAAGTGCTGTTCGTGGACGAGAACACGGGCTGCTCGGACCTGGGAATGGATCCCAACAATCCGAGAATTTTATTCGTGGGGATGTGGCAACTGGAAATCCATACCTATGGCCGGACGAGCGGCGGGCCTGGCAGCGGATTGTTCAAGTCGACGGACGGAGGAGCCACTTGGAAACGCCTGGAGGGCCATGGCTTGCCGAAGCCGCCGGTGGGAAGGATCGCGGTGCGCGTGGCGCCGAAAGATTCGAACCGCGTTTATGCGTTGATCGAAACCGGCGACGGCGTGCCCATGGACGGCAAGCCGACGCAAAGCGGGCAATTGTGGCGTTCGGATAACGGCGGAGAGAATTGGCAATTGGTCAACTCAGACCGGCAAATCCGTGGGCGCACGCACTACTACACGCGCGAAGAGATCGCGCCAGACAATGAGAACGAAGTTTATTTCTTCACTTCGGCTTTTTCGAGGACGCTCGACGGAGGCCGTACGCTGACGAACATACCTTCGGGCCCCGGCGGAGACAATCACGAAATGTGGATCGATCCGACCAATGGCGACCGCATGGCGGTGGTGAATGACGGCGGCGTGAGCATCTCCGTGAACCGGGGACACACCTGGAACCGCATTCAATTGCCCATCGCACAGATTTATCACGTGACGCTGGACGACCAGATTCCCTATTTCGTTTATGGAAACAGGCAGGATGGTCCTTCCTTCCGCGGGCCAAGCAATAGTTTGCAGTTTGGCGGCTTTGGTGGGGCACAGATCTCGCGGAGCGCGTGGCATCCCGTGGCCGGCAGCGAGAGCGGCTTCGCGACGCCGGATCCCGTGGACAACAACATCATTTGGTCGACCGGGACGGGCGCCGGCAGTGTCGGCGGAGCCGTCGCGCGGTTCGATGAGAAAAATCATCAGGCGCGAGAAGTGGAAGTGTGGCCGGAAGTCGTCTCGGGAGCGAGCGCCGCGGAAGTGAAATACCGGTTCAACTGGGAATTTCCGGTGACCATTTCTCCGCACGACCACAATAAGGTGTACGTGGGCAGCCAGTTTGTGCACGTCACGACCGACGGCGGCAATAGCTGGCAAATCATCAGTCCGGATCTGACGCGAAGCGACAAGAGCCGGATGCAAATTTCTGGTGGACTCACGCCGGACAATATCGGCGTGGAATACGCGGGAACGGTGTTTGCGATTGCGGAATCGCCGAAGGAAGCGGGCGTGATTTGGGCGGGAACCAACGATGGATACGTGCAGATCACTCGGGACGGAGGGAAAAGCTGGACCAACGTCACGAAAAATATTCCGCATCTTCCCGATTGGGGAACCGTGAGCAACATCGAAGCTTCGCGCTACGATGCGGGGACCGCTTATATCACCGCTGATTTTCATCAGATGAATAATCGCGATCCGTTCGCCTATAAGACGACGGATTACGGAAAAACATGGACCCCCATTACGAACGGGATTCCTCACAGCATGTTGAGCTACGCGCATTGCATTCGCGAGGATCCCGTACGCCAGGGTCTGCTTTACTTGGGGACTGAGAACGGGCTATATGTTTCGTTCGAGGACGGAAAAGACTGGCAGCCGCTGCAAAGCGGCCTGCCGCATGCTCCCGTGTATTGGATTGCCGTGCAGGAACGCTTTCATGATTTGGCGCTGGCGACGTATGGGCGTGGATTCTGGATTTTGGATGACGTGACGGCGATCGAACAGTTGAAACCGGAAATCCTGGCGTCCAATGCACACTTGTTCGCTCCCCGCGATGCATACCGCTTCAGAAGCGTCGCGCAGCCGGCGGCAGTTTCCTACGACCCCACCGCGGGGCACAATCCTCCTTACGGCGCGCCCATTAACTTTTTCCTGAAGTCGAAACTTGGCGAAAAAGACCGCGTGCGATTGACGATCAGCGACGCGAACGGAAAGGCGGTGCGCGAAATCGAATGCCGCGCAGCGAAAGAAGAAGGAGCTCGGAGAGCTGCAGGCCCTGGCGGTCCGGGCGGCGGTGGCGGCGAAGATGGAGAGGGCGGTGGTCCTCCTTGCGAAGCGAAGCCGGGCATCAACCGCATCTGGTGGGATCTCCGATTTGAGCGCAGCGAGGAAATCAGATTGCGCACGAGTCCGTTGTATGCTCCGGATGTCAAGGTGGGGCCGGAAGGCTGGCGGCCCGCGCCGGATGCGGGCCGTATTTCGTTGCTGGCTCCGCCGGGAACTTACACCGTGACGCTCACGCTGGGCGATGAAAAGTCCAGCCAGAAACTTAAGGTGCTGAAAGATCCGCATTCAGGCGGGACGGAGAGCGATATCCAGACGCAGACGCAATTCCTGACCGGCTTACGGGACGAGATGAACGCTATCGCTGCAAGCCTCAATCAGATCGAGTCCATTCGCGCGCAGCTCGCTAACCTCGAGAAGGAACTGGGGACGGACGACACGGGCAAGGCGATCCGAAAGGCGGCGGACGAATTGGCGGACAAACTCACTAGCGTCGAAGGCAAGGTCCTGCAGCTCAAGCAAACAGGAAGAGGGCAGGACGCTGTTCGGTGGCCGCCTATGTTGGCTGGCAAGATCGGTTACCTTGCCGACCAGGCCGAAACGTCGGATTTTCCGCCAACGACGCAGCAAGTGGCGGTGGGAGAAGAACTCAAAAAGCAGAGCGACCAATTCCAGCAGGAATATCAGCAGATTTTGGCTAAGGACGTGACGCCCTTCAACGCCATGCTTCGGGAGAAGAACATTCCGAATATCATCGTCAAGATGCCGTGAGGGACACTTCTCTGGATTTTTGAGAGGACCTGGGAAGGACAAGACCGTGCGAATCGTTCGCGGATGGATATTTCTTTGTGTGACCGGTGCAATGTTGACGGGAAACAGTTACGCGCAAGATCGCAGTCAGACGCGATCGATGATCATTTCGCGGAATGGAATCGTGGCAGCGGAATCGCCACTGGCGGCGCAGGCGGGCGTGCGAATCCTGGAACATGGCGGAAACGCCGTGGATGCGGCCATTGCTGCGAACGCGATGATGGGCGTGGTCGAGCCGATGATGAATGGCATCGGTGGAGACTTGTTTGCAATTGTGTATGACGCGAAGGCCAACAAGCTGTATGGATTGAATGCCAGCGGGTGGGCGCCAAAAGGATTGACGATCGAATATTTACAGAAGCAGGGAATTCGAAGCATGCCGCAACAGGGAGTGAATGCCATCACCGTGCCGGGAGCGGTGGATGGATGGCAGAAGCTAGCGGATAAGTTTGGACGAAAGAAACTGGCGGAAGACTTGGCTGCGGCGATTCGAACGGCACAGGACGGATTTCCCGTGCCGGAATGGACGGCGGCGTACTGGGCGGGAGAAGTAGATTATTTGAGGATGGATGAGACGGCGGCGAAAACGTATCTACCGGGAGACCACGCCCCGAAAGTAGGGGAAGTGTTTCGCAATGCGGATTTGGCTTGGTCGCTCGAGCAAATCGCGGAGCACGGGAGGGACGCGTTCTACAAGGGGGAAATCGCGGCGAAGATTCTGGAATCAATGAAGCGCCACGGCGGGCCGATGGTGGCAGGGGACCTGGCGGAGTATTCGAGCGAATTCGTGGAACCCATCTCAACGACCTATCGCGATTGGACGGTCTACGAGTTGCCGCCCAACGTGCAGGGCATCGCGGCGCTGGAGATGCTTAACATCATGGAGACGTTTCCGCTGGGCCAGAAAGATTGGGGCTTTGGCTCGACGAGAGCGTTGCACGCGATGATTGAGGCGAAGAAGTTGGCGTATGCCGACCTGGCGAAGTACATCGGCGATCCGCGGAAGCAGAGATTGCCGCTGGCGACGCTGCTTTCGAAAGAATGGGCAGCGCAGAGAGCCAAGGTGATCGATTCGGAGCATGCGAACTGCGGAGTGACAGCAGGAGAAATCCCTGCGGGAAGCGATACCACGTATCTGAGCGTGGTGGATCGCGAAGGGAACATGGTTTCGCTGATCCAGAGCAATTACGAGGCTTTTGGATCTGGCATCGTGGCACCAGGAACGGGGTTTGCACTGCACGATCGCGGCGGACTTTTCTCACTCGATCTCACTTCACCGAATGCGCTGGCGGGAAGAAAACGGCCGATGCATACGATTATCCCGGCATTCGCGCAGAAGGGCGAAACACGGGTGGCGTTCGGGATTATGGGCGGATGGAACCAGTCGCAGGCCCATGCACAGTTCGTGGCGAATCTGGCGGACTTCAAAATGAACATCCAGGCGGCGCTGGAAGCACCGCGATTCAGCAAACACTCATTCAACGGATGCGACGTGATGGTGGAGAACCGGATTCCCCAAAAAGTGCGAGAGGAACTGGCGGCAAAGGGACACAAGATTGAATTGAAAGGGATGTTTTCGAGCGCTGTGGGTGGGGGCCAGGCGGTGATGCGGGATTTTGCGGCAGGCGTGAACTATGGGGCCTCGGATCCCCGGAAAGATGGCCAAGCCGTGGCGGAATTACCACTGAACTGACAGCCATCTTGCTGAATTTGTCTAAAACGGCGTCCGGTTCCCCGTGCAAGAAAGTTCCCTAGGAACGGGTTAGAACGGAAAGGAGCTGCCGTTTAAAGGGTAGGTGTCCGAAAGTACAGTTTCTAAGTGTTTGTAATCGAAAGACTTAGCTAGGAATCTGGTGGCGGGGGAATTGCACCTGTACTTTCGGCCAGGGTCCGCCGTCCGCAGCCAAGCGACCTGGATGTGGAGTCCTCATGGGGTACGTTCGAGTCGCTCGGATCCTTGTATGCTCTCTGCCACTCGCTGCTGTCCTGTTCCTTTTGAATCCGACGAGTCAGGCGCAAACCACCGATGTTTCCGGGCGTTACGAGTGCACGCAAGCGAAGGTGCATGGAAAAGAGACTCCGTGCAAGGCCGCGCCGCTGATTTTGAAGAACGATGGGCGTTTCGAATTGCGCGGATGGGAAGGAAGTTATCTGGTGAGCGGTGGGTGGGTGGAACTATCGGATTCGTTAATCAAGACGCGCGCGAAGATTGAGCCGGGGCACAAAATCGTTCTGCGATACTACGGGAAGCACGGACTGGTGGAAATGACGTTTGAGCGGCGCGTGGCGGAGCTGGGCAAGACGGCGCTGAGCTGAGGAGCGATGGAGATCCAACTGAGTTTTGTGCTTTTCAAAGAGCTGCAGGAAAAAGCGAGGAGTAGCGAGGCCGTGGCCCGCATAATGATTGTTCGCGAAAGCAAAAATGCGGACGTTGCGTTTGAGGAAGATACAACGGGGCCGCATGCCCACGAGTAGTTCACTTCCGAAATAACCCAAAAGAGCGGATTTTTAGTTTGCTGGGGCGAGCCAGCCTCGGCCGCGCAGGACTTTGCCTGCCGTAGCTCCGGTGAGTTTGCCTTGATCGTATTCGATTTGCCCGTTGACGATGGTGAAGTCGATGCCTTCGGAAAGCTGGTCGGGCTTTGTAAACGTTGCATGGTCGATGATCGTCGAAGGATCGAAAATGGCGATATCTGCAAAGTAGCCGGGCTTGAGGAGCCCGCGGCTGTCGAGATGTTCGCGCTGGGCGGGAAGCGAAGTGATCTTGCGAATGGCAGCTTCGAGAGGCATGAGATGTTCGTCACGGACGTAGCGGCCGAGGAAGCGCGGCATAGAACCCATCGCGCGCGGATGCCCATGAGCCTCGTAGATCGGGCCGTCGAGTGACATTTCACCGGCGTCAAGGCCAATGCTGGTCCAGGGCTGGCCTAGGCCGGTGCGGAGGTCTTCTTCGCTGGCCATGAAATAGATGGCTCCCGTTTGTGCGCCGTCGGCCAGAACGAAATCCATGAGCGTGTCTTCCGGTGATTTCTTCCAGACCTTGGCGATGTCGTCGACCGTTTTCCCTTCAAACTGCTTCAATCCCGGTTTTTCCACGGAAGAGATGAGAACGCCGGGAGCACCGCCACAATCGTAGAAGAGGTTTTCCCAGTCGGGATGATCTCCGGCGAGCTCTTTCTTGATGCGTGCGCGAATGACAGGATCTTTCAAGCGCCCGAGTAATTTCTGCACGCCTCCATCGGCGACCCACGGCGGAAGCGCGGACGCAAGTGCCGTGGCACCGGCAGGGTAGGGATACATGTCGGCGGCGATATCGAGACCGGAGTCGCGCGCGTTTTGAATGGTGGCGACGACATTCTTCATGCTGCCCCAGCGCGGCTTACCGCTGACCTTCAAGTGAAAAATTTCGACGGGGAGATGTGCTTCGTGACCGATGCGGATGGCTTCGGCGAGAGCGGGCATTTCGGATGCACCTTCACTGCGCATGTGCGTGGCGTAAAGGCCGTCGTATTTTGAGGCGACTTGCGCGAGGGCGATGAGCTCGTCGGTTTTTGCATAGATGTTGGGCGGATAGATAAGCGCACTGGAAACGCCGAGAGCGCCATCCTTCATGGCCTGCTCAACGAGGGATTTCATTTGTTCGAGCTCCGCAGGTGTCGGGGCGCGGTCATTGTCGCCGATGACGGCTTCGCGAACCTGCGCAGAGCCCACGTAAGTGCCAATGTTGAGAGGCGTACCCTGTTTCTCGAGCCGGCGGAAGTAACCATCGAGAGTGGTCCAATCGATAGTGAGCTTGTAGTGTTCGAGAAAAGGTTTTTGCGGTTCGATGGTTTTCCGATTTTGCGGAGCGATGGAACCGCCTTCGCCGGTGATTTCCGTGGTGATTCCCTGAGAGAGTTTGCTGAGCGAGCGATTGTCGAGCAGAAGAGCGACTTCCGACTGGCCAAGCATGTCAATGAAACCGGGAGCAACGATGCGGCCCTTGGCGTCGATCTCCCGCTTGGCGTGGGCCTCGCGCAAATCGCCGATAGCGGCGATGCGATCGCCGCTCACGCCAACATCGGCTGCGTACCAGGGATTGCCCGAGCCGTCGATGATGTGGCCGTTGCGGATGAGGAGATCGTAGGCGGCTGCGGGAGAGTTGTTGAGATTGGCGTCGTACGCGGCAGCGGCAATTTCTCCGAGAGCCTGCCCCGCGACGGCCTGCGCCTCTTCCATGTCGGGAGGGAGAGTGACGTGATTGACGTAAGCAGCAAAGGCGAGCTTTTTGCCGTCTTTAGTGATGACGTAGCCAACCAGGCCTTTGCCGTTGAGCATCAATTTGGTATTGAGCTTGTCTTCGGAGCCGAAAGTGCCGGTTTTTGCAAACACGTGACCGGCGCCGGGTGAATTCGTTTGAATTTTTGCGAGCGTGCCGTCTTTGCCGAGAATGGGGAGCGCTTTGAAGAAAATTTCATAATCGGGGCGTGTGGTCCAATACGTGAGGTAATGGACCATGAAATCCGGGCTGAAGAGATCGGCCCAGTCTCCGCCCGCGCCATCGCCCTGCCCCGCGCCGGAAAGATCGAGTTTTGCGGATTGTAGAAATTCGTGCTCGACATGAAACCCGGCGTCGAGCGGATTCTTGATGTCCTTTGCCACCAGCGCGCCGAGAAGATAAGGTCCCATGCCAGCGTGGAGGTTTTGACTAACTTTTAATGTCACCTTGATTTCTTCAGAGAGAGGGGGAGAGACGTGTTCCGTCACCTGATTTTCCGCAGAGTAGAAACGAGTGTAAGGAGAAAAATCGGTGGGGGCCGGTGCAGAAGCGGATTTCAGCTGGATACCAGCGGCGATCAAAGCTTCGCGGAAAACGGTTTCAGCAAACTTCATCGGCGAGGGCACGGCGATGGTCGCGGGCTGCGGCTTGGCGCCCACGGGAAGACTGCCAGAAAGAGTGACGGTGACGGAGCCATCCGCGTTCGTTGTGAAGTCCGGGGAATCAAACGAAGGCTTGGCTCCGGCAGCAGAGGTAGTCAAATGATTGAAGAATTTGACGTAGGCGGTCTGAGGTGAAGTTTTGAGCGAAAGGGGATCGCCCTCTTTCGCGCCGGGCGTTCCGAGCAGATCGATGACGTTGTCATTGATCATGATGGAGGACATAACCACGTTCGTTCCGCCTTCGCGGGGGCCGTCGGGGAAAAGTGTCGTGTCGATCAGCACGTGGCCATCGATTTTGCGGATGCCTTTGGCCGCGACGTCCTTGGCAAGCTGCTTAATGACTGCGAGAGGATCGCCAGCCAGGGCCGGGCCCCCGTAAGAATGATCTTCATCGACGAAAGCGAGGGTGCCGTCGGCCTGGATGCGATTCGAGAGATTGGGATCGCCGCTGGCGACGAGAATCAAATCACCTTTGAGCGTGCCGTGTTTGTCGACGGAGCCGGTGCGGTAGACGTGAGTATGAAAACGATAATCTGGACCGAGTTTCGCAAGGAGCGTGCCTTCGGTGAGGGTCTTTGTCGTGGAGGCAGGCACGAAGAGTTTGTCGGCATTGAGGGAATAGAGGACCTTACCGGTGTCGAGCGAATAGAACTCGATGCCGAAATTGGCGTGAGCGAATTCGGGACGGCCGACGACCTTCTGGATGCGTTGCGCGAGCGAGTTATCCGTTTGCGCGCGAGCGGGGATCGCCTGGAGTGTGAAAAAGACCGCGAGAGGCGCCGCGAAGGTCGTGAGCAGAAGGCGGGTTTTATTTTTCAAGAGAGAATCCTCCTCGAAATGATCCGACAAAGGCGCTAATGAGCTGTGCCGGCGGCCGTGCCCGTGCCTAGCTTTTCGAAAGGAACATTCAAGATCGGATATTCCTTCCAATCTTTGTAATCAAAGTGCCACCACTCGGCTTCATAAACGGTGAACCCCTCGGATTCCATGGCGCGGCGAAGCGATGAATGTTCGATGCAGAATAGATTTACGGAATCCGCTACAAATTGTACCAGCGGAATCCTTTGCGCTGTTCCTCTGCAATTTCCTTGACGATGGCAAGCGTTTGGGAGCGGCGATACTGACCGACGGCGGCGAGCAGAGAATCAAAGAGGGCGACGGGCGCGACATAGGACGCTCCGAACGAAGTCGATTCGACGGAGGCCAGAAAAATCTCGTTGCACCCGCGCGCCAGCGGAGAAAGATAGGTGTCCGCGATGCCAACGCAATACGCGCCGCGAGAGCGCGCCTGCTGCGCGCCTTCCACGGTTTGGCGAAGACCGCGCCGGAAGCTGATGGCGATGACTAGATCCTGCTTGTTGACCGAGCGCACGAGATGCAAAATCCTGCCTGTGGATGTGGCGGAAAAAATGGGCAGACCCAGCAGGCTGACCTGGTACTCAAAGTAATGTGCGAGATGAACCGCCAAATCGCCGGCGAGAATCACGATGCGGCGCGCTTCATGGAACCGTTTTGCCAAACTCACCAGGCGCTGGGCGTCGAGGCTGTTCTTCAGGCCTTGGAGATTTTTCAAATCTTGTTCGAGCGACTCGAGAACGTGCGCCGGCATGCTGGGGTCGCGCCCGCCGGACTGCATGGTATCCAGGGAAGTGGCGAAGGCCAGAGAAAGCTCGTGCAAATGGTGCTGAAACTCCCGATAGCTGCCAAAGCCGAGTCCACGAACAATGCGCACGATGGTGGCTGGGTCTGTGTGCAGGCGTTTGGCCATGGCGCGCACGCTGAGCAACACGTATTCGCGTGGATGCTCGAGGATTGGGCGGATAATCTCCTGCCGCTTGATGCTGAGTTGATCGATGCGTTCGGCCAAATGGTACGGCGGGGCAGGTGATGCAGCTTCCTTGCGTTTCATCACGCGAGAGGATTGCTTAATTCCTGCCGCGTGTCAACTTGCGCACCATGCGCTGCGCACGAAAATTTCCGCTAAATCGGTTCACTATTACTTCTTCGTGGCGGCGGCTTTGCTTTCCAGTCCCGGCGCGATGACGGGTTGAAGGAATGGCATCATGGCGCGAAGTTTTGGGCCCAGCTGCTCAATCGCATGCTGCTGCTCGCGCTGGCGCGTTGCCAGGAAGTTGGGGCAGCCCTTTTCATTTTCTGCAATCCAGGCCTTCGCGAAACTGCCGTTGCGAATTTCCGCAAGGATTTTGCGCATCTCTTCGCGAGTTTGCTTGGTGATGATGCGCGGCCCCGCGGAATAATCGCCCTGCTCGGCGGTGTCGCTGACGGAGTAGCGCATGTAGCTGAGGCCACCGCGATAGATCAAGTCCACGATCAGTTTGAGCTCGTGCATGCACTCGAAGTAGGCGACTTCCGGCTGGTAGCCTGCCGCGACGAGCGTCTCAAAGCCTGCTTTGATCAATTCACTGACGCCGCCGCAGAGCACCGCCTGCTCTCCGAACAGATCGGTCTCAGTTTCTTCGGTGAAGGTCGTTTCCAGGACGCCCGCGCGCGTGCAGCCAAGCCCTTTCGCGTAGGCCAGCGCAAGCGCCTTGGCGCTGCCGCTGGCATCCTGTTCGACTGCGAGAAGAGCGGGCGTCCCGCCGCCTTCGGTGAAAACTTCGCGAACTCGATGGCCAGGCGCCTTGGGAGCGATCATGGAAACGTCCACGCTGACGGGCGGCTTGATGGTACCGAAGCGAATGTTGAAGCCGTGCGCGAACATCAGAGTCTTGCCCGGCTTAAGATGGGGTTCGATGGCGTCGCGGTAGAGCTTCGGCTGCTTGGTGTCCGGAGCGAGAATCATGATCACGTCCGCCCAGGCCGCCGCCTGCGCGGGCGTGTTGACGGTCAGCCCCTCCTTTTCGGCTTTGGCGCGGGAAGCGCTACTCTCTGGCAGACCAACGCGGACTGTGACGCCGCTGTCGCGGAGGTTCAACGCGTGGGCGTGGCCTTGGGACCCATAGCCAATGATGGCGACCTTTTTTGCCTGAATGAGGGAAAGGTCTGCGGAATCGTCGTAGTAAAGATTAGCCATGCTGTTCCTCTCGTTGGCCGATGCACGGCCGAGTTTGTGATGCACCTGCGCGGGATCTGTGGTGGAAGCCCGCGTTTGCGTCTGGATCTGACTTGCTCGCCCGGTACAACACGAGCATTTACTTCACTCCCGAACTTGTGGGTTCGAGAGCGGAACTTTCGGGCTGCGGCACCGGCGGCTGCAGCAAATCGCTGCCGCGGGTCATGGAAATGCGGCCGGTGCGCGCCATTTCCAGGACTCCGAAAGGCCGAAGAACTTCGAGCAGCCCATCAATTTTGTCCACCGTGCCAGAGACTTCGATAATCAGGGATTCCGGCGCAACATCCACCACACGAGCGCGAAAAACCTTGATCAATTCCATGAGGTGAGGGCGGTTTTGCTGGTCGGCGGCCACTTTGATCAGGGCTAAATCGCGCTCAAGCAGCGCGCGGTCTGAAATATTTTCCGCGAGCAGCACGTCTACCAGCTTTTCAAGGCTGGCTTCCAGGCGGTGAGCGCCTCGCTCATCCGTGTGCGCCACGATGGTCATGCGGGCGATTTCCTCGTTCTCGGTCGGCCCAACGGTGAGGGAATCGATGTTGATGGCCAGGCGACGGGCGAGGGAAGCCACGCGATTCAGGACCCCGGGTTTGTTTTCGACATAAGCGACGAGTGTTTGCATGGCCTCTCTTCTTTCCTCATGTATCCGAGGCGGTTTCAACAAGCGGACTGTGCGGGCGGCGAATCATGTCGTTTAGTGACGCGCCCGCGGCCACCATCGGGTAAACGGAATCTTCCTGCTCCACGCGGAAATCAAGCAACACGGTCTCGCCGGATTCACGCGCCGCGCGGATCGTGGGAGTTACTTCCGCGCGCGTCGTGATGCGCTCGCCGCGGATTCCGAACGCATTGGCGAGCGCCACGAAGTCGGGCGCGACCAAAGGCGTGGCGACGTAGCGCTTGTCATAGAAAAATTCCTGCCATTGACGCACCATGCCCAGATACCCGTTGTTGATGATGGCGATTTTGAGGTTGATCTTCTCCTGCACGATGGTCGCGAGTTCGCTCATGGTCATCTGAAAGCCGCCATCGCCAACAACGGCCCAGACCTCGGCATCGGGCTTTGCGAATTTTGCTCCGATGGCGGCGGGAAGCGCGAAGCCCATCGTGCCGAGTCCGCCGGAGGTAATCAAAGTGCGTGGACGGTCGTGATGGTAATACTGCGCTTCCCACATTTGGTGCTGGCCGACGTCGGTAACGACGATGGCTTCGCCGCGGGTTTCCTTCCAGAGGTCGTTGATGACATGAGCGGCGTAAAGATGGCCGGTATCGGGCAAGCTCTGAATATCGCGCACCGCCGAATCGCCCTTCAATTCGTTGATATGGCGAATCCAGGCGCTGCGATCCCGTGTCTGGATGTGCGGAACAAGTTTTTCGAGGACTTCGCGGGCGTCGCCGACGAGAGCGGCATCCACCTTCACGTTCTTGTTGATTTCGGCGCGGTCAATCTCAATGTGGATCTTGCGTGCGCTCTTGGCGTAGGTGCGAAGGTCGCCGGTGACGCGGTCGTCGAAGCGCATGCCCACGGCAATGAGCAAGTCGGCTTCCTGAATGGCATTGTTCACCCAAGCTTCACCGTGCATGCCCATCATTCCCAGGTTGAGCGGGTCTTTGGCAGGGAAGCATCCGATGCCGAGAAGCGTCATGGCGACAGGATAGTTCCCGGCGCGGACAAACTGCTCGAAGGCGCGCATCGCTCCGGAAACCATGATGCCGTGGCCTGCCAGGATGAGGGGGCGCTTAGCGGTGTTCAGCATTTCGACGGCGCGGTCAAACTCCGCCTGGTCGTGATTGTTGCGGATGCGCTTTGGCGGAAGCTTCGGCGCACAGGTCTCCCAATCGAATTCCGCGGAACCCTGTTGCGCGTCTTTGGTGACGTCCACAAGCACCGGCCCGGGGCGACCGCTTTTCGCGATGACAAACGCTTCGCGAATCGTTCGTGCAATGTCTCCCGCGCGGGTGACCACGACATTGTGTTTCGTGATCGGCATGGTGATGCCGGTGATGTCAATTTCCTGGAACGCGTCGGAACCCAGAACTTTGCTGCTGACTTGCCCCGTGATGCACACCACGGGCGAGGAGTCCAGCATGGCGGTCGCGATTCCCGTAACCATGTTGGTCGCACCAGGACCGGAAGTGGCCATTGCTACGCCAATGCCGCCGCTGGCGCGCGCGTAACCATCGGCCATGTGCGTGGCGCCCTGTTCGTGACGCACAAGGATGTGATGCAGTTTCGATTTCCCAAGCGCATCGTAAACGGGAAGAATGGCGCCGCCCGGATAGCCAAAGATTTCGCGAACCCCCAGCCGCGTAAGCGACTCGCAGAGGATTTCCGCACCGGTGAGCTTCATTGGGGCCTCGCATTCAAAACAGGCTGAGCAGAAGCTGAGAAAGAAGCAGGCAAAGTGGTGACTGCCCCGAGAGAGGGCGAGGAAACGAGCATGGCGTACTTGGCCATGACGCCGCTGGAATAGCGCGGAGCCGGCGGCTTCCAGGAAGTGAGACGCTTCTGGATTTCCGACACCTTGAGCTCCACGCTTAACTGGCGGTTGGGAATGTCAAAGGTGATGATGTCTCCGTTAGCGACAGCGGCGATTGGCCCGCCATTCACAGCCTCGGGCGCAACGTGGCCCGCCATCAGTCCATGCGTCGCGCCGGAAAAGCGGCCGTCCGTCAGAAGGGCCACGGAATCGCCAAGCCCCGCGCCGACCAGCGCCGCGGTGACAGCGAGCATTTCACGCATGCCCGGGCCGCCTTTCGGTCCTTCGTAACGAATAACAACCACATCACCCGCTTTGATGACGCCTTCCTCGACAGCGGCGAAGGCCGCTTCTTCGCTGTCGAAGACACGTGCGGGACCACGGAAATTCTGCAAATTGTGGCCGGCAACCTTGACGACGCAGCCCTCCGGGGCGAGGTTTCCCTTCAGGATCACCAGACCGCCAGTGGACTTGAGAGGCGAGCTGAACTTGCGAACGACTTCCTGCCCCGGTGTTTCTTTTGCCGCGGCAGCTTCTTCGCCGAGCGTACGGCCGGAGACGGTCAGGCATTCGCCGCGGAGGAGTCCGGCTTCCAGAAGGTGCTTTGCGACAAGCGCAGTGCCGCCCGCGGCGTAGAGATCGGTGGCGACAAATCGTCCTCCCGGTTTCAGATCCGCAAGAATCGGAACGCGCGAGCTGATGCGGTCAAAATCGTCGATCGAGAGTGAAATCTTCGCTTCGTTGGCGATGGCCAGCAAATGCAGGACGGCGTTGGTGGAACCTCCTGTGGCGGCGACGCCGGCAATGGCATTCTCAATCGCTGATTTCGTGATGATTTTTGAGGGCGTGACATTCCCACGAAGAAGATCGACAACCAGCTCACCAGCGCGACGACCCGCTGCGGCCTTTCCAGAATCCGTGGCGGGAACGCTCGAGAGGCCCATGGGCGCGATTCCGAGGAATTCACAGACCAGCGCCATGGTGTTCGCGGTGAATTGTCCTCCACAAGCGCCGGCTCCGGGACAGGCCGCCGATTCGAGGGCTTTGAGTTGAGCGTCCGTCATTGCGCCACGCGCGTGCGCGCCTATCGCCTCATATACGTCCTGAATCGTGACGGCGTGACCCTCAAACTTGCCCGGCGCTATGGAGCCGCCATACAAAATGAGACCGGGAATATTCAAACGCGCCAGGGCCATGACGCCGCCGGGAATGGTTTTGTCGCAGCCGACGAGAACAAATTGCCGCGCGTCACAAGTTCGATCGAATCGGCGATGACTTCGCGGCTGACCAGGGAGGCGCGCATGCCTTCCGTACCCATGGTGATGCCGTCGGAAATGGATACGGTGTTGAATTCTAGAGGAGTGCCTCCTGCAGCGCGAATGCCTTCCTTGACGTGCTGGGCCAGCTCGCGAAGGTGATAGTTGCAAGGCCCGATTTCAATCCAGGTGTTGGCGACGCCAATGAGCGGTTTCTTGAAATCGTCATCCCTGAGCCCGCACGCGCGAAGCATGGCGCGCGCTCCAGCGCGATGCGCTCCGTCGATGAGCGCGTGGCTTCGAGGCTTAAGCGTTTGATCGGTCACTTGGAAATTCCTTCGCCGCCAAAGGCAGCAGCGATTTCTGAAAACGCGAACTTCAAAAACTTAAGGCCATCACCTGGTCCCGGTGATGGCCCTGAAATCCCGTGAATCGTTTGGCTAGGCCGCCATCATCCGCCGGTGAGTCCCCCTGCGAGGACAAAACTAATTCGTACAACTACCAGAGGCATCCCCCCGCCCCGAAAGGCAGCAAAGAAACTCCGAAATCGGCGATGGCGATGCGTGACATAGGTATCGCCATGAACACGAACAGGATGAGGCCAGGGGAGTCAATGAGTCAAATTAATAGTTATGCTTATTCCAATAAATCTTGATTATGGAATGGTTTTTCGCGTTGCGCGGTCCTGCAGGTTAGTGCTTTATCAGGGGAGGAGATGCTCCGCAGGCATCTCCCTGCGCACCCGGACATCTAATTGGGGGTTGGTTTCTCCACCCTGAGCGCGTTCGCGTTGGCGGGAAATGCGGAGGATCGATGGGGCAGGGGACCGAGGTGTTAGTTGTCGGAGGGGGGCCAGCAGGACTGGCTGCAGCTATCGCTGTGCGAAAGAAAGGATTTCGAGTCACGGTCGCGGATGGGGAGAAGCCGCCGATCGACAAAGCATGCGGCGAGGGACTCCTGCCGGGAACTTTGGCCGGACTCCGAGAATTAGGGGTCACCATTCATGCCGCCGAAGGACAGATCTTCCGGGGTATTCGGTTCATAGATGAAACTACTACCGCGGAAGCAAGTTTTTCTCGTGAGAACGGCATCGGCGTACGGCGAACCCTTCTCCATAAGAAGATGGTTGAGCGCGCGAGGGATTGTGGAGTCGATCTCTTATGGAACACGCCGGTGACCGGCCTTTCCCGGGATGGTGCCTTCCTAGCAGGAAGGGTGTTCCCCGCGAAGTGGATTATCGGCGCGGATGGAATTCACTCCAGGGTGAGGCGTTGGTGCGGCCTGGATGCGAGTTTGCGAGGAGATGTCCGATTCGCACAGAGACGGCACCACCGGGTGAAACCTTGGACCGATTGCGTGGAGGTTCATTGGGGCCGGAAGATGCAGGCTTACGTGACGCCCCTCGCGAACCAAGAGACTTGCGTCGTGTTGATCTCGCGCGATCCACGGATGCGCTTTGCGGGAGCATTAAAGAAATTTCCCAAGCTCGCGGCTAATTTGTCTGACGGACAGTTGAGCAGTGTAGAGCGAGGCGCGACAACCGCAATGTGCGAGCTGGCTCGCGTGTACTGTGGGAATGTGGCACTGTTGGGCGACGCATCGGGCAGTGTGGATGCCATCACCGGCGAGGGCCTCGGGCTGAGTTTCCGCCAGGCCTTGGCGCTCGCTGATGCGCTCGAAACGGGAAAGCTGGAGAAATATCAGTCGGTACATCGCCGGCTGGCGAGACGGCCGAATGTGATGGCACGACTCCTCCTTTTGCTTGATCGAAGTGGGCCACTCAGAAGACGCGTCCTGCGTGGATTGGCCAAAGACCCCGGTGTATTTGGCCGGGTGCTGGCCTTGCACACGAAGGAGAATTCTTCTGCGTTTCTTGCAGAAACGACTGTGCGATTCGGCTGGCGGCTGATAACCGCGTAAAGGAATTGAAAGGGAAAGGTGAACTGTGAGGCTGTTCCGAAGGCCGCTGAAATCGGTTCTCTATCTCTGCGTTGGCGCGCTTGTGGCGCTTCCGGGGATGATCGCTCTACCGCAGCATGCTGCACCACAGACCATAGACAACCAACTCGTCGTGAGCGTTGATCCTTCTCAAAGCGCGATTCACTGGAGTCTGGGGAGCTCACTTCACACCGTGCATGGGACATTTGCATTGAAGAAGGGCAGCATGCAATTGGACCTAGCCACAGGCAAGGCCAGCGGCGAGATCGTCGCGGATGCCACGAGCGGAAAAAGCGGCAACGATGGGCGCGACAGGAAAATGCATAAGGATGTACTGGAGAGCGGACGCTTCAGCGAGGTCATTTTCCGGCCGGACCGCATCACCGGGAAACTCGATAAGCAGGGAGAATCCACGGTACAGATGCACGGAATTCTTGTGCTGCACGGCAGCGAACACGAGTTGACCGTGCCGGTGCAAGCGAATATCGCCGGAGATCATTGGACGGGCAGCTCGAAGTTCAGCGTTCCTTTTGTCGAGTGGGGCCTGAAGAATCCGAGCACATGGCTTCTCAAGGTGGAACACTCCGTGATGATCGATTTGGAACTGAAGGGCGCGGTTCAAGGGCCTGCGGCGCAGTAGGCCAGCACAATTCTTCGTTATTTTAGGGTTCTTCCACAATTCAAGCTCCGGCCATTGCGATTTCCACTCGCGCGATCCGGTCTTCGAATCAATGTGCATGTGACTGTGGCCAGTAGCTGAGCTGCACGGAAGTGGTCACATTTTTCTGGAGAGAAGAGGCGAGCAGGGGAAACTTCCACTGTTCGTATTGGACAAAGGCGGAAGCGCTCCAGTCGCGCAGAGCCCAAAAGTCCACTCGGACCGATCCATCGTTGTAGGTGCCGCCCCCCGGAACGAATTGGGGATCCACTTTGGCGTGGCGGTAGCCGAACTGAATCGCGTTGCGCGCGCTCAGCCAGTACCGGCTGGTGGCTTGAATGCCTGATCCGTCGCGGCCCACCCAATTGCCCATCAGGACGCCGCGATTGGTGTAGAGATCGTGATAGAAACCATCCCAGTAAATGTAACGGCCGGGGCCGTTCTTCGAGACGCTGTTCGTGAGCGGGGCTTCGACGCGCAAATCGAGTTTCGACAGGCCCGGAAAGTGCGATAGGTACATTCCAGGATTGAACCCGGCGCGGCGAGGGGCGGCGAGCGGTGAAGGATCATCGTCGGCCAGAGAATCGGTGTAAATCGTGAGCCAGTTGCGAAGGAAGGGAACGCGGTAACTAAAATCAAAGCCGCCGGTACGCTTGCCGGGATCCGTCGCCGGCGTTTCGTTTTTGACGCTGCTGACGCTGAAATAGCTGCGAAGCAGCCGGTCGATCGTGAGCGGCAGGCCGGCGCCACCAAGAACGACCGTGCGGCTGAAGCCGAATTCGAGATTGCGCGTGGGCTTGAAGCTCATTTTTTCGCCGTGGAAAAAGGGGCCCGGGGAAGTCTGATGTCCTTGCAGCGTGCCGAAGAACATGTCCCAGCGCACAGGGCCGAGCAGCCGAAAAAGGCCGGGCAGGTGAAAAGGCGAAACCCGATTGATGTGAAACATGCGAACGGGGAAAGCGTTGTCGCTGAACAGCAGCGGCCCGGAGTGATTGGGAGACCACCATTCGCTCTCTTGTCCATAGGAAACTTGCCAGTTTGCAACATTCAAGCCGACATAGGCATCCAGAAGGCGCGCCTGGTTTCGCTCGGCGACCAGGCCAGGCGGAAAGACGGGGTTGCTGTCCATGGTGGCAATGGCGGTCGCGACTTGTGAAGAAATGGCAGGAGCTGCAGGCGAGTGCTGATACTCCCCGCGAAGATAAACCACCCAGCGCCCCGCCGTGGCCCATCCGGAGAATCCGTCGACGCTATTGAAGCCGCGCTGGAAAGGACGGCCAAAGTCGTTGATCAAAGTCTGGCCGAAGTGATAGCCGTCGGTAAGAGGCGGGCCGGAGATTTGCGTTGCGCGGGCGTAGATAGATTCGAGATGAGCAGAATTGTTGCTTCCACCGCCGAGGAGAGAGAGTTCCGAAGAGAATTCCCGCTGGAGCGAATCATAAAGGCGCCCTGCTTCCGTTTCAGGTCCCCCATCCTGCAGCTGGTCGCCTGCTTCACTGACGAGGCGCGCGCATTCCAGACGCGTCCAGGGTTTCATTCCCAAAATTGCATCATCGAAAAGGCCGAGGGCCGCAAGCCGGTCGAGGAGAGGATAAATCCAGCTGTCGAGCGGCACGTAAGGTGAGCCCATGGCGCTGGGCATGCGGTCGGTTGCGGTTTGCGGCGAGTCCGATAAATCTTCCGCGGCGCTGCCGCCAAGTTCGGGGTTATGGTGCGCGCGGTAGGCTTGCCAGCCAGCCAGCCAGCCAATGCCGCTGCTCACAAAGGCGTCGGCAGGGAAGTGTCGTTTGCCTTCCACTCGGGAAATAGAGATCGCGGAGGCAGCGCCGTAAGCAAGAATTTTTGTGAAGAGGCCGGGGTACTCATGGGCGATCACACTGGCGGCCGCCCAGGACATGGCCGCGTGTCCGGAAGGAAACGAGTCGCCCCCTTGCCAGAACTTGCCGTGGGACGCATCCACTCCCGGGCGCTCCCGTCCCGTCGCAAACTTTAAGACTTCCGTGACCAAGAGTGCATTGGCCACCGCTTCGCCGCTCAGAATTCCGGTCTCTTGCTTGTGCGCATCATGCGTGGCCCTGCCCCAAAGGTAGAGACCGCCGACGGCTCCTCCCATGCCGGCAAGCCCATAGTTCGAGAAATCGCGGTAGTGCTTCAGAGTGCTGGGGGAATTGGGCAGATGCAGGCTGGCATCGCGGTCGGTAACCAGAAAACCGGCAGTAAGCCCGCCAAAGGGTACGAGCCAATCAGCGTGACCGAGGCGGACGTGCGCGGGACTCGCCCAGATGTCGCGCTGATCCCTTAGGATGTTCTTTATCGTTTGCAGGCCTAGGGTATTTTCCCGAGAAGCTTGATCCGTCTGACCCTTAGTGTTCTTGGCCGAATCCTCCTGATCGGTGTCGGACTTAGGATCTGACGAGGTTTGTTCTTGTTGTGGCAACTGCGGAGCAGTCTGTGGTGCTGCGCTCAAGGATTCTGGGACGGTTCCAGCTGTGAGAAGAAGTAACAAAAGCGCGGAGAACAGCCTAGACGACTGTGGCCTAGTATCGCTTATAGAGAAGCGGCGCATACCGAAGGCTTGGCAAGATGACGGCCAACTGCGCTCACGGGCGAAGGAATCTCGAACATTATGATAGCCCAGCAGTTAGCAACTTCTTTGCGAAAAACAACTAGAAACCAATTCCCGATTTGGGAACACGGCCAGTCCCAGGATTTCGCACCACATGTGTATTTGCTGCCTTCGCTCGCGATGGGCCTCTGCCGATAGTGCGTTGCTTGCAAGAGCTATCGACCCCCCTCCCCCCTTTTTTTCGTAAGTGTTGATTCTAAAGGCAGTTAAAGTCATTTGTTTTCATAGATTTCTGCAAGTGTTGATTGTAAAGAGGTTAAGCTTACAGTGCCAACTCAGTGCATCTGCTGACTGCAAGTCTTGGGCAAGACCG
>Ga0209377_1000600_pt1 | contig 24267 bp, 19 predicted proteins | sample GraSoiAngelo_141_FD_185898 | JGI IMG/M metagenome (GOLD analysis project Ga0209377, IMG submission 185898) | Grasslands soil microbial communities from the Angelo Coastal Reserve, California, USA - 14_0929_12_40cm (SPAdes) (version 2) | ecosystem: Environmental > Terrestrial > Soil > Grasslands ...
ACGGAGACTGAGCGGGCTACCTCTCTCTGGCATCATCCTAATTTTCTCAAGCTCTGGACCTCTGACACCATATCCCAGTTTGGCACCCAGTTCAGCGGCTACGCCATTCCCTTTACAGCGCTGCTGCTGACAAGCGATCCACTAGCGTTCTCAATTCTCAACGCCAGCGCATTCATCGGGTTCGCCGTGTTCGCGCTCTTCATCGGGGTCTACGTTGACCGGCACCGCCGACAACGGATAATGACCCTAGCGAACATCGGACGAGGAATATTCCTTGGATTAATCCCGCTAGCTGCTGTCACGGGAACTCTGACTAGAGCAGGGATGCCCTTGCTATACGTTGTGAGTTTCATGGTCGGATTACTCACTGTGTTCTTCGACGTCTCCTATCAGGCGATACTACCGTCACTAGTGGACCGTAGTCAACTAGTCGAGGGCAACAGCAAACTCGAATGGAGCCGATCCGGGGCCCAGGTCGTTGGACCAGGGATGGCTGGGCTTGTGGTTCAGGCAGTTTATCCCCCGCTAGCTATTGCTATCGACGCCACTTCCTATATGGCGTCCGCATCTGTTCTTTCGAGAATAAAGCAGGATGAGCTGATCAAACCGTCGACGGCAAGTGTGTGGCATGATCTAAAGGAAGGACTTGCGATTGTTTTGAAGGACAAACGTCTTCGATCAATTGCAGGATCAACTGCAACATCAAACTTTTTCAGTAATGTAATATTCTCGATTCTCATTCTCTACCTCGTCCGGCAACTCGGCTATACAGCCGCAGTAGTTGGCACAATTTTCCTAATCGGAGGACTAGGGGCGTTTGGCGGGATTGCCCTTTCTTCGAGGCTCACAAGATTGTTTGGCGTAGGACCTGTAATTATCGCTGGTATGATCCTGGGAGGACTGGGTACCATACCATATGCTCTCGCTAATTCCAGTCTGTCTGCTCCCATCTTCTCAGCCACAGGGATTCCCGTACTCGGTTCTTTCCGACTTGACCTTAATGCTCTCATCTTGATGATGGGAGGCTTTGTCACGTCGATTGGAGTCGTCGTCTACAACATCAACCAGGTGAGTCTGCGACAGGCGATTGTCCCGAAGAGCGTTCAAGGACGAATGAATGCCAGCATGAGATGGATAGTCTGGGGTACCATCCCCGCAGGCGCCATTGCGGGAGGAGTGCTCGCCGAGGTCTTTGGCCTCAGAGAGGCAATTGTGATCGGTGTCATTGGAGGAATCTTTTCCTTCCTGTGGGTATTTCTCTCCCCTGTCCGGTCTCTCAAGGATGTTCCAGAGCCAATGGAATAGAGACACAAGACCGGTTTATCAGAAATTGTGTGTCTGGGAGGCTAGTTCATGTGCGTAGCAGTCCATTATTGTTGCGATGTATCTGATTCCGTTCAGAAAGTTGTCAACTGTCGTCCATTCGTTCGGGGCGTGGGCATGGCTGTACGCTGACGGTGGGCCGCTTCCTGTCCATATTGAATCGAGCCCGAGATGTTTCGTGAAGAGATAGTCTGGTCCCGAAGCTGGGTTTCTCGGCATCACCACGGGGGCCCGTCCGTAGACTATCTTTCCCGCTTTCTCTGCCGCTTTCGCGATCGGCGCGGAAGGCTTGGTCGTTGAAGGCTCGACAAGGCCCAGCGCCTTGACCTGAATGTCGTGGAATCCATGACTGCGCAAATGCTCCTTGAGCAACTGCAACAGCTTTCTGGGATTCTGGTCATTGACGATACGGAAGTCGATCTTGAGCATCGCAGTGCCCGGAAGAACAGTCTTCGAGCCTTCCCCGATGTAGCCGGTCTTGAACCCGCAGATTGTACAGGTCGGCTCTGTCATGTAATGCTTGAACGCTTCTCTGTTGTTCTTCGCCCTCGGGAAACTCTTCAGTCCCCACTCCTTTAGGAGCCCTTGGCCATCGAACTTGATCTTGTTCATCAGTCTCGACTGGGCTGCAGAGAATGGCGCGATGTCATCATACCAGCCCTTGACCAGAATCTTCTCGTCCGGACTCTTGATCGTGGACATGGCCCAGACGAGCCTCCATGCGGGATTCTCGGCGAGAGGCGCGTAGGACGAGTGAAGATCCTCCTTCGCCTTCTTACAACGCAGCTCAACATAGAGGAGACCCTTTACTCCGAGCTCGAACTTTGCCCGGCCAGACTCGGCCATGTCGCCGTCGTAGCAAACGACACTGTCACCCCTCAATTTCTCAGCGTTCTCGTCGATGAAACTTGGGAGATGGGGACTCCCGATCTCCTCCTCACCCTCGACGATGAACTTGAGATTCAACGGAGCTTCGCCCGTTGTCTTGAGGAAGCCCTCCGTGGCTTTGATGAATGAAGTTACGTTGTTCTTGCTATCTGCAGCGCCTCTGGCGACAATCTTCTTCCCCTGCATCTTTGCGTCGAAGGGTCCAGAGACCCATTTCTCCAAGGGCTCGGGGGGCTGAACATCATAGTGGCCGTAGATGAGAAGGGTCTTTGAGTTCGACTTCGACTTGACTTCTCCATAGACAACAGGATTACCGTTCTTCTCTGGCAAAATCTTCGCGTTGATTCCAGCAGTTTCCATCTGCTTCCTGACGATTCTGGCGCAGTCTTCGATTCCTATCTTCTGTGCTGAGACGCTGGGCTGCTTGAGAAGGGTGCGGAAGTCTTGTAGAAATCGGTCCTTGTTCTTGGATACATACTCGAGCGCTGTGTTGAGATTAGTCTTTGGCACGTGAATAGTGTCATGAGATTAGTAGATATCATCTTCTGAAGCCGCCGATATACGTGGCTATGTTGACCTACCGAGCACTTGGAGAGTGTTGTCTTCCCGTTCCCTCGAGAGGAACATTCGTAGCCCAATGCCGGTCATGAAGAGCCCAACTAGAAAGAGAGGAACTTCCATGACTAGTTGGCCCTCGCTTGGTGCCAAAAAGCCGCTGTAGAGATAGGTGCTGATTACAAGTGTTAAGACGATGAGGAACCCGACCGAATATACTAAACCGCCGACCATCTCGCGTCCCTTGATCAACGTTCTGGGAATAGCCCATCTGGCGCCCGCAAAACTGAGGGTTCCTCCTGCGATAGCGAGCATGAGCCCTTGGCCGGCTGTCGAAAACCCGAAGGACAAGTAGGGTTCACCCGCGAAGGCTAGGAGTCCGATGAACGTCAGTATTCCACCAAACCGGGAGAGGAACGATAGGATAGCTCCGGCAAGGATCCAGTAGAATGCTACTTGATAGAGCGCGTCTGGCCGTATTGAGATCAGAAAACCCCCATTCACAACAATCCAGGGAAGCTGCAAGGACAACAGAGTCAAGCTCCCTCCAACAATATTGAGAAAGAGACGAGCGCCGGGATAGTCGTTACTCAAGCTAGTCGCTCCAGAGATAATCTCGTGCTCTCTTCGCAGCCCATCTTCTAACTAGGAGAGAAAATACTGTTGAGGGTAGGAAAATGAAGAGGATTATGGTCAGAAGGGAGAGCCCACCAATGGTAGCGCTGTCCAGACCGAAGAACGCAGAGGATGATGGAGCTAGGTAAGGCTGGGCTCTGCCAAGGGTTTGAGTGGATAATGCTGATGGGACGGTGGTCGGTCCGGTGGAGAAGACTGCGGGAAGCAGCACTAAGGCTACCCCGCAGAGTACGCCGAGTGCCAGGCGTAGGATGATTCGTGAACTGGTCAGTGCCCAACCCTCCTTTTGTCTTCCGTCGCGTTCTCTCCCGCATGAGTATTGAGGGCGTCCTCTCGCATAATCCCATACGTTAGAACAGGCTGTACTGGCATCAGAACGGCCTCATCTTCCAGACTCTGAACGTCTCGTTCCAGGAAACGATTACCGCGGAAGCTCCAAAAACGAACGCCATGATGTTGTGAGCCGAAAAGTTCGGAGGATAGATTATCGGATATAGAACGAGCATTGCAGTGAACATTGTTGAATAGAAGAGATAGCGCGGGAGAAGGACCCCCAGAAATCCCACGAAGTTTTGTAGTACTCCTACCTTGACCTGGCCGACCAACCGATATTCACCGGTCGCATCTTTCTCAAGAAGACCCAGGGTCTTCAACTTCTCAAGATGGTGAGAAGCTACGCTTGGGCTACTGAGTCCGAGAGCCCGCTGAATGGATCTGATTCCGATCGTCTCCTTCTTGTTCAGGCTCAGTATGTGCCAGTAGACGCGAAGTGTAAGCCCCTTTAGCTCCGACTCAATGATCCTATCCTTTTCTTCCTGCAAGAATCTTCAAGGGACCGTTCCCTGTACCGTTCAGTTCAATCTTGCCCTTGAAACGGGAACCTCGTCTTTTTGGGATACGCTAGAGTGGTTTAGATCTCCAGCTTGAGTGTGAACCAGCTCGTTCTGAAATGCGTGCTTGTCGTTCTGGTCTCTGGACGACGCGTTCTAAACGCTGGGATTAAGCTCTGAGCCACTCATATGATGGGTTGCTGGAGCGGGACAAGATGAGACCCAGAGCCAGAGTGGCCTTCCTGATTCTATTGACCCTAGGCGGCATTCTTCCACTATCACTGATCCTCACTGCCCCGTCGACCCACGGAATGGTGAGGTTCAGCTCGTATCAAGACCTCGAACGTTTCTTGCTCACGAGGAGCAACTGCGGTCCCATCTACACCATGCAATCCAACCGACTAGTCAACTCTTTTGGATTACAGAACCCAGGCGGGGCATTCCCGGCTACGTTGGGCACGGCGGGGTCCACCACTCAAACTTCTTCCATAAGTTCTGCGCCATCTCACTCTGAAACCAACAACCAGGTAGCGGGTGTCGATGAGCTCGACACGGTAAAGAACGATGGCCAGTACATTTACACAGTATCAAACAACACAGTTGTCGTAGTTAGAGCATACCCGGTCGCCGACGCCCAATTAGTGTCAAGAATATCGATTTTGAATCAGACAATCGATGGGATCTTCCTAAGCGGAAACAGGCTTGCAATCGTAAGCGAGGCTCCCGGAATTGTCTACAGTTCATACGGAGCCTGCGGAGTCAGAACATTCGGAGGCGCTTCAATGGGAGTCGCCTACCCTACGCTCTACTACAAATCGACGCCGCAGGTCCAGAATACATCGATCTCGGTTTATGACCTTACTAACCGCTCCGGTCCCTTGCTTCAGACCACCATCACTATCAACGGGACCTTTGTTGGGGCGCGCCAGATCGGATCCTTCGCATACCTAGTCACTAGCACTCCTGCGTGGGTAAATCAGACTCTTCCAATGACCTTCGTCAATGGTCGTCAGGTGGCGACCGCCGCGACACAGATCTACCACTCTGACGTCTCGGACCGAGCATTCAGCTACACGACAATCCTCGCTCTCAATACTGATCGAGACAATCCAGCTCCAACAGTAGAAACGTACCTTTTAGGCACAAGCAGTACAATCTATGTTTCTCTCACGAATATCTTCCTAACCCAGCCAACCTGGGATGCTGCCGAGGAGACTGCTATGCACCGGATTAGCATAAGTCAGTCGGACATCAAGTACGAAGCGACCGGAACTGTGCAGGGACACATATTGAACCAGTTCTCCATGGACGAGTTTCAAGGATACTTCCGCGTTGCGACCTCTGCCTACGCAGGTTGGACCGGGAGAGGTTCGGGCCAGTCAACGAGCGTCTACGTCCTCAACAACGACCTCAAGATCGTCGGACGCGTGGAGGGCTTGGGCCAGGGCGAGAACTTCCACTCTGCCCGTTTCATGGGAGACATGGGCTACCTAGTCACCTTCAAGAAAACGGATCCATTGTTCGTCATAGAACTCAGAGACCCAATGAAACCAAGGGTCTTGGGGCAATTGAATACTACTGGGTATTCCGACTATCTTCAGCCCTTGGACGAATCGCATCTCATAGGGATCGGAAAGGACACGGTAGATGAGGGCAGCTTCGCATGGTATCAGGGCGTGAAGGTTTCCTTGTTTGACGTCTCAGATCCCACTAAACCATCGGAGACAGCCAAGTACGTGATAGGCGACCGCGGGTCTGACTCTCTCGCCCTAAGAGACAGCAAGGCAATACTCCTCGATGCTGGAAAGAATCTCCTAGTTCTCCCTGTCACCGTTTCCCTATCGCCGAACCCCGGCGTCCCGAACGCATATGGAACTCCTGTCTGGCAAGGGGCCTACGTGTTTCAAGTCACGACGAACACGTTGATCTTCAGAGGTGGAATAACCCACATCCCGACTGGTTTGCTACCTAACACAGTTGGGAACGCGCAAACTATCATGAGAGAGCTGTACATTGGAGGAGTTCTGTACACGATCTCTGAAGGTATGATTGGTATGAATTCGCTGTCTGACCTACAATCAGTGGGACACGTAAGCCTCCTCTAGAACATGTTAAGTGAAATATTTCCGGTAAGCGTCCTCTAGCTCTTTCCTAGTCGGGCTTCCACGGGTCTCAGGATGACAAGCTTTCAATGCTCCTGCCATGTTCGCGTAGCGAAATGCGGTCATGTCATCTATCCCCAAGACTTTGTAGGCTGAAAACGCCCCTACAAATGCATCTCCACTTCCCGTCGTGTTGACGACCTTCCGTCCCAGCTTGTCCAGAGAGATCCTCCGAATCCTAGACATCTTTCCGGAGGAATAGAACGCTGCTCCTCTACTGCCCAGTGTGACTAGAATCTTGGCCTTGGGCGCTACCTTGGACAGTGTCGCCAGTGAATTGTCCAGTCCTTTGACCCCTGCAAACAAGGACGCCTCGTGTTCGTTTAGAACAAGATAGTCCAGACCCTCCATGTCATCTCTGAACTCGTCGAGTCCGAATCTTGTCAGAACTCCTGGGTGCCACATCACGGATCTTCCGAGCCGACGACCCTCTGCAAGAAGCTTTCCTGCAACATGTCGAGGTGGGTCGATGACGACGAGCATTCGTATGCTCGCTAGGATAGACTGGACTGGTGGGAGCATCAGGTGCTCACGCTTTAGCCCGGCGTTTGCTCCGAAATGAGTCTCGATGACGTTGCTTCCTTTCTCATCGACTGTTATGTAGGCTTGGCCAGATTCAAGCCGGTCAAGTGATTGTACCGCAGTTGTATCGACGCCTTCTTGTTTCAAGATAGCAATTTGTTTCTTGCCTACTTCGTCTCTTCCGACACATGCGACCAAGGCTACATGGCCGGGTCCAAGTATTCTGGAGGCCGCTACGGATACATTCCCTCCTTTGCCTCCCGGGACCCTATCGATCTTCTCGACTACGACTTCCTGCCCGGACAGAGGTAAATGTTTGACAAAGAGGTTGATGTCCCAATTTAGCGCTCCCGTGACCGCTAGATCGGGGGACAATTGTACTCGCGAGTAGAGGGCGATGACGATCAGTTAATCAAGGTTGAGAGGATTGGTCCTAGCTCTTGAGTGCAGCAGCGATCACGGGGGCGACCGAGACTTGACTTACGACGCTTGGTATAGTGTCGGTCCCAACTACTCTCTGGATGCCAGCACTCTTGACCCGCGTGAGGGCTCCGTCCGCTAGCACGGGGTGTGTGCACAAGGCATAGATTCTCCTGGCACCCATTTTTTTGCAAATTCTTGTGGCTTTTGCTAGAGTATCTCCCGTGCTAATTATATCGTCAGCAAAGACTGCGTCGCGCCCTTTCAAATCCACATCACTGGCCGTTATTTCGACCTTACTTTCTGTAGCACCCTCCTTCCGTACCCGTTTCTTTTGGAAGACTGTATGTTCGGCATCTAGCTCCTTGGCGACCGTGGCAGCCCATTGCTCTGCCTCCTCGTCTGGGCCTATGACGAATGGCTTCTTCGGATGTATAGTCTTCAGGGCATATTTTCCCAAGAGAGGCATGGCGGAAAGGTTCCGGGCAGGAATCTTGAAGATCTTCGCTACGTCACCAAGTCGATGAAGGTGGCAATCCACAGTTAGGAACTTGGTGGTTCCCACATCCTCTAGGAGACGGGCGATAACTTGAGAGCTGAGTGCCTCTCCAGGAAAGAAACGGGAATCCTGCCGAGCGTAGGCCAGATAGGGAGCGACCACTGTAATCGTTTTTGCTCCCAAGTCGCGCAATGTGTCGACAATCATTAGAAGTTCGAAGATATGCAGGTCGGCATAGATGTGTTGCTCGGGTTTATGGTACAACGACTGGATTACGGCCACATCTTGACCCTTCACCTCGTCGAGAATTCTTACGTATTTATCACCATCAGGAAACCTTTTGATCTCTAAACGGCCAACATTCTCGCCAAGTTCTTTTGCAACTTTCTCGGCCAAATCACTTGACGCGGAGCCGCCTAGTATCATCATGAGGAACGGCGTGCCTCGGGGATCTAATAAAAGCTGAGCCGAATCAAGCACAAGTCCTCGGATTTGCGAGGGTCTGCGTAATGCTCCGCTCGTTTGTCACTTGTCGAGACTGATTCTGGTTACAAGCCGCCTTTCGAAGCAGAGCCCAAGCCTGTCTCTTCAGGGAGCGGGTGTCTTTGAAGAGGTCGGTGGAGGATCACAGAGTTGAAGCTCTCCAGCCAACCGGAATACCAATCCTCGACAAAGTCACCGGCGGCGGCTTTCCTCGGCCCTCCGCGATCGCTCTGATGGGACCTATCGGCAGCGGGAAGTCCTCGCTCGTCAGGGAACTTGTCACGAATTTCATCCGTCAAGGATGCAGCCTTCTTTACTATTGCATTGATGATCCCGCCGACATCGTGAAGCTTGGGCTAGAGGATCATCACATTGCCGTCGACAAGATCGAGCAGGAAGGTCGCCTTGAGTTTGTGGACATGTTCTCTCTCGGGGCTCAGAAATTGGCCGAGTCTCTGCCAAAGATGGATCCCTCCGAGATACTTGAGGAGACGCTGAAGTTTCAGGACCTTCTAAGCTATGGCAGAACCTTCGCGCTAAAACCTGGGATGGGTCCTAAGATCATAGTATTGGACTCGATCACGCCCTTCTTCCTTCTCACTGAAGCTCGAAAAGTCTTCCAGTATGTTCAGGTCATGCGATTCGCGACGAGAATTGCCCGGGCGGTAACAATTGCGATCCTTCACACTGAGGTCGTGGACGAGTCACTTGAGAATGCGACTGCCAATCTAGCGGATGGCGTTATTGAAATGAAGAAGCGGACCGGCGAGATACTGTTGAAAGGAGGGACAATGAAGGTCTTGCGAATAGGCCGGAATCCAATCATGTCTCGCGGCTACTTCTATCAGATCACTCAGCAGGGAATCGTATTCTCCAATTCGCCTGTGATCTAAGAACTCTGATGAAGTAGCCAGGATATTGCACTTAGACGGATAGCAGGCATCAATTTTCCTTCCATAGTAACTGAAAAAGCCCACCGTACACCATTATTTTTGAGAACCCGGATGCCTCCAAGTCTAGGTCCAAGGATCATACTGCACTGTGACCTGGACGCTTTCTATCCATCTTGTGAGATAAAGCGAAACCCTTCACTTGCGGGGAAGCCCCTCATCGTCGGAGCTGATCCCAAGGCCGGTCACGGCCGCGGAGTAGTAATGTCATGCTCTTACGAGGCAAGAAAGTTCGGCGTCCGCTCAGGGATGCCGATCTCTCAGGCGTACAAGCTTTGTCCCCAAGGCATCTACGTTAGGCCCGACTTCGAATTTTATGGTGAGACCTCTGACCGAGTCATGGGCCTACTACGGAAGTTCGCCGACAGGTTCGAGCAGACAAGCATCGACGAGGTTTACCTCGACGTAGGCGACAGATGCGATAGCTTTGATGAAGCCATTGACCTTGCGCGAAAGGTGAAAACTGAACTAAAGAGTGCTGAAGGGCTCACGGTCAGCGTGGGCATCGCACCTAACAAGTCAATCGCGAAGATGGCCTCCGACATGAACAAGCCCGACGGACTGACAACTGTTAGGCTTGACGATGTGAAAGCATTCCTTGAACCGTTATCTGTCAACAAGATCAGCGGTGTCGGAAAGAAGACCACAGAATTTCTACAAGAGCATGGGGTCCAAACGATCGGACAACTAAGTCAGATACCCGCGAAGAAGCTCACAGACTGGTTCGGGAAAGGTGGGGTCTGGCTTTGGGGAATCGCTAATGGGATCGAAGAGACGCCCGTGGAAGAGCGACCTCTCCGCAAATCTATCAGCGTAGAACAGACCTTTGAAAAAGACATCCAGAACAAGGGGGTCGTCAAAGAAGCCCTCGAATCTCTTGTATTGGAGGTCCATGAGCGTCTCCTTGGGGAGAGACTGCTCTTCCGGACCGTGGGTATCAAGGTCCGCTTTGAGGGGTTTCAGACTTTCACTCGTGAAAAGACTCACACGGGCTATGTTGGCGACCAGGATGTTATTCGTGAATATGTTGGTTCTCTTTTTCGAGAATTCGAAAAGGATCGGCGAAGAATTCGACTCGTAGGAGCTCGCCTGTCGGACCTGAAGCCGGCTGAAGGACGACAAACGCGGCTGTGATAGCCAGAGTTAAAGCTCAGGATTGTTACTCGGAATGCTCAACTTGAGCATGATTCCGTGGAGAGTCAATCCTGTCTCCATTTTGGCTGCGGCGATTTCTTTGATCGGCGCATTCCTACCATGGTGGGGATTCGACGTCTCAGGCATTAGCATCAACCAGGTGCATCGTTGGACTATCTGGAATCCACCCCGATTCAACACACAAGTTCCTGGCGGGGCCATGGTCTCTTGGAACTTTACTATTTCCAGTGTCTCTGTCTTGGTGCTGGTGCTCGTGGCTACAGCTCTGGTCGTTGTGGGTAGCCTCACCCTTCTCAGACGCTATCTCCTAGGAGGACTAGTTCTCTCAGCTCTTGCACCGGTCGTTTACGTTGTCGCGATAAACTACGTCACAATGAACTACTGTCTCTCTCCATTCTGCGTTTCTGGACCAGTCGGAGTTGAGTCGGTCTCTAGAGTCTCTGGACTTGGCGTTGCTTGGGGTTCCAGAGCGGATTCTATATCTTCCTGAAAGCGGTGCTGGTTTTGATCGCGGATTTGATATTCAACTCCAGACTTGTTGGAGGTCTGGTCCCAACTGAGACGGTGAAGCCTCTGGTCTCCACCGCATCTGCAGTAGTATCATGTTCTCATTGCGGATCAAATCTGCAGGCTCAGTCGAAGTTCTGTCCGAACTGCGGCCAAGCGAGAACCGCGCCTCCCGGCATGGAATAGTGTCGAACACGGGAGCCGCCGCGATGCGAAGGCCTTGCGCGAGAATATCTTTCGACTTGGATTAGTTTCACTTTTCTAACGTTCTCAGCTTTCTCGACGAGGAATCCACAATAGCATATTACATACTTGAGAACCAACAGAGACACGACGGGCTTGGACCCTTCGGAGAATCGACTCAGCAATCCCTACGCCAGAAGGTTGCATGATGAGTACAACCGTCAATACTCGCTCGCCAGCTTGGCCAGATCAAAAGGCCTAGACCCGTCGGCGAAGGTTGAATCCCAGACCACCTACGATCTTGCTGAGAGGGTAGAGAAAGCCGTCGGTCCCGCTGGCATTGCTGAACGAATCAGGGAACTTGTAAAGATCATCTCACGAGAAGAGACCGCTCTCAAGGTGAGCGAAGAAATTGTCCTCGGCCGATTTGGAAGCTTTGAGGAAGAACAAGGAGCAGAGCAGGCGGTTCGCACCGCTCTGGCAGTTCTGGATGAAGCGGTGACTGTCGCCCCAATACAGGGAATTTATGATGTCAGGATTCGGAGAAACGATGACCGCTCGAGACACCTAGCCATCTACTTTGCCGGACCAATGCGATCCGCAGGAGGCACTGAGATGGGCATGACCATGATCGTTGGAGATCATGTTCGTCGAAAGCTAAACCTGCAGCCGTACAAGGCGACGGAGGGTGAAGCTCGCCGGTTCGTTGAGGAGCTTCGAATTTACGAGCGGGCCGTTGCTAGGTTCCAGTATCGTAACTCTGACACTGTGTTGCACGATGCGATGCTAAGACTCCCTGTCGAGCCCAACGGCGTCGAAACAGATCCGGTGGAAGTAGCGGTAAACCGGAACATTGCCCGAATCGAGACCAACAGGGTCCGCGGTGGAGCATTACGAGTCATAAATGACGGTCTCCTAGGTCGTTCTCAGAAGGTTCTCCGTATTGTTGAGAGGCTCAGCCTAGAGGGCTGGGACTGGCTACGTCCCCTGAAAACATCCTCGGCCGAGGGGGAAGAGGCGAAAGAGTTCATGTTCATGGAGGACGTTGTGGGCGGTAGGCCAATCTTCGCATTTCCAGGAGCCCAAGGTGGATTTCGAGTAAGATATGGTCGATCAAGAAACACGGGCCTAGCATCTGTCGGGGTCCACCCGGCAACCATGGAGATTCTCGGAGGATTCTTAGCAGTGGGAGTTCAGATGAGGACAGAGCGTCCTGGCAAGGCGGGGATAGTTACTGCTGTTGACTCGATCGAACCTCCGGTAGTCAGGATGATGGACGGCTCCGTCGTGAGGATCGACAACCCCAGCGAGGCCAGAGCGGTCAAGGATCGAATCGACCGGGTCCTCTTCCTCGGCGACCTCCTAGTGGGATACGGCGAATTTCTGGAAAACAACCGTACGCTCATACCATCAGGGTTCGTTGAAGAATGGTGGGGCCAGCTACTCTCTGAAAAGCTGAAAACGGTCGAAGCGTCTGGCACGGTCCCGAGGTTCTCGATTTCTCAAGAACGGCTTCACAGTCTAGCAAGAAATCCATTTTCCACAAAACCCTCCGCAAGAGATGCGTTGGAGATATCAGGAAGCTTAGGCATTCCACTCCATCCAATCTATACTTTCTTCTGGGATGCGATCAAGCCCATTGAGCTGCAATACTTGAGAGAAAGAATTCTCGAATTTTCAAGACCATCCGAGGACACGATTCTACTTCCAAATGATACAATGCTCAAGTCTCTCCTGGAGAGACTTTGTCTCCCCCATCGCGTTCAAGGAGACTCTATACGAATCGGACAAGATGAGACCCTCATACTGCGAACAATTCTGAGGCCCGAGAATCAAGAACGCGTACCCGACGCCTCTAACACTCTAGAGCGTCTTAGCGTCCTAGCTGGATTCCCCGTAAAGAGCAAGGCCCCGAATTACGTGGGAGCCCGTATGGGTCGACCAGAGAAGGCAAAGGAGCGGGTCATGACTCCGAAGGTTCACTGTCTCTTCCCGACGGGCCAGTTCGGAGGAATGCGCCGTGACATCGTCGAAGCTTCACACAAACTGGCCGTCAGCTTGGATGTTGTCGACAGAGTTTGTCCCAGCTGCGACGCATGGGAGCCTCGCATCAGATGCCCGGCATGTGGGAGTTTGACGGTTGAGCACCGGTCGTGTCCAAGATGTGGCTTGCCTGGGCTTGAGTTCTGCAAGAATTGCAATGTAGAAACTGTCTCTTACAAAAACAAACCCGTGGATCTCAAGAAGATATTGGAAGCGGCCGTAAGCCGCGTTGGACTAGCGAAATCACCTGAAATAATCAAGGGAACGAAGGGCTTACTCAATAAGACAAAGACGCCGGAGCCTCTTGAGAAGGGATTGTTGAGGGCTGGCAGGGAAGTGTCGGTCTTCAAAGATGGAACCATCCGGTTCGACGCTACTAATGCGATCCTGACACAGTTTCGGCCTAGCGAAGTAGGTCTCTCGACCGAGAAGGCTCACCTGCTTGGTTATGAGAAGGATATGGAAGGCAAACCACTCGAATCCCCGAATCAGCTCTGCGCACTCGAGGTCCAAGACCTTGTGGTCCCAGAGACTTGTGGGCAGTATCTGTTGAAAGCTTCCAAGTTTCTTGATGATCTTCTCTCCTCTTACTATGGCCTCGAGAGGTTCTATAATGCGTCGAAGAGCGAGAATCTGATAGGCCGCCTCGTCGTGGGTCTTTCTCCCCACACGTCCGTAGGTGTCGTCGGCCGCATAGTAGGCTTCACCAAAGCGAGCGTCTGTTACGCCCATCCATTCTGGCACGCTGCGAAGAGACGAGACTGTGACGGCGACGAAGACTCAGTCTCCCTCCTGCTAGACGTGCTGTTGAACTTCTCCCGGGAGTTCATGCCTGACAGAATCGGTGGCCTAATGGATGCCCCTCTGCTACTTTCACCGCTGCTCAATCCGGCGGAGGTCGCCAGGCAAGCCCTCAACATCGAGATCGTCTCCCAGCTCCCCATCGAGTTCTATGAGAAGACATGGCAAGGTGCTCACCCAAGTGAGGTTGAGAGCCTTGTTCCGACCCTAAACTCGAATCTTGAGACCAGTGGAGACCATTGGACTATCGGCTTCACGCACCCAACAGAGGATCTTGACAATGGAAGGCTAATCAGTTCTTACAAGGAGCTCCCCACCATGCTTGACAAGGTCAAGGAGCAACTCCACCTCGCAGACCAGATTGTCGCGGTCAAGGGTGAAGAGGTGGCCGTCAAGGTTCTGTCCACACACATCCTCAGAGATCTTGTGGGCAATCTCCGAACCTTCACCAGCCAGCGAGTCAGATGCACAAAGTGTGGGTCTAAGCCGCGCCGCGTCCCTCTGGGAGGAACATGCCACAGATGCGGTGGAAAGCTCGCAGCCACGGTCTTCCGAGGCGGTGTCGAAAAGTATCTGGACGTGGCTACCGAGATGGTTCAGCGCTACAACATCCGAGAATATTATCGTCAGCGACTCGAACTCATCAAAGTCGAACTAGCAGAGACCTTCAAGGCGCTACCTGTGGACAGGGAGCAGCAGAAGTTGCTCGTGGGCGACTTCGCGTGAGGGTTCGACTCTGAGTCCTGCTTATCATCCGAGAGCGTACGTGTCAGGGATGAGGAATGTTAGCCGGGGATTAGCGTCTAGGACGAAGATAATCGAGATTATGGAGAAGGGAAAGAACAACATTCCCGAGATCAGCGAAAAAGCCGGGCTAAGCCAAAGTTGCGTTGGATATCATCTCAAGCTCCTATTGAAGCAGAGAGTAGTGACCGCGTCGCAGTCCGGCAGAGTTGGTAGATGGACCCTCACGAAATATGGACAGGAAAAACTGTTCTCTTCAAGCTAGGCCAAGATCAACCCTAAACACTTTCGACTGTCCGTCCCTCGATCCTCGTAATAGCCGCGAAGAACGCGAACATCGTCAATACGACCAAGTTGATAGCCAGACTAGCGATACCGCTGAAGAACGCAGCAATGAACGCTACGACATAGAGCATTGGCCCGAACAGGAACTGGCGCGTCGTCGTTCTTATTTCCGCGTCGCTGACACTGCTAGCCAGAATTCCAGGGTGTCTGATGGCATATTGCCAGAGCAGATTCCACGCCAAAGCCACGAACAGGAACGTTCCGGAGTAGACTTCGGCGGCTGCGCCCGAGTCCGAGTCCGCGAATTTGATGTGGTCAGCGACTAGGGATGTTGTGAACGGGATGAGTGTCGTGGCCAAGAGTAACAGGCCGTTGAGAAGCATGAAAGGCCCGTCAATGCGTCTGACATACGTGAACAGGTTACGGTGGTTCATCCAATTGACAAGAATTGTGGTGAAGCTTATTCCAAATGCGAGGAAGGCTGGCCATTCGGCAAACAGTCCTTGGAGGAGGGGACCTGCCGACCCCATTGAAGGGTCTCTGAGTCCTAGGACAAGTAGAGTCATGGCGAAGGCGAAGACTCCGTCGCTGAATGCCTCATCCGGCCTGACTCACGAGCCTCTGAACGTTGAATGCTATCGTTCATAGGGTGATCACAGAAAGGTACTATTGTTGGAATTGGCTGATGCTACTCTGCAATGGGCCGACTTCCGTCGATAATCCTTTCCAGTCTAATTCTGCCAATCCAGCTAGCCTGCGAAACTCGTTGACTGATCCCGGGCCGAATCCTGCGAAGTGGTTGTTGAAGAAGATGAATCCCTGTCTGAAGAGGTTCGATTTTTCCTCCAGCGTGTCGTACCATTTCTTGAGAACTTGTGACTGGTCTTTCTGCGTGCCGCCGAAGTTGGTGATGGTTCTGTCTCCAACCATTCGGAGATAGGCAATGTCTGAGGTTGCTTCTGGCGGGGTGGATGCGTACTGGTTCTCCGACCATGCTAAAGTTACGTTCTTGCTCTCGAGTAGTTTGTAGATTTCCGGCTTGAACCAAGACTTGTTTCTGAATTCTATCGCGTGCTTGTATTTCTGGTCGATCTGGCCGACGAAGAGTTCTAGTGCTTCTTTGTCTTTCTTGTAGTTGAAGGAGGGTGGGAGCTGTATTAGTAGTGGACCGAGTTTCTCTCTTAGCTCGGAGATGGACTTGTAGTAACGTTCCAGTTGGGCTAGGCTGTCTCGCAGCTTCAGCTCATGAGTTATTTTCTTCGGAAACTTGGCGGTGAAGAGAAAGGTTTCTGGGGTTATTTTCCGCCAGTTGGCGACCATTAGTGGTGAGGGTGTGCGGTAGTATGTGGAGTCTATTTCGACGGCGTTGAAGACGTTTGAATATAGCTTGAGGTAGTCGCCGGGTTTTGCGTCTCTGGGATAGAAGGGTCCGACCCAGTCCTGGTAGGACCAGCCGCTGCAACCGATACGTAGGCGCTCAGGGTTTGGGAACAAGGACTGACGTTCGACGTTGATGCACTCTCCGGGGTTAAAGGATTGTTTTGGCGATGAAAGTGTGAAGGAGTTTTTTTGTTCTGACATACCCCCGGGGGGGTCGAGAAATATTTAGTAGAAAAGAAAAGATAACAGGCTGACAACAAAGTTAACGCAGCTCCTCGTGCACTATAGCCCGTATGTGCAAGAATCCCGTGATGAGTCGTAACAATAGCACCGCTGTAACCGAAAGCACTATTGTTACGAACTTGGGTGCGTTTCTCGATAGCGCTAGGAGCCAAGATTGACGGGACTCTCGACAAGAATTTCCTTAGTTAAGCAGGCGGAGGGTTGAGAACGATTGCACTGAGAATCCCCTGCGTCTTATTTTGCTCTGACGAGAATATTTTCGCCATCAATCCTGACTTCGTAAGTGGGTTCCGAGTTTCCGGCCGGGCCCTCTTTAACAGCGCCCGTCCTCAGGTCGAACCGGGAACCGTGCCATGGGCACTCGACCTCATAGTTGTCAGAATCCCCTCGTCGAGGGGTCCTTCTTGATGAGTGCAGACATCTCCGATAGCGAAGTATTTTCCGTCGACATTTGCTAGTACTACGTCCTGGCCGTCCACGGTTACCTTCCTCATTATGCCTGGAGGTATCTCGGACGTTGATGCAACCCGGGAGAATTCGGCTGTTTTGATCGTGGACATGCTCACTAAGACGACCTTGAAGATGATTCTCATAGTATTAGCGTTTTCGCGCTGGGAACACCATTCTAATATTCCCGATTCCGTCAGGAATTACTCAAGATAGAATCTCAGCCCGGGAGTCCGGAATAGGCTCATAGTCGTGGTATGGAGAGTAAGCAAGGATGGACAAGCAGTCGACGATTAGAACCATTCGAGCATCCTACAAAATAGACCAAGTGGAGAATGGATGGACGGTCGCAACCAGCGACGGGAACATGTTTGTCTTCGCCGACTCCAAGGAGCTGGCCGAGTGGTTCTGTATGGTTGTTGGAGTTCCTCTTGACGAGAAGAAGGCCAAGGAGGATCCGCTTGAATCTGAGATCCGGAAGCTCGTCAAGTCATACAACCTCATCGCCGAAGACGTCGACAAACACTTCGTAGCCACCCACATCCGGAACTAATCGTTTCGACGTTTACAACTAGCAATTTCATCCTTCTGCAAGCATACTTTGCTTCATTAGATTCGCATCGCAAGCTTGCTACCGAAAACCAAACATACGTTACCAACCAACCGCGAGGAGCGAGAGGCCTTTCGACTGATGAGTTCTCAGAGTAAGACTTTCGATTTTGTCAAACTAAACGGACTGCCCGAGAAGCCCCGGAAGACCGGGGTTATCGAGTTCAGAGGCCCCTACTACACTCCCGTCACATATGGATATCTCAGCGACCTCCTTGACGATTGGGGAGAGTATGTTGACGGCTTCAAATTCGCAGGTGGAAGCATGCGCCTGCTCGACCGCGAGAAGACGCGGAAGATTATCCAGCTCTGCCACGAGCACCACGTCTACGTTTCAACCGGAGGATTCGTCGAAAGAGTGATCGTCCAGGGACCTGACGCGGTCGACAAGTATCTAGAGGAATGCAAAACATTAGAATTTGACATGGTCGAAGTCTCCAGCGGCCTCGCACCGATCAAGCTTGAAGACAAAGTCGCAATCGTCAGACAGGTGCAGAATCTAGGAATGAAGGCCAAACCCGAAGTCTCAATGATGATTGGCGCGGGAGCCGGAACCCACATTGTGGGTTACAAGACGAAGATGAGGACCCTCGGAGATGTTGTCAAGGAGACGACTGCGCATCTCGATGCGGGTGCGAAGATTCTAATGCTTGAATCGGAAGGTATCACGGAAGATCTCCCTCCTAGCAAGTGGCGGAAGGATGTGGTGAAGAAGCTCGTGGACAAGTTCGGCTACCACACATGGATGTTCGAGGCCTCGGACCCGCCGGTCTTCAAATGGTACCTCAAGACTTTCGGAAAGGATGTGAATCTCTTCATCGACCATTCGCAAATTGTCGAGTTCAACGCCTGGCGTCTGGGACTCTGGGGAGACAGCGACATCTGGAAGGGAAAACGTCTCAGCTATCCGAGCAACAGATGAGAAAGGAAGTACCTAGCGTAGAGTCATCATAGCGACCATTTTCGAGAGATCCTTGGCCTTCTCAAGGCTCCAGGCAGCGTCAAGTATTCTTCTTGCATGATTCTTATCCAGAATCTTCCTTGTAAGCCTCAGGAACTTCTCCTCAACATCCTGGTCACTCATCGGATTTTTAGGATGACCCTTATGATAGTCGACCTGTTTCGACACAGCCTTTCCAGATGAGAGCTTCACCGTGACCCTGTTCGCCACCGCTTCCGGATACACTGAGCTCAGGGCCTTGTCTTCGACAACTGTGATTTTTTTCAGAAAGTCGAGAATCTTAGGATCTCGGAACTTCTTCTCGCTGTAGGTCGAATTGTCAATCTTTCCCTCAAGCAACGCCATCCCGACAATGTATGGGAGGCTGTGGTCCGCAGTCTCTTTCGTCAGTGGATTCCATTTCTCAGGATCCTTGCCGAGTATGGTATAGCCAGCTTCGTGCGAAGCAATCTCCACCGAGACAATATCCTCAGGCTTCTCGATCTCTTTTCTCGCCTCGAGGGCGGCCCAGATGGACGTCTGGGAGTGGATCTCTGCCGGGAAGAATTTCAGATATGTTTCTGCGATCTTGAATGATCCATTTTTTCCTCCGAAGTCGTCAATGTTCATCTCGAAGGGTCCCGAGACTTGGTTGAAGAACCCCATCTCACCTTCGAATATTGGCGAGGGACCGGTCATGCCTTCTCGAGCGAGCAGGGCGGAGAAGACCCCGTTTCGGGCAGCGTTTGCAAAGGAGCATCCCTTCCACATGGATAGCTCTCCTGCCCTGACCTGTCTCATCGTGATGTGAGAGTTTAGGGCGAGATTCATTGCTTGAGTCATCTTTTCGGAATCTAGCTCCATGAGTTTGCTGGCTGCGAGAGCGGTTGATGGTAGACCGTAGCATACGTGGTCCCAGCCTCGATGTCTGATATCGACTGCGTCACAGAGCCTGCATTGAATCTCGTAGGCTAGAATAATCGAGAGCAAAAGGTCCTTTCCAGTTCCCTGCTCTGATTCTGCGACGGAGAAGCATGGCCCGATATTATCGCTGGGGTGTGCGGGCTCCTTGGACAGGTACGTGTCGTTGTAGTCGAAGTATCGCACCATTATCCCGTTAACAAACGCTGCGAGATCTGGAGTGGTCTTCTTTCGGGTCCCGAAGAGAGTTGAACCTTTACTGTCTCGCGCGGCTTCGGCTATTTTTCGAGAGATCTTGACTGGGTCCGCCGTGAAGGCTCCGATAGCGCAGCCTAGACTGTCGACAATTCGTTTCTTGGTTTCGTGAACAACTTTCTCGGGGACGTCCTGATAGTTTATCGAGTGAACATAGTCTGCAAGCTGTTCTGCGAGGTCCAATCTGATTTCTATTCGACGCGGTTTATTGCTCTAAATGAAGCTTTGACGGATATTCCGACGGCGCCGAGGATTCGATGTTCCAGTTCCAGAGTGGCCCTTGTTGGATGTGTTGTGACTATTCTTCTTTCCAGTTCATCAGTAGACTGCCTAGTACGATGAAAAACGCTGCTAATCCCAGTGCTATGATTGTGTTGGTCAGGGCTTGGGCCGGTTGCGCATAGATCAACGCGTCTCTAAGTCCATCGTTCACGTACGTTAGTGGCATGAAGTTGGCTATGATCTTCATGATATCTGGCAATGTCTCGCGCGGCCAGAAGGTTCCGGCCAAGAACATCATCGGGAAGGTTATCGCATTGGCCGCAGCATCAGCGCTCTCTGCTTCCTTTACGAAGTTTGCGAGTACCATCCCAATGCCTGGGAAGAGGAGGGCGGCTGCGACTACCAATCCTACCGTGTAAATGTCTATGGTCACCGTCACCCCGAAGATGGCATAGCCGAAGAACAGAATGACAACGAGCGATATGGTGGCCAAGATCATCTGGTATCCAACCATGCCGAGTATCCACTCGATCTTGCTGAGAGGTGTGGTGGCGAGTTTTTTGATTATCTTCAACTCTCGATATCTGCCGTTGGTGTTGACAGCACCAAAGACACCTGTGGTGAGTAGTGTCATTCCGATCACTCCGGGTATGAAGAAGTCGATGTATCGGATATTCCTGGTTACAATGCCGACTGGTTGAACAACTAGATTGTCTGGCGCACCGGCGATCGTCGCCGCGTATGAGACTGTGACTGAGTTCACGATTCCCCGGAGCGATGCAGAGACCTGGTCGCTCTGATCCATGAAAAGCTGAATGGTTGCAGTCTTTCCACTCATAACAGTGGCGTTGAAACCTAACGGTACAACTAGAAGTCTCTGCCCACGGTTGTGTAGCTGAGCGTCGTTCTTCACAAACGTCAGCGGGTCTGGCTGCTCAGCCGCGACCATGTGGATGTTGAATGCACCGGTCTGGTTCAGTGCGTTAACGTAGCCTTGGGAGAGAGGAGTCGGCACATTCCCACTCAGATCCTGGTTTTGGAGGTAGAGGTCGAACTTTGCGCTTCCGCTGCCGAATATTGCTCCGAAGAGGACGATGAGTAGGAGTGGGAAGGCTATCGTCCAGAATATGTTGCTCTTGCTGCGGTACCAGCTCTTGAAATGTCCACTGATAATGGTGTAGATTCGGCTCTTCATGTCTAGTTTCCCTCCTCGGAGACTCTGCGTCCGGTTAGATTGAGGAAGACGTCGTCTAGCGTGGGACGTCTGACTTCTATTTCCTTGTCGTGTAGAGGGGTTTGTGCTAGGCTTATGAGTATGTTTGTGAGTTCGCCATTGTTCAGCGGGATTGCAATGTCTCCCGCGTTTCTGAGTTCAGCCTTGGGTAATCCTGGAGGAAGTTGTCTGATTCCTTCCTGTCCGGCATCTCTGATGATGAGCGTCTTCTTCCCACCGTGAGTATCTATCAGCTGGTCTGGTGTTCCCGTGGCGATTATCTGTCCGTGGTCGATGATTGATACGATGTCGGCTAAGTATTCTGCTTCGTCCATGTAGTGGGTTGTTAGAAAGACTGTTTTTCCCTGGCCCTTTAACCGCTCAATGACGCCCCAGACGTCTCGGCGAGCTCTAGGGTCGAGCCCGGTGGTGGGCTCGTCGAGGAAGACGACCGCAGGATCGTTTACCAGAGAGACCGCGAGGCCGACCCGCTGTTTGAGACCGCCTGACAGCGTCTTGAATTGTGCGTCCCGTTTATCTTTCAGGTCGACCAGTTCAATGAGTTTGTCTGCGTCGAGCTGTTGTTTGAACATCGCTCCGAAATAGTCGATGTTCTCGCGAACTGTGAGCCGGTCTATCGCATTGAAGTCTTGGGGAAGAACCCCGATTCTTTTCCGGATTTCGGCCTGGTCCGAACGTTTGCTTACGTCGTAGCCAAGGACGAGCGCTCGTCCGCCGGTCGGGTTTCGGAGACACTCCAGGATCTCCACGGTCGTGGTCTTTCCAGCTCCGTTAGGACCAAGGAAGGCGAATACTTCGCCCTTCGTCAGGTTGAAGGATATGCCGTTGACGGCCACGTTGTCGCCGTATTTCTTTGAGAGACTCTCCACCTGTACGACTCTGTCGGATTGTCCTGGAAGAGGCGCTGCGAGGGTGTCGCTCATTGAAGCCGTACTCCTAGCGTACGATTCTCAAGAGGTTCGTAATGACTAATGTCGTTGCATTTTGTTCGGGTTTCGATCGAGTGTAAGTTTCCATCAGATTTCACCACGATCATCGTCTTGATGATATTGTTGCTTTTAATGGTCGGGCACGTTCCATAGTCACATAATGTGATTACAAATCGCTGAGCCACGAGATCTACTCCGTCCAGATGCAGATCATTCATCTCGAATTCCCTATTCTATTGGCTATTCGAGCGGCCAGGAAAGATGGGTTAGTTTTGCGCTGATGTCCCATAGTCGCTGAGCAACCTGCTCATCATAGGATTCGTCTGAAGACTTCTTCACTTTCAGTTTCTCTAGATATTCACCGTTCAGGTCCTTGGCGTCATCCGACGAAGCGAGATAGACAATTGTCTCAGCACCCTCCTTCGGGCTTGCCATGAACAGTTTCGGCAGTGCCATGATGAACCCTGCTGGACCTAAGGGTCTAGTCCAGATGTTGGTCGCAACAGTGCCCGGGTGGACAGCATTGACTGTCACGCCGGTTCCTTGTAGCTTCTTTGCGAGTTCATGCGTGAAGAGGACGAGAGCCAGCTTGGATTGTCCGTACGCCTTCCATCCACCATAGTCTTTCTCTAAGTTGAGATCGTCAAAGTTGACGTGCCCGTTATAGTGCCCTACTGATGACACATTGATAATTCGACTGGGTGCGCTGGCCTCTAGCGTTGGCAGTTGGAGATTTGTCAAGAGGAAAGGTGCGAGGTAGTTTGTGGCGAAGGTATTCTCGTAGCCGTCCGTTGTAACATTACGTCTTTGGTTGAACAGTCCGGCGTTGTTGATGAGGACGTGAAGTTTGGAATATTTCTTCTGGAACTCAGTTGCGAGTTTCCGCACCGACTCTAGAGACGATAGGTCAGCCATTAGGAGATCAACTGAGTTATTCTGAGATTTCTTGATGATTTCGGCCCTTGCAGCTTCACCCTTCTCCTTGTTTCGAGTAACCATGACCACGTTGGCGCCCATTTTCGCGAGGGCCAGGCTAGCTGCTTTTCCGATACCCGAATTAGCTCCAGTAATCATGACAACTTTGTCCTTCATTGCCATCTTTTCCGACGGAATGTTTTGGTTCTGCATGTCTTATCGCGTAGCTAAACTGACTGATGAGTCATTATTTAAACGCGTCGGTCATTTTTAAATAGCGCCCCATCGCGTACTGATCATAGAGCCGAATGCCGAAGGTTGTGCCTGAGTACAAGGAAGAAGCGAGAAGCCGAATCTTGAACGCGGCCAACAAGGTCTTCGCCGAGAAAGGATACCACGAAGCAACCATGGAAGATATTGCGAAGCGGCTAGGCGTAAGCAAGGGAGCGATCTACCTATACTTCTCCAGTAAAGAAGATCTCTTCGAGGCTATGGTTAAGACGGCACCTCAAGCTTTCAAAGAGATACTGTACTCCTCGTTTGGCGACGAGGCAGATCCGGTCCAGAGCGCTACTCAATTCTTCGACAAGATGCTGAAACTGTCCGCATCCAACCCAGGACTTAGTTTCGAAATTCTCTCCGAAGCGTCGCGAAACCCTACTCTGAAAAGAATATTGAAACAGAACCATGCGGAATACGAGGAAGTGCTGACCAGTTTTCTCGCAGAGGGTCAGAAACGGAGATTTGTCGGAGACAATTTAGACATCCGTCCTCTTGCAAATGCGCTCATCGCTCTCTGGAACGGACTTGAGACCCTTCTCGTCTCGGGATTGACTATCGAAGAGGCGAGGAATGCCTGGTTGGAGGCTCTGAAGGCGATCTTCATGAATCAACATGCATCTCATAACGGTCCCTCGCCTCAGTCATCGAGATCCGTCGCCAGAACTGGATAGGAAAACGCTCAAGTTCTAGCAGAGTACGCGAAGACAGTAGAATTGTCAGCGAATATTGGGAAGATACTTGGGATTCCGATAAGGATTCACTGGACTCTATGGCTGGTCTTCCTCCTGATAGCGGGGTCGCTTGCGGACTTTTATCTTCCCGCCGTCTACCCAGGACTCGGGACGACCACTTACTGGGCTATCGGAGCGGTCTCTGCTTTCCTGCTCTTCGTATCCGTCCTTCT
>Ga0209377_1000604_pt1 | contig 24216 bp, 25 predicted proteins | sample GraSoiAngelo_141_FD_185898 | JGI IMG/M metagenome (GOLD analysis project Ga0209377, IMG submission 185898) | Grasslands soil microbial communities from the Angelo Coastal Reserve, California, USA - 14_0929_12_40cm (SPAdes) (version 2) | ecosystem: Environmental > Terrestrial > Soil > Grasslands ...
CTGTAGATTTAATACAGCCTTATGTCGAACATCATTTGGAACAAGCTCCGCTAAACAGGGCTGCGAGGAAGCAATTGCGACGCGGGTGTGAAATGTTGTCGCGCGTGGTTCAGTTCAACCCTAGCAATTGGCCGGCACTGTGGTTCCTGGGGATTGCGCACAGTTGCTTGCGAGAGCTCGAGGCTGCCTACAGCGATTTCCATCGTGCCTATGCATTAGAGAAGGCGAACCCAAGCGTCAGTCGTGAACTTGCCGGCATTTGCCTTGCTCTGGGCAGAGGGGAGGAAGCCGTTCACCTGTGCCGCGAAGTACTGCAAAAAGCGCCCACGGACGCCGGGCTGATATCAAATTACGCGTTGGCATTGCTGATCGCGGACAATATTACGCAGGCAGAGGCTGCAGTTCAAAACTCGCTAAAGCTCAATCCCAACGATCAGATCACGCAAACGGTTGCGAAACTTATCGCTTCGGTCCGAACAGGCCGGGCAGCAAGACCGGATCGTTGGCCACCTACTCCATCAATCCGCTGACTTCTGCAACACTCATGCGCGTCATCGCCGGTACATATCGCAGCCGCATCCTGAAGAGCCTGAAGGGCCTGGCGCTTCGCCCCACCAGCGACCGCTTGCGCGAAACTCTCTTCAATGTGCTGGGGTCAAGCGTTACCTGTTCCCGATTTCTTGACCTCTTCGCGGGAACCGGCGCGATTGGCATCGAGGCCTTCAGCCGTGGCGCGGCTGAAGTCGTGTTTGTGGAAAATCATCCGCCCGCCATGGCGCTGGTTCGCCGCAATCTCGCATCCCTCGGCATTCGCTCCGGAGCAACCGTACTGGCCTTGGATGCTCATCGCGCCTTGGAAAAACTGGCTTCTCGTCAAAAACGGAACGCCGTGCGCTTCGACTTCATTTTTCTCGATCCACCCTATGCCGCCGCAAAAGACTACTCCCGCGTGTTAGAATTTCTCGGCTCAGCGGATCTTCTCGCTTCTGGCGGCATCGTGGTCGCAGAGCATCGTCGCAGCTTTGCTTTACCGGAAGTAGCCGGCGAACTGCTTCGCTACCGCGTTCTCAAACAAGGCGATGCGGCCCTCAGTTTCTACCGCCGCGCTGCCGCGGTTGCCGGTGAAAATAGCTCTGAGTAAACCCCCGCGAGCAGAGTTTCATCTATTCTGTGGTGCTCGTGTGCGGTGTGCCTCGTTTGGCCGCCACGCGCGAACACGATGAGTTAGAATCGCAAGGGACATGTCTCCGGGACAGGCCACCAAAGCAGCTTTCGATCTTCTCGGACAGGCTGTCAAGCCTGCCCCCGCCGTGCGTCCGCGCCCCCCGCGCCTGCCCCAGCTTGATATTGCCTGGGGAAGCTTCCATCAGGGAATCGGCAGCAGCCTGGCCGCCATTTTCAGCAGATCGCCGGTTCCCAGGAAATTCTCGCTCGACGGATTCTTCAAGGATTGCTGGATTGAGCGCCGAATCCCCCGCCGCGCCATCGTTGCCGCCGCACTCTGGCACATCGTTTTTCTCGGGCTGCCGTTTCCGCAGTTTCCTGCGCGCGCGCGCCGTTATTCCGCCTTCGACAACGCAGAACTTTCCTGGTCGGGATCGATCAACGACCTTCCTTGGCTCCAGCCGAAAGCTCCGAAGGCCAAGCCAACCCCGCGCGGCGCGCCGGACAAACCGCTTCCACCGGAAGGCGCAGACGCATTCCATCCCCGCCAGCATATTTTCAGCAACCCTGTGCGTCCGACACATCCGCGCCAGACGTTGATCAACTCCGCCGCTCCGATGGAGCCGCCAAAGATTCTTCCGAACCTCCCGAATATCGTGCAGTTGCAGGAGTTGCCCGGCCCGGCGCGGCCTGGCCTGCAAATCAGCAAGGAAGCGCTCGCCAAGCTGCGTCCGAAGCAGCGTCGAGTCGCAACGGTAACGGACGCGCCCCCGCCGGATGTGCCGGTTTTTGAACAGAGACCGGGCGACCTCGCATTGATCACTTCTGCCAACGCTCCCGCGCGGCCAAAGCTCGAATTGAATGCAGGCGCAGCGCCCCGCATTGCTCAGCGGGCGCAATCGGGCGACGCTGGCCCGGCGCCGGAAGTTGGTTCCGCGCAACCCAGCGCTGCCAATGGAAATTCAGCAACATTCATCGCGCTCTCGGCTGCCCCGGCTCCTCCGGCGCCCGTTGTGCCGCCGCAAGGGAATCTTGCGGCACGCGTTTCGATTTCACCGGAAGGCAAGCAACCCGGCGTGCCTGGTGGCTCACCCAAGGGAACTCCAGGCGCTAACGGCGTGGCAGGCGGCGGAGTGGGCAGCAGCGGAGGAGCGGGTTCAGACAACGGCGTTGGAAAGAACGGAATAGACGTGAGCATCAGCGGCGGGAATCCTCCGGCAAACAAAGGGATTTCCGGCCTCGGTGGAGCGGCAAAAATCAGCGCGCCTGCCCCTCATACGCTCATCACCCGGCCCGATCCCCACGCACCTATCGACGACGCGCCCGCGAGGACGGGTCCTCCGAACTTCACCGTGCTTCCGCCGGGCGCGCAACCGGAGCAGATTTTTGCTTCCAAGAAAATCTACAAAATGCTGGTGAACATGCCCAACCTGAACAGCGCGACGGGAAGCTGGATTCTCAATTTCACCGAGATGCGCATGAATTCCGACGGCCCTCCGGTTGCCTCGTCGGATTTATCGGGCCCCGCTCCGCTGCGCAAGATCGATCCGAAATATCCTCCCACGCTGATCAACGAGCATGTGGAAGGCGAAGTGGTGCTTTACGCGGTCATTCGCCGCGACGGCTCCGTGGACAGCATCCAGTTGGTTCGCGGCATCGACGAACAGCTCGATGCCAACGCCATGAATGCCCTCAGTCAGTGGAAGTTCCGTCCGGCCATGCGGCAGGGAACGCCTGTCGAGCTGGAAACCATCGTGCACATTCCTTTCCACGCCCCCGATCTTCGCTAAGTAGCACCATCTTCGAAGTTCTGATCGATTGGTTGGTACCTCCTGCGAAACTCCAGATTTCAAAGAGAAAACACCTTGACGAAACGGTTTTCTCTGCTAGAATCAGAATCAGGAAATATTGCGAGATTTTGGAGTGCGGCAGCCCGGCTGCCGCTTTTGCCTTTTTGGCCGGAGTACAAGAAGGTTTCTTTTCGTTGCAAATTTGGCTCTTTAGAATCAATCACTTACAAGTTGCTCCTCCCGCAACCATTTTGTTTTCAAACACTTGCATTGCTGCCGGTGGTGAGGACTCTATTGTAGGAACTCCATACAGGCGGCGACCCTGTCACTGTAACCCCTTTAGAAGCAACACTTGCAATATCTTCGCATAAGTGTTGATTTTAAACGATTTAACAGATGGCCTAAGTGTTTTAGAATCAACACTTACAAAAAAACCCAAGGGGGTGAGGTGGTTATGGTGAACTAGGTCGGCGAGTACCCCGCGCGCCCCGAGACTGGCTAGGATCGCCCTTCGGCAAGCTTCACCAGGGCATACAGGGCATGATTTACGGGCGTGGGCACGCCCAGCGCCGCCCCGCGCCGCGAGACATAGCCATTCAGCGAATCGATCTCCGTGCGCTTGCCTCGGTTCATGTCCTGCGCCGTGGACGAAAGCGCCTCGGCCATCTGCGAGGCAATTTTTAGTGCGCCCGCCAGCGCGGCCTTGGGATCTTCCAGCCCCGGTGGATGAATGTTTGCGGCCTGTGCCACTGCGAGCACTTCATAAACTGCCGTCTCGACCACCTTCCACGCGTCGGCGCTCGCAGTAATCTGGCCGTACTTCGCGCGGCCCAGTGCGGAGACGGCGTTTAACGCGCAGTTCCAAACCAGTTTCGTCCACAGTTCGCCTTCGATGTTTTCGGAAATCCGGCAGGGTACGTTCGCCCGCGAAAAAACCCCCGCAAGGCGTTCCGTCTTTTCGTTTTGTGGACCGATCACGAGGTCACCACGACCGACGTGTTTCACGCGGCCGGGCTCGGGCACGGAAGCGGCAACGTAAACCACGGCAGGGAGCGCATCCATCGCGGCCGCGGCGCGAATCTGCTCCACATTGTCGACGCCGTTTTGCATGCTAAGAACGAGCGCGCCCGGCGAGAGCAGCGGAGCGATGGCGCGCGCGGTGGCGGCATTATCCGTGGTCTTCACGCAGAAAAGCACGATATCTGCGCCACGCACAGCGCCAATTTCTGTAGAAGCCACAACGCGCACTTTTTCTTGAAAGTGCAACGTGTCCAGAAACAGGCCATTCTTCGTAACCGCCTCGACGAACGCAGGACGCCCGATCAGCATGACTGGTGCGCCGGCCCTCGCCAGCAGTCCGCCAAAATATCCCCCCACGGCCCCCGCGCCAACGACGGCGATTCTGGGCCACGGCTGCGATGGGGTCATGGAGTGACCACGCTGATGAGCCGGTCGATGTCCCGCTCCGTGTTATACAGATGAGGTGAAACTCGAATATTCCCCTCGCGCAGGCTCACGATCACATTCTCTTTCCGCAGGCGCTGGTAAAGTTCGGTCGTTTTCTCACGGCTCCGCGCGGCAAAGCACCCATACGGCCCGCGGTGTGCTGCGTCTGGGGGGCTCGCCGGAACACAGCGATCTTTGGGCAGTCGTTCAAACAGGAAATCGATCAATTTTCCGTTGTGCGCCGCAACGCGTTCCGGTCCTATGCGCGATACCAGTTCGACGGAAGTGTCCATGGCTACCAGGTTGAAATTGAAATAGCTGGCCCACTCGGGAGCATCCCAACGTCTCGCGTTCGGCCCAGGCCTCGGGTCATCGAAATTCAATTCGGAGAAATTGTGCGAGCCCGCAACCGCCATCCAATAGAACGGTGCTGGCCGCGCCGTGGATAGGTGCTCGCTCCTGATCCAGAAAAATCCCGTGCCAAACGGGCCGAGCAGCCATTTGTACCCCGCGCAGACCAGAAAATCCGCCCCCAGTTGGTGCACGTCCATTTTCATCGCGCCGCAACACTGGCTCACATCGAGCAGGAACAGCGCTCCCTGTGAATGGCACGCCGCCGCCACGCGCGGTGCGTCCAGCAACGAGCCATCGTCATAGCGCACCAGGCTCACCGAAACGACCCGCGTTTTTGGAGTCATGGCCGCAATCAAATCGTCAACGGTCATGAAGCGTCCCCGCGGCGCGACGATTTTCAGCTTTAAGCCCTCGCGTTCTTCCATGGGCTTCCACGCCGTGTAATGCAGCGGGAATTCACCTTTTGCGATGATGACCTCGTCACCCGGCTTCCACGCCAGCGCGTACGCGACCGCCATTGCCCCGGCGCTCGCTCCGCTCGTCAGGGCAATCTCTTCAGGCTTCCCGCCGATCAGCTTCGCGAGAGACGCGCGAATACGATTGGGCACTTCGAAAAACGTGGAGTCGTCTTTATGGTGCGGATTTTTTATTGCTTCGAGCGCCGCTTGCACCGCGCGAATAGAAACCTTCGGCATTGGCGACTGGCTTGCCAAATTCAAGTAGGTTGCGTCGTCAATCTCGAACCACTCTTGCCGCCAGTCTGTTTGCAGGGAGGCTGTCGTCGTAGCCATGGGCCGCTCCTTGGTCGAAGTAACAGGGAATTAGATTTCGCGAATGCCTGGCTGGGTACAACGTCCAAATTGGGCAGCGGGCTCTGTTAAAAGTGGCTGCGCAGCTCGCGAAAGGTCGGCAAGATCACCAGTTTTCCCGAGCCTGCCACCACCGGTTCGTGTTCCAGCGTCCAGGTGTGCTGGTGCGGGATGTACACCGCATTCAACCCAATCTGCATCGCCGGATTGATGTCGCTGCGCGGGCTGTTGCCGATCATCCAGCCGTGCGTCTTCACGATTTTGTGTTTGTGGACCAGTCCGCCGTAGGTCTGCGTATCTTTTTCCGCAACGATTTCGATGAACTCAAAAAATCCCTGCAGGCCGGAGCGCTCGACCTTGGCGGCCTGCTCTGCGGGCTCGCCCTTGGTGAAGAGAATCAGCCGGTGCCGCTCCGTCAAATACGCCAGGGTCTCCGGCACACCATCCAGAATTTTGGGTGGTGTGCGCTCCAGCTCGATCACGCGGCTGTGAATTAGCGCCAGCGTCTCACGTTTGGCCATCTGGTCGGCCAGCTTCAAATAGGTTTCTTCGAGCGAGCGCCCGAAGCTGCGCACGCCATAACCATATTGCCGGATATTTTTGCGTTCCGTTTCATTCAGGATGTGCCGAATGTAAGCGCGCGTGTAGCCGTAAGGCTCGACGATGCTGATGAAATCTTCAATCAGCTTCTCGAAAAAAACGTTGTTTTCCCACAGTGTATCGTCCGCATCAATCAGCAGTGTATGGCGTCGCATCGAACTCGGCGTTCCGCGGCGTTCGCGCCGCAGTGCGCCTCCCCCAGTTTCATTTTTCTGCGGTCTCAGTCTATCAGCCGAAGGGCGTCCTCGGCGATGGCGGCGGCAGCGCCGGGCCGGGCAAGCTTCCTCGCGGCGTCGCGCATCCCATTCAGACGCGCCGCATCATCCAGTAGCGTGGCAATTTTCCATGCCGCGGCCGACAAATTGTTGCAGCGAATCGCCGCTCCCGCTTCCAGCAGATGATCGGCATTGCGCTCTTCCTGGCCGGGAATCGGTTCGATCAGCGCCATGGGCAGCGCGCAAGCAAGGGCTTCCGAGGTGGTCAAGCCACCCGCTTTGCCCACCATCAAGTCGGCCGCCGCCATGTACTGGTCCATCTCCGTTGTAAAACCCACGGGGCAGAGTTTCGGCTTGCCCGATGGCAGCTTCCCTGCGGCCTTTGCCAATCCTTCCAAACGTTTCCGCGTCTTCTCCGCTTTCCCGGCGATGGCGACAAGCTGCCATGGCTGCTTGAGCGCCAATAAATCTTTCACCAGTTGTTCGACGGGACCGATGCCGTAGCCACCCGCGGAGATGAGAATCACCGGCGCCTCCACGTCCAGCCCCAAGTGCTTCCTGGCTTCGATTCGATTTACGGGAGCCGCGAACAACGGGTCGATCGGAATTCCTGTCACGCGCAATTTTTCCCGCGGCACACCGATACGCGCTAAATACTCCGCTGCTTCCTCGATGGCGACGTAGTAGCGGTCCACCGTGCGGCACAGCCACATGGCATGCACATCATAATCGGTCACCACGATGGCATTGTGCGCGCGTAATTTCCCCTTAGCGATCAGCCACGCAATAATCTCGGCGGGCAGAAAGTGCGTCGCCACGCAGAGGTCCGGCTGGACGCGTTTCAGCAGGCGGATCATTGGCCCGGTGTTCAGCCGGTCCAGCGCCAGGCGCGGCCGCAGGTGATGCCACGGCTGGTCCGTGCGCTCATAGAGCAAGCCCATCAATTCCGGGGCCCGCCGCACCATGGAGATGTACGCTTTGTCGTAAACGCGCTGAAACAGTTTGCTGACGTACTGGAGCGCGTCGATGTGCTCCACGTCGCAATCGCCCCGTGCCAAAAAGGCCTTTTCCAGAGCTTGCGCCGCGCGCACGTGGCCTGCGCCGGAGGTCGCGGATAGCAACAAGACCCGCGACTTGGTCTTCATCGGAAGGGGAATTCCGTATTCGCGGATGGCATCAGGAAGCCTTGCGCTGGCCGGCGGCAAGTTTCTCCAGAATCTCTCGCCCGATTTTTTGCAATTCGCCGAAGCGCGTCAGGTACTCCTGGAAATCGTGGTTCAGCACTTGCGCGTCTTGCGCGTCGAGTTTGGTTCGCAGAATCATGTCGCGCAATTTCACCGGGTGCGGGAGCAGCGCGTCTTCCTGCAACTCTTCCAGTGCGATGCGGGCGTCGTAGTGATACATGGCTTCCCCCTGCGGCAAACTACACCGGGGATATTGTACTCACTCCGAGTCGCGCGGGAGAAGGGATCGTGAGAAACAACGCTCTGCAGCCGCGGTTTCAGGCTGCGGTCGCAGCGGCAGGCATAAACTCGTATCGCTCAATCTTCGCGGCGATCCCCACGCGGCCATTCTCGGACGCTTCGACGCGCACAATGTTCCCCTGGCATCGAATGTTCACGTCCCCGGATTGCGTCACCTGCTGGGGAAGCGTGATGACGAAGTCAATCTCGCTTCCGACTTCGAAGTCGGCTTCGGCCAGGAAGTACAATCCCCGGTAACTGAGATCTCGCGTGTGCGCGTCCAGCTCGCGCCCTTTGGCTCCCCGCGGCATCACGCGCAGTGGTAGGCTCATTGTAAATCGCCGCGCCTCACGGCGTTCTGCTCCATCACTCATCAACAACCCCCGCCGTTCTAGGATTTGCCGCAACGCTAACACCCGATAGCGGAAACTTCAACGCGAAAATCAAGGAATTTTGTCCTAGTACGAGGTCTTGCCGCTTTGGATACTTGAGTCCTATACTGTGGAGAATGCCGACCCGCGGGCAGTACTGTTACTGTTATTTTCATGCAAACCCGCGAACATCACCGCGTACGAATCCGCCTTCCAGCACGGCTGCGCTGGGCGACGCCCTTCGGCCAGAAAATCGAATTATCGGAAACGCTCGACGTGTCTCGTGGCGGTCTGCTTCTTTCCAGTAAAGAACCGCATTCCGCAGGCGCTTCTCTGTGGGTGACGTTTCCCTACGAAGCTTCGCTTCCCGATGGCCAGCCCGAGGTTCTCGCCCGCGTGGTTCGCTCTGGCGATGCGCTCGAAATCACCCGTGCAGACAACGCACGCGCGAAGGTTCGGCCGCAAACCGCGTCCGCGCAGGCGCGCTCCGCAAAATCGGACAAGTTTGCTCGTGCCCTCGGAGTGTCCGAGGCTCCCGCACCGTTTGCTGTTGCGATTCATTTTGAAGAGCATGGCCACGCGACTTCCAACGGGAATCGCACGCGTCGCGATCCCGAGCGGCGCGCCAGTCCGCGTTGCTCCCTGGGCGTTCCTGTCCGGGTGCGTCCGGAACACGTTCCCTGGTTTGAGGAAGCCATGACCCTCGATTTTTCTTCGCGTGGCATGCGTTTTCGCAGTCAACGCGAATATTCATTGGGAGAGCAATTAAAGATCGCGCTGAAAGACTCGGCCTCCACGCCCTGGTCCGGCGGTGAATTTCGCGCGCGCGTCGTGCGTGTTTCTCCTGCTCCGGACGGCGTTGCCCTCGATGTCAGCGTTTGCCGCGCACCTTAGCCGTTTCCAGCGTTCTTCTGCACTTTCCTCAGATGCGCTACACTGAAAAACTCTCCGAGGCGCATCGATGGCCGCTGCCCATGATTCGCGCAGTTTTTTTCTCGAGGGTCCCGCGGGACGCCTCGAATCGATTCTCTGGACGCCTTCCGCGGCGGCGCACCAACGGCCGCCACTTGCTGCCGTCGTCTGCCACCCTCATCCGCTCTTCGGCGGCACGATGCACAACAAAGTGGTTTACCAGGCGGCGAAGTCGCTCGCTGCCTTCGGCCTTTCCGTGCTGCGATTCAATTTCCGCGGCGCGGGGCTGAGTGCGGGCGAACACGACCGCGGAACCGGTGAGAGGGGTGACGTGCGCGCCGCGCTCGACTTTCTGGAGATTAAATTCCCTGGCGTGCCTGTGCTGCTGGCGGGATTCAGTTTTGGTGCCTGGGTTGGCATGCATGTCGGCTGCGAGGACCCGCGTGTCTCGCACTTGATCGGCTTGGGAATTCCCGTCAACAGCACGGATTTTTCTTTTCTGCGCCAGTGCGGCAAACCGAAACTTTTTGTCCACGGCGGCGACGACCAATTCGGCGCGAGGGAGAACGTCAAGGCTCTTGTTGCATCCCTTCCTGGGGACAATTATCTGGTTGTCGTGGAAGGAGTCGATCACTTCTTTTCTGGCAAGCTCAACGAACTCGATGCCGCCATCACGAACTGGCTCAGCGACAATGTCTTTCTGCTTCGCCATTGATGGCAAATATCTCTAGCAACGTCTAGCAACGTTTGGGTTTCCGTAGGTCTTTTGAATTGACATTTTTCTGTGGTCAGGCGCTTTCTCCGCGCGAAAAAAGTTTGCTGAACTCGTCCACCGTAGCCGGAGGCACGCCCATCAACCGGGAATTCGCTTTGACATGCTCCACGCGCGACATTCCCACCAGCGCCGTGGTGATTCCCGGCGACGAACGCGCAAATTGCAGCGCGCGCTCCGCATCATTCTCCAAACCGAACGCCTCCGCAACGAATCCCGGCAAATTCCGCGCCACCTGACCTTGCAGGAGCGACGCACTCGCGATCAACGCGATGTCCAGATCGTTTGTGGCCTGCGCCATCGTGCGCTCTCGTCTGCGCAGCGTTTGATTCCCGAGCGTGAGCGCTTGGGTCATCTCCAGGTTGAACGGAAGCTGCACGAACCGGAAATGGTGCATTCCGCCGGCAATTTCCTGCGCGATCTGCGCGATCTCGCCAAGCTGCATCGCATCGGGTTCAGGCACGTCCTGGCGGAAGCCGTTCCACGTGGCCATTCCGTAATAGCGAATTACCTGTGCTTCGACCACGGATTCAAGAAATTCAAACGCCTCGCGCACGCGGTCCAGGAATTCCGGTTTCGGGATTTCCGAAAGCTGCGTCTCGGGATTGTGCAAGTAGTAGACGTCGATGCATTCCACTCCCAGATTTCTCAGGCTGCGTCCGAGCTGGTCCTTCAGGAATTTGGGGGTCATGCAATGGCCGCCTGCGACGATATCTTTGGCACTGAAGATTCCCCGCTGAATATATTCGCGGAAAAAATATTCATTGGGGTCACCAGGCATCGCGCCATCGGGCGTCAGGAATCCGCCTTTCGTGCACACGACGATTTCCTCGCGCGAGAATCCCTTCGCAGCAAGCTGTCGCAGCGCCGCACCGATGCTGCGTTCGCTGCGCTGGAACCGGTAATTGATCGCCGCGTCGATGACGTTGATCCCGTTCTCGACCGCGGCAACCACGGCCGCAGTGTAGTTCTCGTCCGTTTTTTCGTCGGGCTGGCCAAGATACGTTCCGATTCCCAGGGAGGAGAGCACCATTCTGTGGGCTTCCCGGAAATGCCCATCCGCAGCGCGCCCCGAAAACTTCTGCGTGTAGCGCGTGGTTCCTTCTTTCGTGGCGGATGCAGTCATTCAGGTCCTTCGGGCGGTCGTGTCGTCTCCTGTGGCGGACTTTTTTCCGCTTCGCCCGTCTTCGGCGCAAGCAAGCGAGAGCACGCCCGGAGAATCCTACGATAGGGCCAGTCTTTTTCGCGAAAGAAAATCTCGCCTTCGCGCGGATTGCTGTAATACCACCGTGCGATGAGCCACAGATGCTCGCCGAGGTCTGCGGTCACCGAAGTTGCGATTGGCTCGAGATAATCGCGGAAAATCTGCTCGGCGGACCGCGGCTGGCTTGCTATCTCGCCGAAACGTAGAAAAAATGGTTCCGCCAGCCTGCCCCCGCGCACCGCATAAACACCAATCGTTTGCTCTTCCGTGGCACGCTGCAGGATCACTGCATTCACATCCTGAATCCTTCGCGTCAGCTCGGGCTGCCCGCGCAAGACTTCATCCAGCCTTTCGACCTTCTTGTGCAGGGCCGCCGCACGTTCGAAATCCAGTTGCCCGCTGGCTTTTTCCCGCTCCTCTTCGAAAGTGGATCGCAACGATCCGCCGCTGGTGTCCAGAAACTGCACCAGGCGCTGCACCTCCACGTCGTATTCTTCCTTCGTGCAGCCCGCGAAGCACGGCGCGAGGCACATTTTCATCTCGGAGTAAATGCAGCCCGGAAACGCGGGGTCGCGGCGGATTTTGATCTGGCACCGCCGCACTTTGAATAGGTCCAGCACCCGCTCAGCAAACGCTTCCGCCGTGCGTCGTGATGGAAATGGGCCGTAATAAGAACCCGCGGCGGGACTGCCGTTCTCATCCAGCTGGATCTTCCTGGTCACATAGCAGCGCGGATAGGCATTACGCAGATTCACTTTCAGGACCGCCGGAGGCTGCAGGCGCATCAGATCGCGGTAGCGTTTTGGAAAAAGCTGCTTGGCGTGCTGATAGTAAGTGAGCGTTTGCTCGAAGGGCGAGCCCGTCAGCCGATAGCGGATGCCACGCGCAAAGGCGCTCAGGTTCAGCCGCTTGCTCGCCGGATCAACAGGGCCTAGAAGGCGCTGCAATCGCCGCTGCAAATTCTGCGTGCGAATCAAAAAGGGTTCGGCTTTTTCTTGGCGCGGTTCGATCAGGCAGACGGCGGGCTGCGACGGCAGAGCGGGGAAGAAGTCTAGCTCTGCTCGCGCGGCGTCAAATTCGACTCCTCTGTCTAGTTCGAGCACTTCGTCAGGATACTATGTCTTGAAATCACCGTAGCGTTTGCGAGCCCATTTAGCGGAAATCACCAGGCCCGTGGCGCCTGACAGCATCATAAGAATCAGCCAGAGGATACCCCAACCATCATCGCCAGCGTCAACATGGCCGCCGAATAGGACAACGGCAGCCTGTATAAGAAGAATCAAAAGCAACCCTCCCGCGACGGCAAACACCAAGCCGCCCACGAGAGTTGCAACCAGTTGCTTATCGTTCATTTTCAACACTCCGGGCCTTAAGACTTTAAGACCCATGAGGAAATCACCAGGCGCTGGATTTCGCTGGTGCCTTCGTAAATTTCGGTGATGCGGGCGTCGCGGTAGTTGCGCTCGACGGGATACTCGCGGCTGTAGCCGTTGCCGCCGTGGATTTGAATGGCTTTGTGTGTGACGCGCGTGGCCATTTCGCTGGCGAAGAGTTTGGCAACGGCGGCGTCCATGCTGAAGCGCGCGCCGGTGTCCTGCTTCCACGCGGCTTTTCGAATCAGGAGCCGCGAGGCGTCAATTTCCGTGGCCATGTCGGCGAGCATGAACTGGATGGCTTGGAATTGCGAAATGGGCTGGCCGAAGGCCAGGCGCTGTTGAGAATATTGGAGCGCCGCTTCGAACGCGTTCTGCGCAATGCCCGTGGCCTGTGCACCGACGCCGATGCGTCCGCCATCGAGCGTCGAGAGCGCCACCTTGTAGCCTTCGCCTTCGTTTCCGATGCGATTCTTCGCGGGCACTTCGCAATCCGTAAACACCAGTTCGCAGCAGGCCGTCGCGTTGATTCCGAGTTTTTTCTCTTCCTTGCCGACTTTGAATCCCGGCGTGCCTTTTTCCACCACGAGCGCCGTGATTCCTTTTTCACCTTTCGCAGGTTCAGTGTTGACGTACACAATCGCCGCATCTGCTGCGCCGCCATTGGTGATCCACGACTTCGTTCCGTTGACGATGTATTTGTCGCCCTTGCGCACGGCCTTGGTCTGGAGCACTGCGGCGTTCGAGCCGGCTTGCGGCTCGGTGAGCGCAAAGCAGCCGATTTTTTCGCCGCGCGTGTAGGGCAACAGGAATTTTCTCTTCTGCTCTTCCGTTCCGTAGCGATGAATCGGATCACAGTAGAGGGAATTTTGCACGGAGAGGATGACGCCGGTGGACGCGCAGCACCGCGAAATCTCTTCAATCACGATGGTGTAAGCAATGTGGTCGAAGCTGGCTCCGCCTTCCGATTCCGGAAAGGCTACGCCGGTGAGGCCGAGTTCGGCCGCTTTTTTGAACAGCGCATGCGGGAAATGTCCCGTCTCGTCGAGCTCCTTCGCCAACGGACGGACTTCCGATTCCGCGAACTCGCGCACGGTTTTCTGCAGCAGGTTCTGTTCTTCGGTTAGTTCCAGGTCCACTTTTACCTCGGGTCATCATTCAAAACCGTTGAATTCTACCGCTTCGCAAAACCTACTGTCACTTGGAACAGGCGTCATGGCATGATTGGAGTTAGGAAGAAGTCGATGCATCTCCCACGCAAGATGAAATCTGGGCCGGTGATTTTTGTGAGCGCCGTCGCCATTATCTTTTTTGGATTTGTCGGCGTGATTTTGGCGCTCGCACGCTTTGAAGCATCACATAGGCCGGATCTCGGGCTCCTTGTTGGGGTTGCCTTTGTCATTTGGGGAGCGTGGGCTCTACTTTCATACAAGCCTGAAGACAAATCGTAGGACGGTGCCACATTCGTCCTGGCTAGGTGCACTGCTCACGTCATCTTAGCGCTCTCGAAAGGCGTTCGTATGTAGTCTTCAAGTCTTCCGGGTGCACGCGCGTCTCTCCGGTCACGGTCATGAAATTTGAATCCCCGATCCATCGCGGCAACATGTGCAGGTGCAGATGACCTGCCACTCCTGCGCCGGCGGCGCGGCCCAGGTTCATTCCCAGGTTCATGCCGTCCGGTTTGTAATCCGCGCGGTAAACGGCCTCGACGCGCTGCGCCAGCTGCATCATCTCCGCCAGCGATTGCGCATCGCACAGGTGCAGTTCCGCGACGTGCGCATAGGGCACGATCATGACGTGCCCGGAAGTGTAGGGAAAGCGGTTGAGAATCACGAAGGCTTTCGCGCCGCGATGAACAATCAGGGTCTCCGGGTCATTCTTTTTTGCCACCGCGTCACAAAAAATGCATTCCGTCTGTTTGCCCGCAGCCGCCTGTGCCATGTACTGATAACGCCAGGGAGTCCACAAATAGTCCATCGCAACTTTTCCTTCATCTGAATCTTGCGCGCACAGAATAACTCAGAATGGTCGCAGCGGATGCTCGGCAATTTGCTGCCCGGGAAAATTACGGGAGCCCGAACCGTTTTTGTTGCGGAGGAAGGCGAATTGCGCAGGGCCGGGGCCGCTTAAACGGCCTGCGAGTCTCCCGCAGCGGAGGCCTCGGCCGCGGCGTTATTGACAAAGTCCTTCAGCTCTTTGCTGGGTTTGAAGTAGGGAATCTTCTTCGCGGGCACTTCGACTTTTTCTCCCGTCTTCGGATTGCGCCCGACACGCCCGCGGCGCTCTCGCGTGCGGAAACTGCCGAAGCCGCGAATCTCGATTTTTTCTCCTTTTTGCAAAGCGCCGATGATGCTGTCGAAAATCGTTTCGACGATGGTCTCTGACTCTTTGCGAGGGAGTTCCGTGATGTTCAAAACTTCCTCAATAAGGTCGGCCTTCGTGAGTGTGGTTGTGTGCTTGGTCATCTTCGCTATGCCTCGTCGCGCAATCGTAGAAAAGACCGTTTCCGTTTGTCCGCCGCTTCGCGTCGCCCTAAATGGTGAGGCGAAAGGGTTTACAGGGGCTGGCGTGCCGCCGGATTGCCCCCTTCCTATCATTAAAATGACCCGCAGGTAAATGAAATTATGAAAGCCGTCGCCTGGGCCGGACTCCCATAAATCTAACGCGCTGAAAGCTTAGACTTCAGCGCGTCCCCAATCGTCGCCGTCGACGAGGACTTCGACGCCGACCGATACTGTTCGATCTCCTTGCGCTCGAGCTGTTTCACGGCGGAGCGGTAGCTCAGGCCGATGCGCCGCGTCTCCGGGCTGATCTTGATGATCTTGAAATCGTATTCCTTGCCCGGCTCGAGCGGCCCCGCGCTCTTCAGTGGCCCGGTGGTCGGGCGATACCCGGCATGCCCCTCGTCGCGCCGACGCCGGTCTTCGATTTCGGTGTTGTGGCAAAGCGCTTCGATATTTTCGCCCAGCTCGACAAAAGCTCCGAACGTAGCGATGCGCGAAACTTTGCCCTTCACGATCTGTCCGACCTTATGCTGCTTGAACCAATCGCCCCAGATGTCGTTGACCTGCTTGATTCCGAGCGACACGCGGCGGTTCTCCGGATCGATTTTCAGCACCTTCGCGGTGACCGGCTCGCCCTTCTTGAACACTTCGTGCGGATTCTTTACGCGGCCCGTCCAGCTCACATCGCCAACGTGCACGAGCCCGTCAAAGCCATCCTCGATTTCTACGAACGCGCCAAACTCCGCGATGTTGCGAACCTTCCCCGTGACGACCGTTCCCACGGGGTATTTCTCCGCGGTCAGCAGCCAGGGATCGGGTTGTGCTTGCTTGATTCCCAGCGAGACGCGCCGGTCGCTCGGCTTGATGTCCAGCACGACCACGTCGACCTCATCCCCCACTTTCGCCAGCTTCGACGGGTGCTGCACTTTTTTGCTCCAGCTCATCTCGGAGACGTGCACCAGTCCTTCGACACCTTGTTCCAGTTCCACGAACGCGCCGTAATCCACGATGCCAACCACTTTCCCTTTCACCTTGCCGCCGGCAGGATACTTCTCGGCAGCGCCCACCCAGGGATCCGGCGCCAGTTGCTTCAGCCCCAGCGAAATGCGCTGCTTTTCTTTGTCGAACTTCAGGATGATGACGTCCAGTTCCTGGTCCGGCTTCACCAGGTCGGAAGGATGCTTCACGCGGCCCCAGCTCAAGTCCGTCAGGTGCAGCAATCCGTCGATTCCGCCGAGGTCCACGAACGCGCCGTAGTCCGTTACGTTCTTCACGTGGCCGTGAACGATCTGGCCTTCGTTCAGCGTTTCCATCAATGCAGCACGCTTTGCGTGCAGCTCTTCCTCGAGCAACGCGCGCCGGCTGACCACCACGTTGCCGCGGCGGCGGTTCAGTTTCGTGACGCGCACCTGTACTTCGGTGCCGACCAGGTCGTCCAGGTTCTGCGCCGGCCGCAGGTCAAATTGCGAGCCTGGCAGGAACGCGCGCACTCCGATGTCCACGACCAGCCCGCCCTTGATGCGGTCTACCACTTTCCCGGTGATGTTCTCCTTGGCCTTGAAGGCTGCGTCGATCTTTTCCCACGTCCTGCGGCGCAGCACCTTCTGGTATGAAACGATCTCATAGCCGTCTTTGTGCTCGCCGGTGCGCTGTACTTCGATCTTGGCATCCGGATCCGGCCGCGGAATTTCCGTTTCCGCGAATTCCGCCGCGGGGATCAGCCCTTCCGTCTTTCCTCCCAAGTCCACGACCACGCCGTGTTCCGTGTAGGCGACGACTTTGACCTCGATCACCTCGTGCGAAGCAGCCGCTTCCTGCTTCTCGTCGTACTCCTGCATCAGCTTGCTCATCTCTTCGGAGCCGGCAGCCTCTTCGGCCGCAGCTGCAGTTTCCGCATCCACGGCGGGAGCTTCGCTGGAGGCCGCCGCTGCTGCGGGAGCCGGAACCTCGGCCGCATCCGCAGACGACTCTTCGGGCGCAGACGCTGGCGTCGCCGGATTCTCTGGCGCGGTATTTACGGGTTCAGCTTGTTCGGTTAGGGGAGGAGCACTCTGTTGTTCGGGTGTACTTGCTTCTGTTGCGCTTGCTTCGGGAGCGGCTGCTGCTGCCGCTGCGTTCGACGGGTTATCGTGGTCAGGAAACATGGTTGTCGGCCTCCAGGAGATTACTTCCCATGTGGCAGCCGCTCGGCGGCCCCACAGTTTGTCGCGTCTATTCCTTGCGGAATCCCTACTAGGGTTTAGTGCAAGGCGGTTGACCGGGTTGCGGTCAAACGGGAAATGCTGCCAACGTCACGGGGTACGCTGCAACCTCAAAAGCATACTCGCCGCCTTCGCGTCGTGTCAATGAAGCGAAAGAGTCATACTTATGCGCGGGCCCGGCCCGCCTGCGTTTTTTCCCGGCGGAAATCCGGTGCGGAAACCTCAATAGTGCGACACATTTCAAATAGTCGTGAACGCATGCGTTCACTAATTCGATCTGCGAGAGTCTCTTTTCGCGTCATAGCCCGCCTTCCACTTGGCAACAGAGCTTCCTTTTCTTCAGCTGTATCGAGGTAGTTGGTTGTGATGATTGTGCAGCGAGGGTGGCTCAAATCACGCGAACCCTCAATGTATCTTGTGTTGAGAATATATCCGACAGTATCTCGAACCCAGTCAGAAGGTCTGATACAACCGAGATCGTCAATTACAAGAACCTCGACAGAGAGAATCGGAGCAAGAAGGCGCATTTCAGTCGCTTCCGTTTCCGTGCTGTAACTCTGTTGGATTTCCCTTAGAAGAGCGCCATATTCGCAAAAATAGCCGCTGTGGCCACGCCTGATTAATTCCTTCAGTGCGGCTATCGCGAGATGTGTCTTTCCCACACCAGAGTTCCCCATGAACAGAAGTCCAGCTTGGTCACTGCCTGGATAGTCACGAACGAAGGACTGCGCAAAAAGCTTGGCGCGCTTCAAAGATTCAGCCTGCTGCGGCGCATAAGTCTTACCGTCGGCAAGGTCCGTCACGTAGCTCTCGAAATCGCAATGCTCGTAGCGCTTGGGAATCCGCGCGCGCTCCATCACTCGCACCGCCCGGTCCTGCATTCCGCAGTCGCAGGCCACCGCCACTTTGCCTGCCCCGCCATCCGCGCGCGGCACCAGCTTCCATCCCGTGCCTCTGCATAGCGTGCAATTCTCCAGCGCCATGCGGACAGAATACGTTCGCCGCGCCTCTACGGCAAGTTGTCTGCTCTGGGAAAACTGTGGAAGGAACTGCTTAGCGAACGATGCGCGGCGTCGCCCGCACAATCGCGTTGCGCGAAGGCTTCTCCTGTGCGTACGAAGCGGCCACGCGCGACAATTCCTGCTGCACCACCTGCGCGAACTCGCTCATCTGGCGCTCCATCTCAATCATCTTCTCGCGCATGTTCAAAATGATTTCGATTCCCGCCAGGTTTACACCCATGTCCCGCGCCAGGGTCAAGATGACTTCCAGCCGCTCCAGATCCGAATCCGTGTACAGCCGCGTATTGCCCTGGGAGCGCGACGGCTTCAGCAGGCCCACACGTTCGTAAAGCCGAAGCGTCTGCGGATGCAGCTTGTAGAGTTCCGCCACGGCGCTGATCATGTAGCCTGCCTTGGCCCGTTTTTTCGCTCGCAGTGGCATTCCTTTTTCCTTACACCCCCGCCTTACTGAACAAATCCTTTCGCGGGTCCGCCGGCGCAACACTCTCCAATTCCTTCATCAGCTTTCTCACGCGCTCATCGGTCGGCTGCGGCACGACCACTTGAATTTCCACGTACTGGTCGCCTCTCGCCCCGTTTCTCGCGCTCGGCACACCTTTCTCTTTCAGCCGCAGTGTCCTCCCGCTGTTTGTTCCGGGCGGAATCCGCACCAAGGCCCGGCCATCCATTGTCGGCACTTCAATCTTCGCGCCCAGCGTCGCTTCCGTCACGGTTACCGGCACTTTGGTGTAGAGATCATTCCCGCGCCGCTCAAAAAATGGATGCGGCCGCACCACTACCCGCAGATACAAATCGCCTGGCGGAGCGCCCATGGTTCCCGCATTTCCTTTTCCGGGAACCCGCACGCGCCCGCCATTGGCCACACCCGCGGGAATGCGCACATCAATCGTTTCCGTGCGCCGCACCCGCCCTTCGCCTCCGCACGTCTTGCATGCGGTCCGCAGCTTGCCCGTACCACCGCAGCGCGTGCACGGCACATTGAAGCGCATCTTGCCCGCTGCTTGCTGGACGGATCCGCTGCCATGGCAAGTGGGACAAGTTTGCGGCGAGCCCACTGCGCCAGTTCCGTGGCACGTTTCGCAGGCATCGAGCCGCGTGACGGTGAGCTTCTTCACAGCGCCGCGAACGGCGTCCCAGAAATCGATCTCGATCTGGTATTCTAGGTCGCCGCCCGGCTCGTGCTCCGGTTCCATTCCGGCGTGGGCGCGTCCGCCGCTGAAAAACTGGCTGAAGAGATCACGGAAGCTGGCCCCACCGCCTGCTCCGCCCGTTCCGCCAAAATCAAATCCCCCAAAATCAAAATTTACATCGGCGCCGGGTTGCCCCTCCGGACCCGCGTAGCCGCCGGGCGGCAGATTTTCGCTGTAGAAGCCATACTGGTCGTACATCTGCCGCTTCTTGGAGTCGGAGAGCACGTCATAGGCTTCCTGCAACTGCTTGAATTTCTCTTCTGCGGATTTGTCGCCGGGATTCAAATCGGGGTGATATTTGCGCGCCAGCTTGCGAAACGCTGTGCGAATATCTTTCGCGCTCGCCTTGCGCGGCACTCCCAACAGTTCGTAATAATCCTGTTTTGCAGTCGTAGGCATGGATTGCGCCAATTCCGGCGCGAATTTTTTTGCAGAGGCACGAATTATCGTGCCCCTGCGGTCGTTAGTTCAGCTTAGTTCGGACGCTTTGTTTCATCTACGTCCACGTACTCGGCATCAATCACGTCGCCGGGCTTCTTTCCCGGGCCGCTTCCACTGCCTGTTGGGCCGCTGCTCGGGCCTGCGCCCGCGCCAGCTGCTCCGGCCTGCTCCTCGCCGCCCGCCGGTTGCGCCGTCTTGTACAACTGCTCGGCGATCTTGTGCAGCGTGCGCTCCACGCTTTCCGTAGCCGACCGCAGCCGCGCGGTTCCGCCCTCGGTCATCGCTTTCTTGGCGTCTTCGATGGCGGCTTCGGCCTCCTTGACGTCGGCTTCCGCCAGCTTCTCGCGGTTCTCGCGAATCGTCTTTTCGGCGTGGAAGAGCATCCCGTCCAGGCGGTTCCGTGCCTCGACTTCTTCCAACCGCCTGCGGTCGTCTTCCGAGTGCGTCTCCGCCTCCTGCCGCATTTTCTCGGCTTCGTCCTTCGTCAGGCCGCTGGATGCGGTAATGGTGATCTTCTGCTCCTTGTTCGTGGCCTTATCTTTGGCGCTCACGTTCAAGATGCCGTTGGCATCGATGTCAAACGTCACCTCGATCTGCGGGGTGCCGCGCGGAGCCGGTGGAATCCCGTCCAGCTTGAATTTGCCGAGCGAACGGTTGTCCGCGGCGAACTTGCGCTCGCCTTGCATGACGTGGATTTCCACGCCCGGCTGATTGTCCGCTGCCGTGGAATATGTCTCGACTTTGCGGGTCGGAATCGTGGTATTCCGCGGAATTTGCACGGTCATCACACCGCCGAGCGTCTCCACGCCCAGCGAAAGCGGTGTCACGTCCAGCAAGAGGATGTCTTTCACCTCGCCTGCCAGCACTGCTCCCTGAATCGCCGCGCCCACCGCTACGACTTCATCGGGGTTCACACCCTTGTGGGGTTCTTTCCCCCCGAAGAAGTTGCGGACCAGCGTTTGCACCTTCGGGATGCGCGTGGAACCGCCCACCAGCACGACTTCCTGGATGTCGTTGGGCGAAAGTTTCGCGTCTTCCAGCGCCTGCTTTACCGGCTTCATCGAGCGCTCGAGCAAATCGTTCATCAATTGTTCGAGGCGGGTGCGCGTCAGCTTCAGTTGCATGTGGATCGGCCCGCTCGGTCCCGCGGTGATGAACGGCAGGTTAATCTCCGTCTCCATCATCTGCGAAAGCTCGATCTTGGCCTTTTCGGCCGCTTCCTTCAGCCGTTGCAATGCCATGCGGTCCTTGCTCAGGTCGATGTTGTTCTCTTTCTTGAACTCATCGATGAGCCAGTCCACGATCCGCTGGTCGACGTCATCGCCGCCCAGGTGTGTGTCGCCGTTCGTGGACTTGACTTCGACCACCCCGCTGCCCACTTCCAGCACGGAAATGTCGAACGTGCCGCCGCCCAAGTCGTACACCGCGATCGTTTCGTCGCTCTTCTTGTCCAAGCCGTAGGCCAGCGCTGCCGCCGTCGGCTCGTTGATAATGCGCACCACTTCCATACCGGCGATTTCGCCTGCCTGCTTGGTGGCTTGGCGCTGGGCGTCGTTGAAGTACGCCGGGACGGTGATCACGGCCTTGGTGACCTTTTCCCCGAGAAAATCTTCCGCCGCGGTTTTCAGCTTCGTCAGGATCATGGCGGAAATCTCCGGCGGGCTGTACGGCTTGCCGGAAATCTCCACACGCGCATCCTGGTGCGGTCCCGCGACTACTTTATAGGGCACGCGCCGCATTTCTTCGGCGACTTCGTCAAAGCGCCGGCCCATGAAGCGTTTGATGGAATACACGGTGTTTTCGGGATTGGTCACCGCTTGGCGCTTCGCCACTTGGCCGACGAGCCGCTCGCCCGTCTTGGTGATGGCCACGACGGACGGTGTTGTCCGCGCGCCTTCCTGGTTGGGGATGACCACAGGCTCACCGCCCTGCATCACGGCCACCACGGAGTTCGTCGTTCCGAGGTCAATTCCAATAATCTTGCTCATTGCTGCCTTCCTCCCAAAACCATTGATTTGCCGCGTAACTTGCTGAAACTAAGGCAAATCCGGCTCGAATCCACTCCTCTAAGTCCAACTGCGACGAGAGTATACAAGTTGAGCGTGCATTTGTCAAGTTTTCTTATATGAGCGATAACCATCTTCTTTTCTTAGCCTTACGGACCACCAAAGGGGTACAACGATTTCTCTGCAAACCCACTCAGATAGAGTATGACGTCTCCGCGGGTCCTGTTGGCAGATTTGGGAAGTCCGCAGGGGTCGCAAGCCATTCCACGGCTAACCTGTGGTAGTCTGGCCGTGATTTCGGTGTCAAATATTTGCACGGGATACTGGAGGATTGAGTGATTCGCAGGCGCGCACTGTTCGGAACAATTGGCCTTACTCTGCTAGTGAGCGTCTCTGTGCTGATTGCCAAGGCAGCGCCGCAGTCCGCAGCGGGCATCACGGACGTTGATCCGCACAAGGCCTTTGGCTCGAAGAACGCGCCTGTAATCATGGAAGTCTTCAGCGATTACCAGTGCCCATCGTGCAAGGCGCTCTTTCTCAACACGAATCGGCAACTCATGGACAATTACGTCACCACCGGCAAGGTCTATCTGGTTCACCGTGATTTTCCGCTTGCTATGCACGCTTACTCCCGCATTGCCGCGCGGTACGCCCGCGCTGCCGCACTGCTTGGAAAAACGGAACCGGTGGAACAGGCTATCTATCAGAACCAGGAGAGGTGGGAGCAGAGCGGCGATGTGGACGGCACGGTTGCCGCCGTACTCTCCCCCGCGGAAATGAATAAAGTCCGTGCGCTCGTCAAAGGTGGCACGCTGGAGCCGCTCATCGACAAGGATTACGCGGTTGGCCAGATGTACCGTGTCAACCAGACCCCCACCACCGTCTTTCATTGCAAAGGCCAGACCTATCCCTACTCCGGCGCGATGAGCTACGACATTCTCAAACAATTTCTCGAGCAGCTTCTCTCGCAGAAGTAGGATGAGTGCTTCTAACGAAGAAGAAACAAACTCATGATGGAATCCAGTCCCTTTAACTTACGCCGCGCCATCATTTGGATCGGCCGCCTCGTGCTCGCCGGGATTTTCATCTATGCCGGCTATGGCAAGCTCACCATGGGAATGCATCCGCGCCCACCCCTCGGTGTGGCTCTTTCGTTCTTTGCCATGCAGGTTGATTCCTATCAGTTGCTGCCGCCGTGGGGCGTAAACTTCGTTGCGCACACATTGCCGTTTGCAGAAATCGCTCTCGGGCTTCTGCTCCTGATCGGCTGGCGGCTGCGCATTTGGGCCACCGTCGTCACCTTAATCATGCTTGGGTTTTTCGCTGCCGTCGTGCGCTCCTACGCGCTAGGCTTGCAGATTAATTGCGGCTGTTTTGCGAATCCAGAGCCGCTCACCATCAAGACGATCTATCGCGACGGCGCTCTCGCCGCGCTTGGGCTCCTTATGACGATCTTTGCATTCATCGAGGCGCGTAAGTCTCATCCTTGGTCCGGGGCAGAAAAGGCTTCCCCGTGAGATTCACATGAAGCGCGTGCAAATATGAAAACGCTCGGCGAATACCTTGAACTTGCGGAGCAAGCGCATGGGCATCTGTGCGCCGGGCAGGTACTGGGCGTGCGGCTCGCGATGCTAGGGCTGCGTGAGCTCGCCATCGAGGATCCGGCTGCTGAGCGCAAGAGGCTCTTGACGTATGTCGAAATCGATCGGTGCGTCACCGACGCTGTCGCGGTCGTTGCCGGCTGCCGCCTTGGCAAGCGCGCCTTGAAATTCCGTGACTGGGGGAAAGTTGCCGCGACGTTCGTCGATCTGAAGACCGGCCGGGCTGTGCGCATCGCCGCGAAAGAATCCTCCAAGCAGGCCGCTCGCGAACTGTTTCCGGAACTCGACAAAGAAGCCGGCCAGCAAAAAGCCTATGCGCAGCTCTCCGACGACATTCTTTTCGACAAACAATGGGTGAAAGTCGAAGTGCCTCCGGAAGACCTGCCTGGCTTCAAAGGGCCGCGCGTCGTCTGCGCGCAATGCGGGGAAGGCATCAACTTCAAACGCGAAGTCGTCAAGGACGGCCGTACCCTCTGCCGCTCTTGCGCCGGCGAACGCTATTATTCTTCTTCAGTTGAAGGGAACTCCAACTAGTGCTCAGGTGTCCAAAGTAAATCGAACCTATGGCGGGGAAATTTGCCTCGCCCAAAAGTCAGCATTCGCGGAGCACCTCGTGATTTTGAAAAAAATTAGCAATGAATGTTTGGCGGCTGCCATTGGAGTTTCTCTGGTGATGTTTTTGTTCTCCGCATCACTTTATGCACAAGTCGCCACTGACGCTGCCCGACGTGCCGCGCAAGAAGACGACATCCGAGAAGCGATATTTCGGTACGAAATG
>Ga0209377_1000606_pt1 | contig 24199 bp, 26 predicted proteins | sample GraSoiAngelo_141_FD_185898 | JGI IMG/M metagenome (GOLD analysis project Ga0209377, IMG submission 185898) | Grasslands soil microbial communities from the Angelo Coastal Reserve, California, USA - 14_0929_12_40cm (SPAdes) (version 2) | ecosystem: Environmental > Terrestrial > Soil > Grasslands ...
GCGAGCTCTTCGAATCCGGCGACGCGAGCCTCGGCAACCGCAGCCTGCGGCTCGAGCGGCAGCCGGGCCGTTACGCCGAATACCGCGAGCACATGCGCTGGATCGCGGGCGACGTGCTCTTCGTCGGCGTCAACGTGCAAGGCAGCAACAACAACCTCGGCAGGACGCCCGCGATGGACGCCGAGCACCGGGCGCGCATGGCCGCGGTGTTCGCGTGGCTGGAGGACAGCGTCCGTCTGGCCGAGCAGCGCCGCCTCGCCGGAATGCTCATCTTCGCGCAGGGCGATCCCGACTTCGAGGGAAAGATGCGGCGCAAGGGATCGAACGGATTCGCCGATTTCCGCGACGCTCTGCGCGATCTTGCGCTCAGGTTCGGAAAGCCGGTCCTGTTCGTGAACGGCGACACCCACCTCTACAAGCTCGATCAGCCGATCGCCGATCCGGCGACCGGCCGGCCGCTGCAGAATTTCACCCGCGTGGTCGTGTTCGGTTCCCCCCAGACCCGCTGGGTCCGGGCGGGGATAGCCCCATCATCCCCGCAGCTCTTCCAGGTGAGCCCCGTGCCGCAGCCCGCGCCGGGCCAATAAGCGCGGCTCGGATTTTGCTCAGCCGTGCTGCTCGCCCCGGGGGCCGTCGCGATGGCGTCCCATGTGTCCCATGCGGTCCATGCCGTCACGGATCGCCACCCTCACCTTCTCCTTCTGCCCGGAATCGAGCGTGTCGTAGACGGCGAACCAGGCCTCGCGCACCTGCTTGTGCGTCGCTTCCATCTGAGCGCGCATCTGGTCGCCAAGCTGGTCGCGCAGCTGCGCGAATTGCTTCAAGTCGGCGCCGGGCTTGTCGATCTCGACGCGCAGCTTGGCGCGCGTTTCTTCGCCCTTGGCGCGCATCGCGCTGAAGGCCTCGCGCTGCAGGCTTTGAGCCTTCTTCCACAGCTCTTCCTGCTGCGCATTGAGATTCAGCTCCTTGTGCAGCCGCTCGAACCCGCGCATCGGTCCCATGCCTTCCGCGCCGGCGGGCGCCTGCGCCCAGCTCGAAGCCGCGCCCAGCAGGCCGGCCGCGAACAATGCAGCGGTCAATTTCTTTCCATGATTTTCGAACACGTCTCTCTCCTTCGAATAGGTTTGGAGGAAGCTACGCGGGCATTCTCGCGCGAAGTCGTTTCCAGACTGTTTCCGGCGGGCCGAGATTCGTTGCAAATTGTTTCAGCCGGCGGACGCAGCCGGAGGGGTCAGTGCAGATCGAGCGCGTGGCCTTTCAGGGCTTCGAGGGGGACGTACTTGAGGACGTTTTCGTGAGTGGATTCCAGGACGACCTGCGGCGCCATGCCCGCCTTGTAGGCCTCGGCCCAGCGCAGCACGTGAAGGCACCAGCGGTGCCCGGGCTGGAGGCCCTTGAAGCGCATCTCCGGGCGCGGCGTGGACAGATCGTTGCCGCGCGAGCGGCTGAACTCGAGAAACTCGGCGGTCGCCTTGATGCAGACCAAGTGCGCGACGCCTTCCACGTCGTGCGTCGCGCAGCAGCCGTCGCGGAAGAACCCGGTGAGCGGATCGTAGCTGCAGGCGAGCAGCGGCCCGCCGAGAACGTTCTTTTCCTTGGAGAGGACGGAGCTCATCGGCCCATATTCTAGCCGTTTTGCACCCGGGAACTAGTAGCCGAGCTTCAATTCTCCTTCGGAGGCCCCATTCACCTTGCCGTCCTTCAGCCATTCGAGCGAGGCCTTGAACAGAAGCAGGCGGTTCTTTTCCCACATGGCATTGTGCGATGAACAGGCCAGGTCGATGATGACCTTCTGCTTCGATCCCAGATCAGCGTAGAGATCCCGAACGCGCTCAGGCGCCACCTGCTTGTCGTGCGCGCCCGTCACCATCAGGAAGGGTGTCTGCATCTTGGCGACGACGGCCTGGTTGAAACCCCAGCTCGGCACCTGCGGCGCGCGGCGGACGCCGGGGCCCCAGGTGGCGCCGACGGGATCGGAAGCGAGCATCTCGGTCCAGACCGCGGCACTGGCAGCCGGCTCGTACTGTTCGGGACAGCCGACCTGGCGATCCCAGTTGACTTTGAAGTCTGACTGGGACTGAGCGGTCATCGGACCGCTGCTGGGCGGAAGCGGGTTCGGCGCTTCGGGCGCGGACGCGCGAGTATAGGCAGGCGCAAGCATCACCAGGCGCGCCACCTTCGCCGGGTTGCGCGCCGCATAGCCACCCCCGCGCGGGCCGCCTTGCGACCAGCCCACGATCGAGACCTTGTCGACGCGGCGCAGCGCACGCAGGTGATCGACCACCGTTCCGATGTCGTTCCAGTCCGAATCCATCGTCGTGATGGGCGAGGAATGCGAAGGCGCGCACGGGGCCGGAATGAGGTTCGGAACGAACTGCGCCTGTTGCGCTTTCGAAAAATTGCACGGGTCGTTCATGGCGGGCGGGCGCGTGGAGCGGCCGTAGCCCGTCATGTCCATCGAGAAGACGTCGAAGCCTGCCTTGGCCAGGTACGCCATCCAGCTGTAGTCCTTGTAGGGAACGTCGAACGTGACTTCCGCCGGCGTGCCCGCGCCGTGCACGAACAGCACGACCCCGCCCGGGGCCGGGCCGCTTCGCGAGGCCGCGCCCGCGAGCGCTACCTCGCGAACGTAGATCATCGCATCCTGGCCGGCGAAGCCCGGCGCGGTGGACTTCACCCGGACGTAGTGATCCACCGTGACAAGGCGCGAGCCGTCGTCGCCTGTCGTGGCGCATGCCGCCGCGAGCAGGGCGAGAGGGCTGAGTAACCGGAAATATCGGCGCATGGATCCTCCTTCCTGTAGATGTTCCCGCTGAAAGCTATTGCCCGCGAAATTTCTCGAGGTACCCGAGGTCGAGGGCGTCGTGCACCAACGCCATCGTGGTCCGGGCCGCATTTCGGGCGCGGTCCGTGCCGTCGGCCAAGGCGTCGCGGACCAGCCCCATCCTGGCCGCGAAGCGCGCGCGCCGCTCACGGATCGGGTCGAGGAAGGTGTTGAGCGCTGCGGCGAGCTTCTCCTTGACTTCAACGTCCCCTACGGCGCCGCGGCGATACCGTGCCTTGAGGTCCGCCACTTCCTCGCGGTTGGGGTTGAACACGTCGTGGTACAGAAACACCGGGTTGCCCTCGACGTGGCCCGGATCGGTGGCTCGGAGTCGCGTCGGATCCGTGTACATCGAGCGGATTTTCTCGTTCACGACGGCCGGCGTGTCCTTGAGGTAGATAGCGTTGCCCAGCGACTTGCTCATCTTGGCCTGGCCGTCGATCCCCACCAGCCGCGGCACACGCCCCACCAGCCCTTCCGGCTCGGGGAACACTTCCTTGAACTGCCGGTTGAAGCGGCGCGCCACCTCACGCGTGAGCTCGATGTGAGGAAGCTGGTCCTCCCCGACGGGGACCAGGTGGGCTCTGGCTAGGAGAATGTTCGCCACCTGCATGACCGGATAGGTGAAGAATGCCACCGGCACGGACTTCCGACCGAACTCCTCCATCTCCGCCCTCAGCGTCGGATTGCGCTCGAGCATCCCGAGCGGCAAGAACCAACTCAGCCACAGGGTGAGTTCAGCGTGCTCCGGGATCAGGCTCTCGATAACGAAAGAACTGCGCTCCGGATCGAGTCCGACTGCAAGCCAGTCGAGCGCCACCTCCCACACCGCTTCCCGCACGCGAGCCACGTCGTCGGCATAATCAGACACCTGATAGTCGGCGATCAAGAAGCAACAGTCGTAACGAGTCTGCAGGCCAACCCAGGTCTCGAGCGCGCCCGCATAGTGGCCAAGATGCAAAGGGCCGGTGGGACGGATTCCAGTCAGTATCCGTTTCTTACTTTCCACTTCACTGATCCTCCTTTAGAACTCAACTGCGTCTGCAATCGCCTTGATTCCGGCCCTGGCGCAAGCCTCAGCTGTGCGACGCGTCAAAAGAATCCGCGGAGGAACGCCGCCGCTTTATCCGAGATGCCGACAATCTTGTTCGTTGCCTGACGATAGAATTTGAAATTGAGCTCGGTCTCGGGTCGACCGTCGTTCCAGTCGGAAAAAAGCTTGAGCTCGCCCCGCCCAAGGCGCCGCTTCGCGAGCGCGGTGCGTCGGATGGTGATGCTCACGCGCGGCGTTTGCCGGGCGATCCCGCGTTTCTTTGCGATCGCTTTGGCCGAGGTGACGACCCCGCTCGCGACGAGACCCGGCCCGCCTTCGTTCTCGCTCGCGAAGACGAAGATCGTATCGCCTTTGGCGATGTGCTTGCCACCATACATCGTCTTCTGCGCGCTGAACGCGAACGTCTCCGCCCGCGGATCGCTAACCTCGGCCTTGATCCCGAATAGCATGCTCCTTATCTCGCCCCATGCAAGATAGCGACCCGCCTAGGCCGCGTGGCGCTCGATGTGGCGCCTTACGCTCGCAGCATCAGCATCCATGACTTCCAGTCTCTGCGGCAGTTTCTCCAGGTCCTCGAAGCCCGCCGGCCGAATGGGATCGCGGCCGAGTGCTTCGCGGATGGTCTCGGCGAATTTCGCGGGCTGCGCGGTTTCCATGCAGACGAGCGGGACACCCTCCTCGCGGTGCTCGAGCCCGACTTTGATCCCGTCCGCCGTATGCGGGTCGATCATCACGCCGTAGTCCTTCCAGACGCGCCGGATGGTCGCGAGGCGGTCGGCGTGGGTGCTCGATCCCGACACGAACCCGGTGTCCGCGACACGCCTGAAAATCTCCGTGCCCGCCAGGGCGAAGACCCCGTTGGCATCGAGCTCCATCCACAAGGACTTCAGCCTGAACGGGTCACGGCCAACGAGATCGTAGGCATAGCGCTCGAAGTTGGAGGATTTGGATATATCCATGGACGGGCTGCTCGTCGCCTTCACCTCGGCTGCCTTGCGCACGCGGTAGCGCCCGGTGCGGAAGAACTCCTCGAGCACGTTGTTCTCGTTGGTCGCGACGATAAGCGTTCTGATGGGAAGTCCCATGCTTCGTGCCACATGCCCGGCGTAGACGTTGCCGAAGTTCCCCGAGGGCACCGAAAAAGAAGCGGGCTCCGCATCGCGACGGGTCACAGCGAAGTAGGCCTTGAAGTAATACACGACCTGCGCCGCGACGCGCGCCCAGTTGATCGAGTTGACCGCGCCGATGCGGTGCTTCGCCTTGAACGCAAAATCCCCCGAGATCGCCTTGATGATGTCCTGGCAGTCGTCGAACACGCCGCGCACGGCGATGTTGAAGATGTTCGCGTCCTGCAGGGAATACATCTGCGCCGCCTGGAAGGCGCTCATGCGCCCGTACGGCGAGAGCATGAAGACGCGGATGTTCTTCTTGCCGCGCAGCGCGTACTCCGCCGACGATCCCGTGTCGCCCGAGGTCGCGCCGACCACGTTGAGCCGCCTGCCGTGCTTCTCAAGCGCGTACTCGAACAGGTTCCCGAGGAGCTGCAACGCGAGGTCCTTGAAGGCGAGCGAGGGCCCGTTGGAGAGGCCGAGGAGATACAGATCGGGCTCGAGCTTCTTCACCGGCGTGACGTCTTCGCTGCCGAAGAGCGTTTTCGTATAAGTCGCGGCTGCGAGCCGCTTCAGGTCGTCCGCGGGAATGTCGTCGGCGAATTTCGACACGATCGCGAACGCGAGCTCCGCGTAGCTCATGCGGCGCATCGCGGAAAGATCGGCGGGAGCGAGCTTGGGAAATTCCTCCGGCAGGAACAGGCCGCCGTCCGGCGCGAGGCCTTCGAGCAGGATCCCGGTGAACGGCTGCGGCTTCGCCCCGCTGCGGGTGCTGACGTAGCGCACGGGATTCAGGAACCGGGACCGAAGCTGCGCCTTTGAAGCCCGCTCACTGCAGCTCTTCCAGCCGGATCCTCGTCACCCTGCCCGTCACCACCGGCAGCTTCTCGATCTTGCCGATCGCGGTATTGATGCTCTTCTCGCGCGTCTGGTGGGTGAGCATGATGATGTCGACCTGCCTTTCACCCTTGGCCGGCTCGCGCTGCACCATGGCGTTGATGGAAATCGAAGCGTCGGCGAGGATGCGCGAGATGTCCGCGAGCACCCCCGGGCGGTCTTCGACCTGCATGCGCAGGTAATACGCGGTCACGACCTCGTCCATCGGCAGCACCTTGAGGCTGGACATGCGGTCGGGCTGGAACGCAAGATGCGGCACTCGCTGCTCCGGGTCGGCGGTGTGCAGGCGCGTGACGTCCACGAGGTCGGCCACTACCGCGCTCCCCGTGGGCTCGGCGCCGGCGCCCGCACCGTAGTACAGGGTCGGCCCGACCGCGTCGCCTTTTACCAGCACGGCGTTCATTACTCCCTCGACGTTGGCGATCAGGCGTTTCGCCGGAATCAGCGTCGGGTGCACGCGCAGCTCTATGCCTTTGTCCGTCCGCTTGGTGATGCCCAGCAGCTTGATCCGGTAGCCGAGCTGCTCGGCGTAGCGGATGTCTGCTTGAGTGAGCTTCGCGATTCCTTCCCTGTAGCACTTGTCGAGCTGCATCGGGATGCCGAAGGCGATCGCCGCCATGATGGTGAGCTTGTGCGCGGCGTCCACGCCTTCGATGTCGAAGGTCGGGTCGGCCTCGGCATAGCCGCGTTTTTGCGCTTCCTCGAGCACCGCGATGAAGGGAAGCCCCTTGTCGCGCATCTCAGAGAGGATGAAGTTCGAGGTGCCGTTGATGATCCCCGCGATCCATTCGATGCGGTTCGCGGTGAGGCCTTCGCGCAGCGCCTTGATGATGGGAATGCCGCCCGCGACCGCGCCCTCGAAGGCGACCATCACGCCCTTCTTCTGCGCGGCGGCGAAGATCTCGTTGCCGTGGGTGGCGAGCAGCGCCTTGTTCGCGGTGACCACGTGCTTGCCGTTGTCGACCGCGGCGAGGATGAGATCTTTGGCGACCGTGACCCCGCCGACCAGCTCGATCACGATGTCGATCTCGGGATCGCGCACGACTTCGAACGCGTCCGCCGTGACGCGAGCCTTGCCGCCTGTCAGCTTCTTCGCCTTCGCCGTCTCCTTGTCCGCGACGACGCTGATGCGGATGTCGCGGCCGGCGCGGCGCGAGATCTCCTCCCGGTTGCGCGCGAGCACCGCCCAGGTGCCCCCGCCTACCGTGCCGATGCCGAGCAGGCCCACGTTGATCGGCTTCATCCGAGCGGCTTCCTGAAGTGGAACGAGCTCACCACCATGCCCTCGCGGAAATAGAACTTGTGCGCCTGCACTCGCTGCGTACCCGAGTCGAGCGTATACGCCTCGCAGTCCGCCGCCCGCGCGAGCCCCTGCAGGTGCTCCATCAGCGCCCGGCCGACCCCCCTGGAGCGCAGTTTCTCGTCGGTCACGAGGTCGTCGACATAGAGGTGAAGTCCCTCGAAGGTGTTCTCGCTGATGCGGTATACGGCGACGCCGAGCACGGCGCCTCCTTCCGTCGCGACGCACATGCGCGCGCCGCCGGCGAACACGCGCCTCATCTTGCCCTCGTAATCGGCGGGCAGCGCCGTCCGGAGCTGGCGGTGGACGCCTTCCGCCCTCTTCAACCATGCGGGCTCGACGACCCTGCCTGCGTCGTCGGTGATGTGGACGATGTTCACGGCTTGAGCCGCCCGTCCTTGCGTAGCATTTCCCTGATGCCGCGGATCGCCTGGCGCGAGCGGGCCTCGTTCTCGATGAGCGCGATGCGCACGTGGTCGTCGCCGTAATCGCCGAAGCCGACCCCCGGCGACACTGCGACTTTCGCGTCTTTCAATATCTTCTTGGCGAATTCGAGCGAGCCGAGCTTCGCGTAGGCTTCGGGAATCTTCGCCCAGAGGTACATCGAGGCTTTCGGATTCTCGACCATCCAGCCGGCTTCGTGCAGGCCGCGCACCATGACGTCGCGGCGCTTCTGGTATTTCATGCGGTGCTCCTCGACGCAGTCCTGCGGGCCTTCCAGCGCCACGATCGAGGCGACCTGGATCGGCGTGAAAGTGCCGTAATCGTGATAGCTCTTGATGCGCGCGAGGGCGTTGACGAGGTCCTTGTTGCCGACCATGAAGCCGATGCGCCAGCCCGCCATGTTGTAACTCTTCGACATGGTGAAGAATTCCACCGCGATGTCGCGCGCGCCGGCGACCTGCATGATCGAAGGCGCCTTCCAGCCGTCGAAGGTGATATCGGCATACGCGAGATCGTGGACGACGAGGATGTCGTGGGCCTTGGCGAGCGCGATCACGCGCTCGAAGAAATCCAGCTCCACGCATTTCGCGGTCGGGTTCGACGGAAAACCGATCACCAGCATCTTGGGCTTGGGAATCAGCTCGCGGATCGCGCGCTCCAGCTCGTCGAAAAAATCCACCTCCACAGTCATGCGCACCGAGCGGATGTCGGCGCCGGCGATGATCGCCCCGTAGATGTGGATCGGGTAGCTCGGGTTGGGAACGAGCACCGTGTCGCCGCGGTCGAGCGTGGCGAGCATCAGGTGCGCGAGGCCCTCCTTCGATCCGATGGTGACGATCGCTTCCGAATCCGGGTCGAACGCGACGCCGTAGCGACGCTGGTACCAGGCGCAGATCGCGCGGCGCAGCCGCGGGATTCCCTTCGAGACCGAGTAGCCGTGCGTGTCGCTGCGCTGCGCGGCCTCGACGAGCTTCGCGACGATGTGCGCGGGCGTGGGCCCGTCGGGGTTGCCCATGCTCATGTCGATGACGTCCTCGCCCGCGCGGCGCGCCGCCATCTTCAACTCGTTGGTGATGTTGAAGACGTAGGGAGGAAGACGCTCGATTCGGGCAAACTTTCTCATGTCGCGCGGGATTTTCTAAGGAGTGCGGCGGGCTTTCCGAGCCGCGCTGCGCTGCAAAAAGTTATAATGTTACCGGACACTTACAGCACGGGCAAACTTGAAACTGCATCTCGATCCCGAGACCGCCAAGAACGCCATCACCGGCTATGGCGATGGCTACGTGATGGTCAACCGGCAGAGGTTCGAGCGCAGCCTGGTGGTGCTGCCGGATCGCATCCTCCTCGACTGGCCGCCGAACCGATTCGACGACCTCGCGCCCGAGCACCTGGCGGCGCTCGCCGCCCTGGACCGGGAAATCATCCTGCTCGGAACCGGGGCGCGGCTGCGCTTTCCCCGCCCGGAAATCATGCAGTCCCTGTTGCGGTCCGGAGTCGGCGTGGAAGTCATGGACGTGCAGGCGGCCTGCCGCACCTACAACATTCTCCTCGCCGAAGACCGCAGGGTCGCCGCGGCCTTGCTGATCGGGTGAATTCGACGATTTCCAGGCGCTGGCCGTGGATCCTGCTTGCCGTCTTCGCGGCCGGCTGGTTCTGCAATCTCGGTTATCGCCACCTCGTCAAGCCCGACGAGGGCCGCTACGCGGAGATTCCGCGCGAGATGGTCGAAAGCGGCGACTGGCTCACGCCGCGCCTGAATGGCTACAAGTACTTCGAGAAGCCGCCCCTGCAGTACTGGGTGACGGCGGCCGCGTTCGCCGCGTTCGGCCAGAGCGAGTGGGCGGCCCGACTGTGGCCGGGCCTGACCGGATTTTTGGGCGTGCTGCTGGTGTTCTGGGCGGGCGAGCGCCTGTTTGCGCCGCCGGCCGGCCTGTGCGGCGCGGCGGTGGCTGCGAGTTGCGCCCTTTACGCCGCTGTCGGCCATATCCTGACGCTGGACATGGCCCTGACTTTTTTCATCTCGGCGTCGGTATTCGCGTTTGCCGTCGCGCAGCAGGACTCCGGAGAGGGCGACCGACGCCGCTGGATGCTCCTCGCCTGGGCGGCCGCGGCGCTCGCTGTCATGACCAAGGGACTCATCGGGATCGTGCTTCCCGTGGGTGCAGTCGCGGCCTACGTCCTGCTTCACCGCGACTGGAGGCTGCTCTCGCGGCTGCACCTCATCCAAGGCGGGTTCTTGTTCCTCGCGATCGCGGCGCCGTGGTTCATCGCGGTTTCTCTCGCCAACCCGGAATTCGCGCGTTTCTTCTTCATCCACGAGCACTTCGAGCGCTTCGCCACCCGGGAGCACGGACGCTATCAGCCCGTGTGGTATTTCGTTCCGGTGCTGCTCGCCGGAATCCTCCCGTGGATCGTGGGCCTCTTCCCCGCCCTCGGGCGCGCATGGACGCGCGTTCCCGAAATCCGTTTCCAGCCGCGGCGTTTCCTGCTTCTGTGGTGCGTGGTCGTCTTCGCGTTCTTTTCCGCGTCGGACTCCAAGCTCGGCTCCTACATCCTGCCCATATTTCCGGCGCTGGCCCTGTTGATCGGAATCCATCTCGCCTCCGCGAGCCCGCGCTTCGCACTGATACAGGGCCTGGCCGCCGCCCTGCTCGGGATCGCGCTCGCTGGCGTGTCGCTTTGGGCTTCGGCCAATCTCCCGAAGGCTCTGGTCCTGCTCGAGACCGATCTCCCGCCGGAACTGTACGCGGGGTACCTGCCCTGGCTCGCCGTCGGGGGCATCGTGCTGGCCGCGGCGGGAATCGCTTCCGCGTCGCTGTGCGGCCGGCGCACCGCCGCCGCATTGACTCTCTCCCTCGGCGGCCTCGCCTGGGTGCAGATCGTGTTGTCGGGACACGAGACGCTTGCTCCGGCTTTTTCCGCGTATCATGTCGTCCAGAAAATCCGGGGCGATGTGAAGCCGGACGTTCCTTTTTACGTGGTGAAGACCTTCGATCACACTTTGCTGTTCTACCTGGGCCGAACCGTGACGATGGTTGTCAACAAGGACGAGTTGGCGCAGCCGATCGCGTGGGAGCCGCGCGACTACCTGCCGGACACCGCGGCGTTCGCGCGCGCCTGGACAGCCGACCGCGAAGCGTTCGCAATGTTCAACGCGAACGACCTCGACGCGTTCCTCAAGTCGCACCCGGTCCCCGTGCAAATCGTCGCGCGCGATGCCCGCCGCGTCATCGTGAAAAAACCGTGAACGCGGCGAGCTGGGCTTTCCTCTTCACGGGCGTGCTGCTCAACGCGGCGGCGCAGCTGCTGCTCAAGGCGGGCACCAACGTCGTGGGCCATTTCGAGTTCAGCGCGCAGAACATCGTCCCCGTCGGCATGAAGCTCGCCTTCGAGCCGCACATCGCGGGCGGGCTCGCGTGCTACGTGGTGAGCGTGGCGGCCTGGATCCTGGGCCTGTCGCGCGTCGACGTTTCGATCGCTTATCCGATGCTTTCGATCGGGTACGTCGTGAATGCGGTCGCGGCCTGGTACCTGTTCGGCGAATCGTTCACGGCGCAGAAACTGATCGGCATCGCCTTTATCGTCGCGGGCGTGTTTCTCGTCGCGCGCTCCTAGTGAACTTCCTTCCCTTCGCGCGGCCGACCATCGACGAGGCCATGATCACCGCCGTCGCAGACACGCTGCGCAGCCGCTGGATCGTCACCGGACCCCGCGTCGCGGCGTTCGAAAAGGCGCTGTCGGAGCGCTTCGGCGGGCGGCCGGTCCGCGCTCTCACCTCCGCGACGGCGGCGATGCAGGTGGCCCTCGAGCTGCTCGGCATCGGGCCGGGCGACGAGGTGATCATCCCCGCCCAGAGCTTCTTCGTGACCGGCAACGTGGTCGAGCGCGCCGGCGCGACCGCCGTGTTCGTCGACGTGAGCCTCGCCTCGCGCAACATCGACCTTGCGCAGGCGGAGGCTGCGGTCACGCCGAAGACGCGCCTGCTCTTTCCGACGCATTACAACGCCCCGCTCGATGCCGATGCCCTCGAGGCCTTCGCCAGGCGCTACAAGGTGCGCGTCCTCGAGGACGCGGCCCTCGCGATCGGATCGCGCACCGCACGCGGCCCGGTGGGGGCGACGGGCGACATCGTGTCGTTCAGCTTCCATCCCAACAAGAACATGACCACCATCGAGGGCGGGGCCCTTGCGCTCAACGACGAGCGCGAGGCGGCGATCGTGGACGAACTGCGCTTCCACGGCATCAGGCGCCTTCCCGACGGCACGCGCGACGTGGAGCGCGCGGGGGTCAAGTACAACTTCTCCGACGTGTCGGCGCGACTGGGCCTGGAGCAGCTCGCGCACCTGGAGGACTGGTGCCGCGCCCGCGCGCGGCTCGCGCAGCACTACTTCGAGTGCCTCGCGGGCGACGACCTGCTCGCGCCCGAGCGACTGCCGCCGCGCGACAACCCCGGGCACAGCTGGAACATGTTCGCGGTGCTGCTGCCGCTGCAGGCGCTGCGCAGCACCCGCAAAGCGTTCATGGACGCGATGCACAAGGAAGGCATCGGCACCGGCGTCTCCTACGAGGCGATCCACCTCACCACGCTCTTCCGCAACAAGGGGTTCCGCGAGGGCATGTTCCCGGTCTCGGAGCGCATCGCGCGCGAGACGGTCACCCTGCCGCTGTTTCCCGAGATGCGCGAAACGGACGTCGAGCGCGTGTGCGAGAGCATGAAGCGCGTGATGCGGCGCAAGGCCGCCTGACATGGCCGCGCCCCGGCTCTCCGTCGTCATTCCCGTCTACAACGAGGAAGCGGTCCTGCCGGCGCTGTTCGCGCGACTGTATCCGGCGCTGGACGCGCTCGGGGCGAGCTACGAGGTCATTTTCATCAACGACGGCAGCGCCGACCGGTCCGCGGCGCTGCTGCGCGGGCAGTTCGAGATTCGCCCCGATGCGACCCGCGTGATCCTGTTCAACGGCAACTTCGGCCAGCATCTCGCCATCATGGCCGGGTTCGAGGCGAGCCGCGGCGAGCGCGTGGTCACGCTCGACGCGGACCTGCAGAACCCCCCGGAGGAAATCGCGAAGCTCCTCGCCAAAATGGACGAAGGCTACGATTACGTCGGCTCCGTACGCCTCGAGCGGCAGGACACGGCTTTCCGACGCGGCGCGTCGCGGCTGATGAACGCCGTCCGCGAGCGCATCACCCGCATCCGCATGACAGATCAGGGGTGCATGCTGCGCGCCTACAGCCGCGACATCGTCGCCGCGATCAACAGCTGCCGCGAAGTCAACACCTTTATCCCCGCTCTCGCCTATACGTTCGCGCAGCGCCCGACCGAAATCGAGGTGGCGCACGAGGAGCGCGCCGCCGGCGAGTCGAAGTATTCGCTTTACGGCCTCGTCAGGCTCAACTTCGATCTCGTCACCGCGTTCTCCGTGATGCCCCTGCAGCTGTTCTCGCTTTCGGGAATCGCGATAGCTCTGTTGTCTGTGACGTTCGTGATTGTCCTCGCCGTCCGCCGCCTGGTGGTCGGACCCGAGGCGGAAGGCGTGTTCACGCTGTTCGGCATCGCGTTCTTCCTGATCGGCGTCACCTTGTTCGGCATCGGCCTGCTGGGCGAATACGTGGGCCGCATCTACGAGCAGGTGCGGCAGCGGCCGCGCTACCTCGTGCAGGCCGTTCTGGAACGCAAGGACGCTGTCTCGGAACCGCCGAAACAGCGTCAAATCGTAACCGGTTGAAGAGTGACGAGCGCGGTCGTCTTCGCCTATCACGACGTCGGCTGCCGCTGCCTCGGAGTTCTCCTCGATGAGCGGATCGAAGTGCCTCTCGTAGTGACGCACCGGGACAGTCCTGATGAGAGCATCTGGTTCGCGAGCGTCGCGGAGCTCGCGCGCGGACGGGCGATCGACACCATCACACCCGACGACCCCAACGCGCCGGAAATCGTCGAGACGATCCGCGGCCTGCGTCCGGATTTCGTTTTTTCGTTCTACTACCGCCTGATGCTCGGCGCGCAGGTCCTCGCGATCCCCGCAAGGGGCGCATTCAACATGCACGGCTCGCTCCTTCCGAAGTACCGCGGGCGCGCGCCGGTCAACTGGGCGATCATCCACGGCGAGACCGAGACCGGCGCGACCCTGCACGAGATGGTGGAGAAGCCCGACGCGGGACGCATCGTCGACCAGGAAGCCGTCGCCATCCTGCCGGACGAGCTCGCCGTCGAGGTTTTTAGGAACGTTACCGGAGCGGCCGAGCGTGTCCTCAGGCGCAGCCTGCCGAAACTCGTCGACGGCAGCGCGGTTCTTCGCGCGCAGGATCTTTCCCGGGGCGGCTATTTCGGCGGCCGCCGACCCGAAGACGGGCGCATCGATTGGAGCGCTCCCGCGAAGCGGGTGCACGACCTGGTTCGCGCCGTCGCGCCGCCCTATCCCGGCGCGTTCACCGAAGCGGACGGGGCGCAACTGCGGCTGCTGCGGACGCGGCGGCGGGCGCAGAAGAGCGGCGCAGGCGCGTTCCTCTACGCGAACGGCGGCCGCTGCTACGCCACATGCGCCGACGGAGAGGTCCTCGAGCTCGTCGATCTGGAACTGGACGGCCGGCCGCTCTCCGCGCAAGAATTCGCCAATCGCATCGGGGATCGCAGGATCCCGCTGCATTAGGGAGTCACGGTGAAAAGAATCCTCATCCTCGGCGTGAACGGCTTCATCGGCCACCACCTGTCCAAGCGCATCCTCGCGAAGACCGACTGGGAGGTCTACGGCATGGACATGCAGGCCGACCGCGTTGCCGAGATGCTCGGGGAGAAGCGCTTCCGCTTTTTCGAGGGCGACATCACCATCAACCGCGAATGGATCGAGTACCACGTGCGCAAGTGCGACACGGTGCTGCCCCTGGTCGCGATCGCGACGCCCGCGATCTACGTCAAGGAACCGCTCAAGGTCTTCGAGCTCGACTTCGAGGCGAACCTGCCGATCGTGCGGGGATGCGTCAGGCACGGCAAGCGCCTGGTCTTTCCCTCGACCTCAGAGGTCTACGGGATGTGCCCGGACCGCGAGTTCGACCCCGAGGCGTCCCCGCTCGTGTACGGGCCGATCGACAAGCCGCGCTGGATCTACGCCTGCGCGAAGCAGTTGATGGACCGCGTCATTCACGCCTACGGAATGAAGGAAGGGCTCGACTACACGCTGTTCCGGCCGTTCAACTGGATCGGCTCGGGACTGGACAATCTCAACGCCTCCAAGGAGGGAAGCTCGCGGGTGATCACCCAGTTCTTCGGCCATATTGTCCGCGGCGAACCCATCAAGCTCGTGGACGGCGGAAAGCAGAAACGCGCGTTCACCTACATCGAGGACGGAATCGACGCGCTGATGAAGATCATAGACAATCCGAAGGGAGTCGCCTCGGGCAAGATCTACAACGTCGGCAACCCGGAGAACAACTACTCGGTGCGCGAGCTCGCGCAGATGATGGTGAAGCTCGCCCTGCAATACGACGAGTACCGCGCGAACGCGAAGAAAGTGAAGCTGGTGAAGACCACCGCGGCGCAGTACTACGGCAAGGGATACCAGGACGTCCAGAATCGCGTTCCCAAGATCGTGAACACGGTGAAGGAGCTGGGCTGGAAGCCGCGCACCAACATGGCCCAGGCGCTGAAGCACATCTTCGACGCCTACCGCACGCACGTCGCCGAGGCGCGGCGGCTGGTCGAATGAAGCTCGCCCTGAAAGTCGACGTCGATACCTACCGCGGCACGCGGCGCGGGGTCCCGCGGCTGGTCGAGCTGCTGAAAAAGCACGGTGCCGGCGCCACTTTCCTCTTCAGTCTCGGTCCGGATCACACCGGCCGCGCGATCAAGCGCGCTTTCCGCCGCGGCTTCATCGGAAAGGTGTCGCGCACCTCGGTGCTGTCGCACTACGGACTTGCGACGCTGTTTTACGGGACCCTCCTTCCCGGTCCCGACATTGGCCGCCGCTGCGCCGACGTGATGCGCAAGGTGCGGGATGCGAATTTCGAAGTCGGAATTCACGCCTGGGATCACGTGAAATGGCAGGACGACGCGCCCAGGGCCGGCGCGAGGTGGACCGAGCGCCAGATGCTCCTGTCGCGCAAGCGCTTCGAGGAGATCTTCGGGACGCCCGCGCGCGCGCACGGAGCCGCGGGCTGGCAGACGAATCTGCACGCGCTGCGCCTGGCCCAGCGCTTCGGCTTCGATTACTGCTCGGACACCCGCGGGAGATGCCCTTTCATCCCCGTGTGGCGCGCCGAGATCTGCGCCTGCCCGCAGCTGCCCACGACGCTCCCGACGCTGGACGAGCTGATCGGGACCGACGGGCTCACCGCGAAGAACGTCGCAGAGCACGTGCTCGGTCTCACCCGGGAACGCCCCGCCACGGGACACGTGTACACGCTGCATGCCGAGCTCGAAGGCGGAAAGCTCGCCCCGGCGTTCGAGGCGATGCTCGCGGGCTGGAAGAGCCAGGGCTACGACCTGGTGTCGATGCGCACCCTTGCCGAATCGCTCGACCTGAGAAGCCTGCCGCGCAACGAGATCGCGTTCGGCAGCGTCGCGGGGCGTTCGGGACTGCTCGCGCTGCAGGGCAAGGAATTCCTCTCGTGAACGGCGAGCTCTTCCCCGGCTTCAAGAAGAGGCGCATCAGGACGAGCGGCGCGGCGATCAATCTCGTCCACGGCGGCGTGGGACCGCCGTTGCTCCTGCTGCACGGCTATCCGCAGACCCACTCGATCTGGCACCGCATCGCGCCCGAGCTCGCGAAGCGATTCAGGGTGGTCGCCGCGGACCTGCGCGGTTACGGAGACAGCGAAAAACCCCACGGGCTTCCCGACCACGCCAATTATTCCAAGCGCGCCATGGCCCAGGACCAGGTCGAGGCGATGCGGGCCCTGGGTCACGAAACGTTCTTCGTCGTCGGTCACGACCGCGGAGGGCGGGTCGCGCATCGAATGGCGCTGGACCATCCCGCTTCGGTGGAAAAGATCGCCGTGCTCGACATCGTTCCCACGCGCAAAATGTATGCAAGCGTATCCCGCGAGTTCGCCAAGGCCTATTACCACTGGTTCTTCCTGCTGCGCCCCGAACCGATTCCGGAGACCCTGATCGGCGCCAATCCGGATTTCTACATCGAGAGCCATATGGGGACCCGCCACGCGGGCCTCAAGGCGTTCGCGCCCAAGGCGCTTGCCGAGTACCGGAGATGCTTTCGCGATCCGGCCACGATTCACGCGAGCTGCGAGGACTACCGCGCGGCCGAATCGATCGACCTCGCGCATGACGAGGCCGACATCAGCCGCAAAGTCGTCGCGCCTCTGCTCGTTCTCTGGGGCAAGCACGGAACGGTCGCCCGCTGCTTCTCCCCCCTCGCCGACTGGTCCGAGCGGGCGGAATCCGTCCAGGGGCGCGCCCTGGATTGCGGCCATTACATCCCGGAGGAAGCGCCTGCGGAATTGCTGGGGGAGCTCGTAAAATTTCTTTCGTGATCCGCCGCGGGCCGCAGTCGAGTTGCGTTCGCTTCTGAATTCGGGCGACAATGGCGCCCATAGAGGTGCGGACTGTAGGATGGCCGACAAAGCAGTAAGCGACTTCGTCCTGCCCGCCACCGGCGGCAAGGAGTTCCGGCTCTCGGCGGTCAAATCCAAGCTGCTCGTCCTCTATTTCTACCCGAAGGACAACACACCGGGCTGCACCAACGAAGGAGCGCAGTTCCGCGATTTCTACCCGCAGTTCCAGAAGGCGGGATGTTCGATAGCCGGAATCTCGCGCGACAGCGTCAAGTCGCACGAGAATTTCAAGGCCAAGATGGGCTTTCCCTTCGAGTTGCTGTCCGACGAAGACGAAAAGATCTGCAATCAGTTCGGCGTGATGAAGATGAAGAACCTATACGGGAAAAAGGTACGAGGCATCGAACGCAGCACCTTCGTGCTCGACCGCGACCGCGTTCTCCGGCGAGAATGGCGCGGGGTCAAGGTTCCAGGCCATGCCCAGGAGGTGCTCGATTTTGTTGAAACCGTCTGAGCGGCAGGTCGGTTCCGCGCCCCCCGCAAGAGCCTCGCGCAAATCCGTGCCTTCCCGCCGCCCCCGCACCGAGTCCCGGCAGTCCGCCACGAAACTCTTCGTTCTCGACACCAACGTGCTGATGCACGACCCGACGAGCCTGTTCCGTTTCGAGGAGCACGACGTGTTCCTGCCGATCATGACGCTCGAGGAGCTCGACAACAACAAGAGCGGCATCTCCGAAATCGCCCGCAACGCGCGCCAGGCGAGCCGGTTCTTGGACGACATCGTGAGCCACGCCACGACGCCCATAGCGGAGGGGATTCCCCTCGCGCGCCACGAAGCCGACAACGCGAAGGGGCGCCTGTTCCTGCAGACCGAGGCGATCAACGGGCACATTCCCGCCAATCTGCCGATCGGCAAGACCGACAACCACATCATCGGCGTCGTGATCTACCTGCAGAAGCGCGACCCCGGGCGCCGCGTGACCCTGGTGTCGAAGGACATCAACATGCGCATCAAGGCCCGGGCGCTGGGCCTGACCGTGGAGGACTACTACAACGACAAGGTGCTCGAGGATACCGACCTGCTCTACACCGGCGTTCGCGAGCTGCCGGAGGATTTCTGGGACAGCCACGGCGGGGACATCGAGTCGTGGAAACGCGAGGGACGCACGTACTACCGAATACGCGGTCCGCTCTGCCAGGCCCTGCTGCTGAACGAGTTCGTGTACCAGGACGGCGAGCGCCCGCTGCTCGCCACGGTCAAGGAAGTCTCGGACCGGACCGCGGTGCTCGAGACCGCGCGCGACTACACCCACGGCAAGAACAACGTCTGGGGCATCATGGCGCGCAACCGCGAGCAGAACTTCGCGCTCAATCTGCTCATGAACCCCGAAATCGACTTCGTGACGCTGATCGGCCAGGCGGGAACGGGCAAGACATTGCTCACCCTGGCCGCTGGCCTTATGCAGACGCTCGAGACCAAGCACTACTCCGAGATCATCATGACCCGGGTCACCGTGCCGGTCGGCGAGGACATCGGTTTCCTGCCGGGCACCGAGGAAGAGAAAATGGCGCCTTGGATGGGGGCGCTCGAGGACAATCTCGACGTTCTCAACAAGACCGACGACGACGCAGGCGAATGGGGCCGCGCCGCCACGCGCGACCTGATCCGCTCCAGGATCAAGATCAAGTCGCTCAATTTCATGCGCGGGCGCACCTTCATCAACAAGTACCTCATCATCGACGAGGCGCAGAACCTGACGCCCAAGCAGTTGAAGACCCTTATCACCCGGGCAGGACCGGGCACGAAGGTAGTATGCCTCGGCAACATCGCGCAGATCGACACCCCCTACCTCACCGAGGGCAGCTCCGGCCTGACCTATGTCGTGGACCGCATGAAAGGCTGGTCGCACTCGGGGCACGTGACCCTGCAGCGCGGCGAGCGCTCGCGGCTCGCCGACCACGCCGCCGAAGCGCTGTAAGATACGGAATAAACTTCGCCCGCGAGCTGTTGTCCGGTTCGCTTTTTCCCGCGCACAATTCCCACTCAAACAGAAAGAGGACGATATGTTTCGTGCAATTCCAAGGGGCATCCTGGCGGCGCTCACCGCCGCGCTGCTCGCCACGGCGAGCCCGGCGTACGCCCAGCAAAAGGACTTCAAGCCCCACGTCGGCCAGCAGGGCAAGGACGTGGTATGGGTGCCGACTCCGGACGAGGTCGTCGAGCGCATGCTGAACATGGCGCAGGCGAAGCCGGAAGACTATGTGATCGATCTCGGAGCCGGCGACGGCAAGATCGCGATCGCCGCCGCAAAAAAATTCGGAGCCCGCGCTCTCGGCATCGAATACAACCCCGACATGGTCGCGCATGCCCAGCGCAATGCGCAGGCAGCCGGGGTTCTCGGCAAGGCGCAGGTCGTCCAGGGCGACATTTTCGTCACCGATTTCACCCAGGCGACCGTGCTCACCATGTACCTTCTGCCGTCGCTCAACATGAGGCTGCGGCCGCAGATCCTCGCCATGCGGCCGGGAACCCGCGTCGTCACGCACGCCTTCAACATGGAGGACTGGGAGGCGGACGAGACCTCCGACGTGGATGGCAGGCGCGTCTACTTCTGGACGGTGCCGGCGAGCGTCGCGGGCCGCTGGGCGCTGGAGCTCTCCGGCGCGGGCGGTTCGGAAAAGCTCGTCCTGAATATCGACCAGAAGTTCCAGAGGATCGAGGGCGTGGTTTATCTCGGCTCGATCCTCGCGGGCTTGCGCGAGCCGCGGCTCTCCGGATTCAGGATCAGTTTCGCCTACGTGGACAATCATGGCGTGCGCCGCGACTTCACCGGGCGCGTCAGCGGCGGCACGATGGAAGGCTCGTTCCGCACCGAAAGCGGCGCGGAAGGCCGCTGGACCGCCGCAAGGAAACAGGGGTAAAGCGGCCGCCTAGAGCGTCTTGTGGGTGCCGTCGCAAAAAGGCGGGTTGCGGGTGTGCTTGCACCCGCACAGCCAGAGCTTCTCGGCCTTGGCCACCCCGAATTTCACCGGCGCGAACTCGCTGCCTTTGTGCGTGCCGTCGCAAAACGGCTGGCTCTTCGAACCCCCGCAGCGGCACCACCAATAATCGCCGGGAGCGAGCTCGACCGCGTACGGGGATTTCTGCGCGATATGGGGTTCGGCCATATTCCTCTCCTTTGGGGCGGCGCAGGCACCTGACACCAGGTGGGACCGAAGGGGAAGTATAACCCGGTCCCCGTCGTTCCCGCGAGAGGTCTCGGTATAATGGCGCGATGAAATTGCTCTTCGACCTGTTCCCCGTCGTCCTGTTTTTTGTCGCGTTCAAGCTTTTCGACATCTATACGGCGACCGTGGCGGCCATCGCCGCGACGTTCCTGCAGATCGGCTGGTTGAAATGGAGGCGCCGGAGGGTCGATACGATGATGTGGATCAGCCTCATCATCATCGTGGTCTTCGGCGGGGCGACGCTCGCGCTGCACGACGAGACCTTCATCAAGTGGAAGCCCACCGTCCTCTACTGGCTGTTCGGCGTCGTCATCGCCGTGGCCCAATCGCTGTTCCGGAGAAATCTCATCCGCGCGATGCTGGGCGAGCAGGTGCGCATGCCCGACGGCATCTGGACCCGCCTCAGCTGGAGCTGGGTGGGTTTCTTCATCTTCATGGGAGCGGCCAATCTGCTCGTCGCCTACAACTTCCCCACCGATACCTGGGTCAATTTCAAGCTCTTCGGCGGCATGGGGCTGATGCTCGTATTCGTCGTGCTGCAGGCGCTGTTTCTCGCGCGCCACGTCGAGGAGAAGGACGCCTCGAGCTGATGGATCTGTCCAAGGCGATCTGCGAACGGCTGGCTGCGCTCGAACCGCAATCCATGGACCTTCTCGACGAATCCGGGAAGCATGTCGGCCACGCCGGCGCAAAAGCGGGCGGGAACCATTTTCGCCTGACCATTGTCTCACCGCGCTTCTCCGGCAAGGACCAGATCACGCGGCACCGGATGATCTATGAGGTGCTCGGGCCGCTGATGCAGCGCGATATCCACGCCCTCGCCATCCGGGCCTTCGCCCCGGATGAGCTATGATTTCACTTTCAAACGAAGGAATTTCACTATGTTTTCACGCCCGGTCCGCCTGCTTGCCGCGCTGTCCCTGTGCCTTGCGATGCCCGTTTGGGGCCAGACCGCCGCAAAGGCTCCCGCTCCCAAGGCGGTGACGGTCAACGGCAAGCCCATTCCCAAGGCGCGTCTGGACTTCATCGTCAAGCAGCGCACCACGCAGGGCCAGCCCGACAATGACCAGGCGCGCAAGGCGATTCTCGACAACCTGATCACGCAGGAAGTGGTCGCACAGGAAGCGGATCGCAGAGGGTTCGCAAAGACGTCGGACGTGCGCACCCAGCTCGAATTGCTGCGCCAGCAAGTGCTCGTCCAGGCGATCGTCCAGGACCACTTGAAGACGCACCCCATCAAGGACGAGGAGATGCTCGCGGAGTACAACAAGGCCAAGGCGTCGCGCGGCGACAAGGAATACAAGGCACGCCACATCCTGGTCGACAAGGACTCCGAGGCCAATGAAATCATCGCGCAGCTGAAGAAAGGGACGAAATTCGAGGAGCTCGCCAAGCAATCCAAGGATCAGGGCTCGAAGGACAAGGGCGGCGACCTCGACTGGAATACCCCGGGCACCTTCGTTAAGCCTTTCGCCGAGGCGCTTTCCAAGCTGGAAAAGGGGAAATACACCGAAACGCCGGTACAGACCCAGTTCGGCTGGCACGTCATCCAGCTCGATGATGTCCGCGCCATGCAATTCCCCGCCTTCGACACCGTCAAGCAGCAGCTGCTCTCGAGGATGCAGGAGCAGGAAGTGCAGAAGTTCGTCACCGAGCTGCGCTCGAAGGCGAAAATCCAATAAATCCGGGCGCCCGTTCGGGCGCCCCGTCAGCTACTGCGGCTCGAGGGCAACATCTCCCGCGGAGAGGATCGCCACGACGTGGGCGCGCGCGGTGTAGCGATTGCCATCGCGAGCGCCGAACGTCACGAACACGCCGGTGGCGCTGACCGCGGCGTGCTCGCGCTCGCGCTCATGCTCGCCGATCGTGCGGACCAGGCCGCCCACCAGCGGAATACCCGCGCCCGCTACGGTCAGCACTTGGCCGGGCGACAGCGCCGAGATCTTCGCGGCTTCGAAGGTGAATTCCTGCAGCGAGATCTCCAGGCAGCGCGCCGCGCACGCGGCTTCGACCGGCACGCCGCTCTCGACCAGCCGTGTGCGCAGGAGCTCGGCGACGATCGGCTCGGTGCCGCTCGTTGCGGCCGCGGTCGTACGCACCACCACGGGCAGGTTGCGGAAGGCGTCGGACGCCAGGCGGTTCTTGATTTCGACGCTGAGGCTGTCGACGACCTTGCGGACTCCTTCGACGGGATGTGCCGGCCGCGCTGAGTCGCCCCGCGTGGCGCAACCTGCGATCAGCGACGCGATCACGATCGGCACCTGCCACGCTGACGTGTTTCTGGCCATCGTCTCCTCCCCGAGGGGCATCAATGTAGTCCTACCCCATGGCGCTGGCAAGCCTGCCTCGGAAAACATGCGACCGGGAATCGTCTATCCGACCCACTTCCGCGCATTGCGGAACATGCGCATCCAGGGGCTGTCTTCACCCCAGCCTTCAGGGTGCCAGGATTGCTGCACCGTGCGGAAGACGCGCTCGGGGTGGGGCATGAGGATGGTGAAGCGCCCATCCGGGGTCGTGAGCCCGGTGATGCCTCCGGGTGACCCGTTCGGATTCAAAGGATAGACTTCGGTCGGGACACCGCGGTTGTCGACGAAGCGCAGCGCGACGATCGCCTTCGGTCCTGCTTCCGGTGAATCGAAAACCGCGCGCCCCTCGCCGTGCGCGGTGACGATCGCCATGCGGCTGCCCGTCATGCCGGAAAAAAACAGCGAAGGGCTGGTGGTGACTTCCACCATGACCAAGCGCGCCTCGAATTGCTCGGATCGGTTCTTGACGAAGCGCGGCCAGTGCTCCGCCCCGGGGATCAGCTCCGTCAACTGGCTCATCATCTGGCAGCCGTTGCACGCACCCAGAGCGAAGGTGTCGTTGCGCTCGAAAAACGCGCCGAACGCGTCCCGCGCGCGCGCATCGAACAGGATCCCCTTCGCCCAACCCGCGCCTGCGCCGAGGACGTCGCCGTAGGAAAATCCGCCGCCTGCGACAAAGCCCTTGAATTCGACGAGAGACACGCGTCCGGCCGTGATGTCGCTCATGTGAATGTCGTGCGCGTCGAATCCGGCGCGATCGAACGCCGCGGCCATTTCAACCTGGCCGTTGACTCCCTGCTCGCGCAGGATCGCGACCTTCGGCCTCGCCCCTCTCGCGATGAAGGGCGCGGCGACGTCGTCGGCGGGATCGAACGTCAGCGCCGCCGACAGGCCCGGATCGTCCCGGTCGAGAATCCGATCGAACTCCTCCCTGGCGCAATTGGGTTCGTCGCGCAGCTGCTGCATCCGGAAAGTCACTTCCGACCAGATACGCTCCAGTTCCGCGCGAGGCGCGGCGAACACCGCCTTGGCGTTGCGCACAAAGCGCAGCTCGTCGCGCGCGTTGGGACTGCCGATGACCTGCGCGGGCACCCCCGCAAGACGCTCGAACACCTTGCCGCGGTCCGAGGCCCGGATCTGGATCACCGCACCGAGCTCCTCGGCGAACAGCGCCGCGAGCACCCGTTCGAAATCTCGGCCGAGCATAAGCTCCGGCCGCCGCTCGTTGCCCTCCACGTCATGGGCTGCTTCGTCATAGGCGAGCATGTCGAGGTTCACGGTGACACCGACATGGGCCGCGAAGGCCATCTCGCACACGGTCGCGAACAAGCCGCCGTCCGAGCGGTCGTGATAAGCGACAATCAGGCCTTCTCGATTCAAGGCCTGCACTGCGGCGAAGAAGTCGGCGAGCAGCTTCGGCTCTTCCAGGTCGGGCGCGCCGTCGCCGCACTGGCCGAACACCTGCGCGAGAATCGAGCCGCCCAGGCGGTTGCGCCCGCGCCCGAGATCCAGAAGAACGAGCTCCGTCT
>Ga0209377_1000608_pt1 | contig 24160 bp, 24 predicted proteins | sample GraSoiAngelo_141_FD_185898 | JGI IMG/M metagenome (GOLD analysis project Ga0209377, IMG submission 185898) | Grasslands soil microbial communities from the Angelo Coastal Reserve, California, USA - 14_0929_12_40cm (SPAdes) (version 2) | ecosystem: Environmental > Terrestrial > Soil > Grasslands ...
CTCGTACCTGGATGCGCGGAGCCGCGCTCCGCGCGAGCAAGCGCGCAAGGACTCCGGGTCCGCCCGGTAAAGCTCTCCGATCAGGGCTTTTTCCTCGGCTCCTGTACGTCGCGGACCTCGGTGTTCATGCGCACGTCCTTGCGCCTGCGCTTGGCGAGCAGCTTGCCCGTTTCGAAATAGTCGCCCTTCACGGCAAGCTCCGCCGCGCGCTCGAGCTCGTCCGGCCATTCGCCGAGCGAGTACCCGAACCACGGCGACTCGGGCTTGAGTTTGGGCAGGCCCAGCTCCTCCCAGATCTTCTTCGCGCGCTCCATGTACTCGCGCTTGGGTAGCGAGATCGGCGGGAAATCCTCCTTCATCGTCGCGTCGATCAGAACCGAGGCGTCCTCGCCGTCGTTCCTCTTGCTCCTGGGGCCGTGCCCCTGATCGCGGTGATGAAGGACCTGAAGGTCGAGCGCGGGATTGGCGCGATAGGACATCGCCCAGAACACGGCGTCCGCGTTGTCCGGGTCTATGTCTTCGTTTACCGCGATCACGTACTTGCCCGCCGCGCGGTTCCAGGCAGCGGCGCCGTAGAGCGCGCGCCAGATCTCGGTTCTCGCCGCCTTGCGGTCCATGATGAGCACGACCACCTTGCGCAGATTCGTGAGCGGCTCGTGCATCGAGACGCGCTTCACGCCCTGGATCCCGAGCGTATTTTTCAGATGATGAGTAAACAGGGGCTCGAGCGCGACGCGCTTGATGAGGCTCGACTCGCTCGGGGTCACTTGCGAGATGATCGAGGTGAGGATCGCGTTCTTGCGCCGGGTGATGCAGGTCACCTCCATGAAGGCGTTGTATTCCTGGAGGTTGACGTGCCCGTGCGACTCCCCGAACGGCGCTTCGGGCTCGAGATACTCGGTGTCGATGTACCCTTCGACGACGATCTCCGCTTCGGCCGGGACGAGCAGGTCGACGGTCTTCGCTTTTACGACGTTGATCGGCGTGCCGACGAGCCCTCCGGCCACGTGCAGCTCGTCCAGCGCCTCCGGCACTTTCTGCGCCGAGGTAAACGCCACGCACGGCGGCGCGCCGAGGATCACTGCGGCGGGCAGCTTCTCGCCGCGCGCCTTCATCTTCTCCCAGTGGGTGTAGATCCCGGGCCGCAGCTCGAGCGACGGATTCATCCCGAGCCGCCGCGGCGCCTTCACCTGCCCACGGTAGATGCCCATGTTCTGCACCCCGGTGTCGGGATCCTTGGTGATGTACTGCGAAAGAGTGGTGAACGGCGCGATGTCCCAGCCCGGCGTCGAGATGGGAATGGGAAGACTGTCGAGACCCATTCCCGGCTTGTCGAGATCGGAGCCCTGGATCACGACTTCGTGGCAGGGAGCGTCTTGGACGATTCGCGGCGCGATCGGCTTCGCCATCGCGCGGTTCCAGGTCTCGTTGATTCCGTCGAGCGCGCAGCCCATTCCGATGCGGTAGATTTCGCGGCTGGCGGCGAGCGCTCCGACCGCGACTGGAATGTCGTACTTGCGGCGCTTGGCGTCGGTCACTTGGGTGAACAGGAACGCCTTTCTGTCCTGCTCCTCGATACCGCCGCGGAATTGCCAGCGCACCAGGGGATGCATTTCGGTGTCCTTGTCGATCGGGCGATCGACGCTGATGAGGAGCCCCGCGCGCTCGAGGGCTTCCAGGTGCTCGTGGAGGTCGGGGTAGTCGCGCCTCGGCGCCGTGTCCGCGTCGCGGCGCTTCGGTTCTGCGGTCGAGCTGATCTTGGATTTCTTCGCCATGGGCGGACGCCTTCAGTGAAGTATATCAACGCGACGACGCGAACATCGCCACGCCGAGCCGGTTCGCCAACGCCTGGAGTTCGTCGTAAACGACGCGCGGAATCGGAATGCCGTCGCGGCTGCGACTCTCGAATGTCCGGCGGCCGCGCTCGCCGGGCATGAGAATTTCCCCCGCTTCCGGATCGACGGGCAGGGATTTCAGGGCTTTCACCAGACGGTCGACTTCGCGCCGGAAACTCTCGGGATCGCCGAACTGCGCCAGGTCGATCGCCATGACGAAGCCGTTCTGGCGATGCCGGCGCCCTTCTGGGGTGCCTTCCAGAGACTCGGCGAGCAGGGATTTGCCGCGACGAGGCTCGTGATGCACTCGATCATCAGAGACAGACCGGAGCCCTTGGGGCCGGCCATCGGCAACGGAATCTGAGCGGCCTGGGGATCGGTCGTCGGATTGCCGTCCTTGTCGAGCGCCCAGCCCTCCGGTATCGGTTCGCCCGTTCTTTTCGCCTGGTTCAGCTTTCCCATCGAGACGACGCTCGTCGCCATGTCGAGGACGACGGGCTCCGTTCCCGGGACTGCGATCGAGATGGGGCTGGTGGACACGCCCGCTGCGCGCGTGCCGTGATAGACGACATTGGGCCAGGATGCGGCGAGCGCGACCGCGGCCATGCCCTCGCGAGCGGCGGCGAGCGTGTAGTAGCCGAGCGCCGCGGCGTGCGTGGTCGCCCGGACGAGCGCGAGTCCCACGCCCGCGTCCCGGGCCTTGCGCACGGCCGCCGTAGTCCCTCGCATCATCGCGACCGGCCCGGCCGCGCGATCGGCTTCGATCAGGACCGAGGCGGGCGTCTCGGTGCGGATCGCGATCGCGGGCCTGGCATTCATGTCGCCGGTTTCGATCAGATCGACATAGCGCGGGATTCTCAGGACGCCGTGCGTGTCCACGCCCCTGAGGTTTGCCCAGACGAGGACATCGGCGACGACTGCCGCATCGGCTTCGGGCATGCCGGCGCGCGCGAAAACGTCCGTCGCGAAGCGCCTGAGCGCCCCGGCCGGGGTGGTCGGCGCCGCCTGGGCGGCAGCCGCTTGCGGGTTTCTCATGTGGGTTTCAGAGCTGCGGGGGAAAGTACTTGTCCAGCCAATTGCGCACGAGGTTGATCACCAGCGTGTTTTCCTCCGCGAACATAAAATGATCGACGTCGGCTATGAGATGGAGATCGGTCGGCTTTCCCGCGCGCTCGAAGAGCTCGACCGACTGCTCGGTCGGGGTCACCGAGTCGTTCGCCGAATGGAGCAGGAGCAAGGGCCGCGGCGCGATCTTCCCTACGACATCGTTCGCGTTGAACGCGTACATGGTTTCCACCACCTCGAACGGGAATTCCATGATCGATCCCGGCGCGAGGTTGCCGCGCAGGCGCGGCGGGATGGGAACGATGTCGTAGCGCGGCACGCTCATCGGTTTGCCGGCGCGCTTGCGGCGCTTTCCTTCTTTCATCATCGCGGTGAATTTCTTCCACGCCCGGGGGGAGGCGTGCTGCTTGCGGAATTTCTTCGCGCCGTCGCCCCAGCCGCCAGAGGAAATGCAGGCGGCGACCCTGCGATCGACCCCCGCCGTATACACGGCGACCGCGGCGCCGAAACTCTGCCCCACCACCGCGATGCGCTTCGGGTCGACCTGCGGGCGGGTAGCGAGGTAGGACAGCGCGTTCCTCGTGTCTTTGACCTGCTCCTTGCAGATGACGCGCCCGCGCTCGCCTTCGCTCTCGCCGCAGCCGCGGAAGTCGAAGCGCAGCGCCGCGTAGCCGAGTCCGGCGAGCATTTTCGCGACCGTCGTACCGCCGCCGCCGTCCTTGTTGCTGCCGAATCCGTGCAGGACGAGAAAGGCGGCGCGCCGCTCCGCCGGTCCCGCATCGGGCAGGTGAAGGATGCCCGCGAGCTTCAACCCGTCCGATGCAAAGTTGACGCGCTCTTCCATTTCCTCGACCCTCCCGCGATTCGAGCGGTTCATTATAAGTGCGGCGGTCTCCGCTAAGGTACAATCGCGCACCGGAGTTGTGATGAGCCGCTACGCACCGATCGACGTTCACGCGCATTACTTCCCGCAAACCTTCCTCGATCTGATCGCCAAGCACGGCCCCAGCCACGGCTTCGAGTACAAAATGGTCGAGGGCAAGGGCCCGCAGTTCAAGCACGGCCATCTCATGACCGGACCGGTCGGCCCAAAATTTGTCGACCTGGACGCCCGGCTCGCTGCGATGGACGAGCAGGGCGTGGAGGTCCACGCGCTGTCGTTGTCGCAGCCGATGGTCTACTGGGCGGACGGAGATCTTGGCCGACGCATCAGTGAGACCTACAACGACGCGCTCGCACAGGCGCACGAGCGGCATCCGAAGCGGCTCGTGGGACTCGCGACGCTGCCGATGCACGAGCCCGCGCTGGCGGTGAAGGAAGTGGAGCGCGCCGCGAAACTTCCGGGCATGCGCGGCTTCTACATTGCCACCCAGATTCGCGGAAAAGACCTGTCCGACACGTCATTCCTGCCCGTTTATGAGCGCATCGAGGCGAGCGGCCTGCCGCTTTTCCTGCATCCGGTCGAGGTGATCGGACACCAGCGCCTGGCTGCTTACTACCTCACCAACCTGCTCGGCAACCCTTTCGAGTCGGCGATCGCTGCGGCGCACCTCATCTTCGGGGGCGTGCTCGACCACTTTCCCAAGCTCGTCGTCTGCCTTCCCCACGCGGGCGGCGCCTTTCCTTGGCTCGTGGGTCGGCTCAACCGGGGGTGGGAAAAGCGCGCCGACCTGAAACACGTCAGGCACGCGCCGCTCGAGTACCTGCGCCGCTTCTACTACGACACGGTCGGATACTCCGACCACGTGCTCGAATATCTAGTCGAGGTGATCGGAGCCGACAGAGTCCTGATGGGAAGCGACTACTGTTTTCCCATCGCCTACGAGCAACCGGTGAAGATTGTCGCCGATCACCCTAGCCTCGATGCTGAGGCCAAGCGAAAGATCGTCGAGGTGAACGCGCGCCACCTGCTCAAGCTCTAGGGGGTGCCGGCCGCCGCCAGGGTTGTGGCGGAATCTGTCAGAATAGTTGCAGCGCTCCGGAATGGAAGTGCGTAGGATCGCGTTTACCTTCGGGCCGCCGGGTTGGCCGGACGGATCACTCAAGGAGGAATCACAATCATGAAGAAATTCGCAGTCTTGCTGTCAGCCGGCGCTCTCGCGTTCTCGGGCGCCGTTGCCCAGGCGCAGACGCGCATGTTCGTGCGCGGCACCATCGCCTCGCTGGACGGGGACGTCCTGTCAGTGAAGTCGCGCGACGGCAAGGACTTGAAGGTCAATCTCGCACCCAAGTTCGGAGTGCGCTACGCCAAAGCGCTCACATTGGCAGACATCAAGCCCGGCGACTTCGTCGGCCCGGCATCGAGAAAGCGTGCCGACGGCACGCTCGAAGCGATCTCCCTCCAGGTGTTCACCCCGGACCGCCGCGGCCAGGTGCCTGAAGGGCACACGCCTTGGGACCTCGAGCCGGGCTCGCTCATGACCAACGCTATCATTGGGGGCATGGTCCAGACCTCGAAAGGGCGCGAGCTGACTCTCGAATACAAGGGCGGCTCGCAAAAAGTCTTCATCCCCGAGGGCATTCCCATTTTTACCGCGCTGCCGGGCGACCGTTCGATGCTGGTGCCGGGCGCCTATGTCGTCATCGGCGCCCAGGTCGCGCCCGACGGAACCTTGTCGGCCGCGGGCGGTACGGTCAGCAGGGACGGTGTCAAACCGGCGAACTAGGGGCGTACGTCCCGTTGGATGCGGCGGCTGGCCGCGGCACGCATGAAGGGAGATCGCGCGACGCTGCGGATCGAAGAACAGTCCGGCGACGTATTGCTGGCGACGCTCGATCGCCCCGAGGTCGCCAATGCATTCAACACCGGAGCGGCTCTCGAACTGTGTGAACTATTCAAGCGCTTCCGGGCCGAACAGCCGTACCGATGCGTGGTCATCACGGGCGCCGGCGACAAGGCCTTTTGCGCCGGCGCCGATCTGAAGGAGCGCAATTCGCTCAGCGACGAACAGTGGCGCTCGCAGCACGAGGTGTTCGAGCGTATGTTTCGTGCGGTCCGCGATTGCCCAGTCCCGGTGATAGCCGCCGTCAACGGCGCCGCTTATGCGGGCGGCCTCGAGCTCGTTCTACTGTGCGATTTTGCCTACGCGTCGCGAACAGCGAAGTTCGCTCTGACCGAAGTATCGCTCGGCATCATGCCAGGCGGGGGCGGAACACAAACGCTGCCGCGCGCGATCGGCGAACGGCGGGCGAAGGAGTTGATTCTCGCCGCGCGTCCCTTCTCGTCCGAGGAAGCCCTCGCGTGGGGCGTCGTTAACAAGCTTTGCGAGGCTGGAAAGGTGCTCGAGGACACGCTCGAAGCGGCGAGACGCATCGCCTCTCATGCGCCGCTGTCCGTGCGGCAGGCGAAGCACGCGATCCGCGAAGGCCTTCAGATGGACCTCACTTCGGCCATGAGGCTCGAAGTCGAGGCGTACAGCCGCCTCGTCGCAACCGAAGACCGCAGGGAAGGCCTCCGCGCCTTCAACGAGAAGCGCCAACCGAAGTTCGAGGGCCGCTGAAGGGCGGCAGAAAGGCGAACGTGGACTCCGAATTCCAATTCCTTTTCCGCGCGGTCATCCTTGCCGGCGCAGCGTCGCTCGCGGCTTGTGCTAGCGTGGGCAAGAAGGAAAATATCGACTACCGCGCCATCGTGGCGAGCCCCGACCGATCCGAGGCCGACCGTCAGACCGACCAGAGAAGAAACCCGGAGCTGTTGCTCGCGTTCACGGGCGCACGGCCGGGAATGAGGGTGCTCGATATGGGCGCGGGCGGAGGCTATTCGACCGAGCTGATCGCGCGCGCGGTAGTTTCCGGCGGAACAGTGTATGCGCAAGACTCGCCGGGGGTCTCACCGAGAGCAAGAGAACGCTTCGACGAGCGCGCGAAAACGCCTGCGATGCGGAACGTCGTGCGCGTGCTGCGAGACTATGACGATCCGGTTCCACCGGGCGTGCGCGATCTCGATCTCATCACCTTCTTTTTCGCCTATCACGACACGGCGTTCATGAGCGTCGACCGCGCAAAGATGAATCGCGCGTTGTTCGGAGCCCTCAAACCCGGCGGCGCGTTGGTGATCGCCGACCATTCCGCTCAGCCGGGTACGGGCATAAGCGTCGCGAAATCCCTGCATCGCATCGAAGAAGCGGCGTTGCGGCGGGAAATCGAGGCGGCGGGATTCAGGCTCGCGGCTGAAGGGGACTTCCTGCGCCATCGCGAGGACCCGCGCGACTCGATCGTATTTCGCCCTCAGGTGCCGGTAGATGAATTCGTGTTGAAGTTCGTCCGGCCATGAATTGACGCGGAGCGAAGGCGGCCTTCCAAAGCTTCGGTCTTGACCGCTAGCGTCACGGCCGTCGCTTTTGCACGACGTGTCACTTCCATAGTAAACAGCCCCTTAGAAACCCCGCTCGAATTGGCGTCGCTCGAGAACGACGACAGTCGCGTGCCACCAGTGCAACCGCGTCTGGCAATTGCATGATTTTGCACATGAGTTGAGTCTGGCATGCGCATTGCTAAAGGCAATACGTTTTAGGTCGCAGATTTTCGCCCGTGAATGATCGCTCGCCGACCGAGAAAGTGAAAAGGAGCATCCATGCTGGACAATTTTCGCAGGAGAGATGTGCCGCAATCCGCGCGCTTGCAGTCGCCGTACAGCCGGCTGCAGGAAGCGTTGAGCGCAGCCGGTGACGAAGCCGAAAAGGCGGAAGTCTTCGGGAACGAAAGCCCGAAAGCCGACTTGCGCAGTGGTACGGAATCTTCCCGGTCCAGCGGTGAAACCGTGAGCAAGCTGATAGTCGGCCCGGACATCAAGCTGAAGGGCGCCGAGATCACCGACTGCGACACGCTGGTGGTCGAGGGTCGCGTGGAGGCTTCGATGGACAGCCGCGCCATCCAGATTGCCGAGCATGGCGTTTTCGTGGGCAAGGCCGGCATCGACGTCGCCGAAATCCGAGGGCGTTTCGAGGGCGAGCTCACCGCGCGAAAGCAATTGGTCATCCGCGCGACGGGGAAAGTGTCGGGCAAGGTCCGCTACGGAAAAATCGCGATCGAGGAAGGCGGCGAGCTCTCCGGCGACATTGCGGCGCTCCCGGAGACGAAAGGCGCGGGCGCGCGCGCAGCCGATCAAGGCCGTAGCCCCACCGCGACCCCGGCGGCCCCTGCTCCGGCCCAAGCGGGTGCGCAGCCGCTGCCCAGCAAGCCGGCATGGACGCAAACGGGCACACAGCCGCAGCCAGGCAAGCCGGCAGGGGCATCCCAAGCAGGGGCGCAGCCGCAGCCAAACAAACCGGCAGCCCCATCGCACTGAGCTTCGGCGGCGCCGTCCAGCGCCGGTGCGGAATTTAAAGGGAGATCTCCCGCAATCCGGGCGAGTCAGATCGTACCTGCTTCGAGCCGGCGGCTCACGTGCATGAAGTAGGCAAACAGGATCGTTGCCGCGACGACGAGGCTGGCGACTCCCGCGAGCCAGAATCCGGCGGCGCCCATGGGTGTCGCAAGCCCGATCGCGTTCGCGGCTTCGACCCGCTCGAGTCCCAGCGCATAACCGCCGCCCAATCCGATTCCCCAGAGCGCGACGGTATAAACGAGCATCGGAATGAAGGCGATCTTGTAGCCGCGCAAGGCGTTGACGATCACCACCTGCGAGGTGTCGAAGAGCTGGAAAAAAGCGATGTAGGCCAGGAGAGGAATTGCGATCGCCTGCACCGCGGGGTCGCGGGTGTAGAGGAACACGATCCGATGCGCGCCAAGAAAGATCGCTACGCCGCCGCAGGCGGAAATGGCGAGCATCATCCCGATGCCTGTGAGCCCCGTGCGCCGCGCCTCCGTCGGATTGCCCGCGCCGATCGCCTGCGCCGTGAGCACCGCGGTCGCGTTTCCGATCGCGAGCCCGAACATGTACAGGACGGCGGTAACGTTCGACGCGATCTGGTGTCCGGCCGATGTGGCCGCCCCGAGCCGCGCGAGGAACAGCGCCATGAAAGTGAACGATGTCACCTCGACGAAAAACGCGAGTCCGATGGGTACGCCGAGCTTCAGGTGGCTCCAGAGGGTGGGCAAGTGGGGCCAGGACCACCGGCTGAAGATACGAAACGGCGCGTAGAACGGGTGCTTTGCGCAATAGATCCAGGCGAGCGCAAAGATCAGCCAGCTCGCGATCGCGGTGGCGACCGCGCAGCCCGGACCGCCGAGTTCGGGCGCGCCGAGCGCCCCGTAAATGAACAGGGCGTTGAGCGGAATCTTGACGGCGAAATAGACGAGGTTGATCGCCATGACCGCGCGGGGCCGGGACACCGCGGTGGTGAGCGCGAAAAAAACGCGAAAAAGAAGCATCGCCGGCAGCGCCCAGGCGATGCCCTGAAGGTAGGCGCGCGTGCGCGCCTCGACCTCCGGCGGCGCGCCAGCGAGCCGCAGGAACGGTTCGGGAGACGCGAGCAGCATGACGCCGAGCACGCCGAGGCCAAACGCAAGCCAGACGGTCTGACGCGTCTCCTCGCCGATTCTCTCGAGTTGCTTCCCCCCGAAGAGCTGCGCCGCTATCGGTGAGAGCGCTTGCACCACCCCCATCAAACCGATGAAGACGCTGAAATAGACGCTTGCCCCGATTCCGACCGCGGCGAGGTCGACCGCGCTGTAGCGGCCCGCCATCACCGTATCGAGCACGCCGCTCGCGATCACGGCCAGCTGCGCGACGAGCACCGGCCAGGCGAGCCGCGCCACGGCGGCAATACGGGAAACAGCCGAGGTCATGACGAGAACGGTCCTTTGACGAACATGCGGATTTGGAGCGGCGCGTTCGCGTCCGCTTCAACAGCAATTGTACGTGGAGACTACTCTCAGTCCGGTTGCTGTCAGAATAAGCGCTTTGCGTTTCAGTCCAATCAGGAAGGAACTCCATGCGCGAAGAGACAACCGTCGTCCATTCCGGACTCCATCCCGAGCGGCACCACGGCGCCGTGAACCCGCCGGTGTTCCACGCCTCCACGATCCTCTCGGAAACCGTCGCGGAGTTCCGCCGCAGGCGCCAGAACTGGATTCTGGAACAGCCGGGCACCTATTACGGGCGCTTCGGCACGCCGACGATCGAGGCGCTCCAGGAGGCGATCGCGGCATTGGAAGAAGGGTACCGCTCGGTCGTCTATCCCTCGGGGCTCGCCGCCTGCGCCGGGGCCTTGCTCGCCTTCCTTTCCGCCGGAGATCACTTGCTCATGAGCGACACCGTCTACGGCCCGACGCGCAACTTCGCGAACGGATTTCTCAAACGCTTTGGCGTAAGCACGACGTTCTTCGATCCGCTCGCGGGGCACTCGATCGAGTCGCTTATCCGGCCGGAGACCCGCGCAATTTACCTCGAGTCGCCCGGCTCGCTCACTTTCGAGGTCCAGGACGTCCCGGCGATTGCGGAAGCCGCACGCCGCCGCGGGATCACCGTCATCGCCGACAACACCTGGGGGACGCCGCTGTACTTCAAGCCGTTTGCGCACGGCGTGGACGTTTCGGTGCAGGCGGCGACCAAATACATCGTCGGCCATTCCGACGCCATGCTCGGGGCGATCACCTGTACAAAGGAAGCCTGGCCGAAGCTGAGGCGCTCGACCCACGAGCTCGGGCAGACTGCGGGTCCGGACGACGTTTATCTCGGTCAGCGGGGCTTGCGCACGCTCGCCGTGCGCCTGAAACAACACTGGAAGGCAGGTGTCGCGCTCGCCGAGTGGATCGCTCGCCAACCCGAGGTCGAACGCGTGCTCCACCCTGCGCTCCCCGGAGATCCGGGACATGCGATCTGGAAGCGCGACTTTACGGGCGCCTGCGGCCTTTTCGGCGTGGTGCTCAAGGAGGGCATCACCGAGCGCGCGCTCTGCGCGATGATCGACGGCCTGGAACTCTACGGAATCGGCTCGTCCTGGGGCGGGTTCGAGAGCCTGATCGTGCCCTTCGACCCACGCGAGACGCGCACGGCGACGCAGTGGCCGCACAAGGGGCCGTGCTTCCGGGTCCACGCGGGCCTGGAGAACGTCGAGGACCTGATCGCGGATCTCGAGGCGGGATTCAAACGGCTGCGGTCGACCTGAGGGACGACCGGTCGAATGCCGGGTCCCGCAGCCTGGAGCTGCCTCTCTGGGAACGAGTGCGGGCTTCTACCTCAAAGCGTATCGGCACAACTATTGCCAGCGCCAAACGGGCTGATGTCACCCGGCGGGGCAATGTTAAGGTTGGAATAGTCTGCTGCCAAACCCACCGCAAAAAATGTCGCGGTGGCAGGAGTACCAACCCCGCTGCTGGCCACGAGCGTCAGCTCGGACCAGGTTGCGGCATCCTTCGGATACACGATGGTTGCCCGGGCGACGCCGCTCGCGTCCGACATGCCCGTAGTGTTCACGGCGGAATGGCCGAGAGAGTCAAGCAAACCATTTCCGTTGATGTCTTCGCCCGGGTCGAGAATCCCGTTGTTATTCAGATCCTCGTTGGGACAGAGTACGGTTGCTTGTTGGAACCAGGCTTGAGGGATAAACGGAGGAGGAGGGGGCAGAACATATACCCCCTTCAGAAACCTGCCGGAGCGCAAGGTAAATATCACCGTCGCGCCGGAAACCGGGTTTCCCACGGTATCGGTGACGATGGCGACCCATAGCTTCCTGTAAACCGGAGGATCATCCCCGACCAGGTTATCGGTACCCAGGCGCACCAGCAGCGGCTGCCCGCTGGGGCCGGTGCCGGTGCCGGGGGTCGTGACGGCGCCGCTGCCGGTACCAAGCACATTCGAACTCGAACCATTGCTGGTTTCGGAACTACAGCCGGCTATCGCGAGCACGCCCGCGAACAAAAGGGCCGCAATAACCAATTTCCCATGGTTTTTCATGACTCCTCCTGCCTAAGCCGGTTACACAAAGAGCCAAATACTCCTGGGGCAAGCACCTGTTTTATGGCGAGCCCGAATAATTACGCCTTGGTACCAATACGATAGATCATAATATTAAATTCGTGAATTTACTAGCACTTGTATGTCTTTGGTTATTAAGAAAAGCGAATGGAATTTTTCCTTCGCCCTGCGGCGCTAGGGCGCCTCGCAACCCCTTTTTGGGCATAGGGAACGCAGGACTCATGCCTGAAGCCTGTCCGAATGCCAAGTTCGCCTGGGCTTAGGGCCGGGGAGATTCTTAGGCCCCTCGGGGCCGCGTGGGGTCCCGGCACGCGAAGCGCGAATCCCGGGGATCCACGCTGTGCGCGACCGGTTCTGGGAACCTCTCAGGCCGAGTGGGCCGAGCGGCTGTCCCGCGGGGCTTCCGTCCGGTCGGTCATGCCGTAATCGCGCACAACGCTCGCTATGCGGAGGCGGTAATCGGCAAACACACCTGAGCGCCCGCGCGCCTGCGCCTCGCGGTGGCCCGCAAGGTTGCGCCAGCGCCGCACTGCTTCCTCGTCGCGCCAAAACGAAAGCGACAGGAGCTTGTTTTCGTTCGTGAGGCTCGCGAAGCGCTCCACCGATACGAACCCATCGATTTTCTCGAGCTCAGGCCGCAGCTGAGCGGCGAGCTCCAGATAATCCTGTTTCCGGCCCGGAGCCGGAATGACCTCGAATATCACGGCAAGCATTTGTCGTCCTTCGCTATCGGTTCTGGCCGAGCTCGGCGCGCATGAGCTTCGCGCCTTCGACCATCGCTTTCAGTTTCTCGAACGCCACTTCGCGCGGCAGGTACTTCATCCCGCAGTCGGGCGCGACGATGATGTTTTCCGGCGCGACGAAAGGCAGGGCGCGTCGGATGCGCGCGGCGACCCTTTCCGGCGTCTCCACCGTCATGTCGTTCAAATCGATCACGCCGAGGATGATCGTTTTGCCGGGCAGTGCCTTCAGCACCGAACAGTCGAGATTGGACTGCGCAGTCTCGATTGAAACCTGGCGGCAGTTACAGCCCGCAAGCTCCCCGAGGAACGAGTAGCCGGAGGGCCGCACGTGGATGACGGCGGCGTATCCGAAACAGATGTGCACAGCGGTGGTTCCGCTAACGCCTTCGAGGGCTCGGTTGAGCGCCGCAAGGCCGTACCGACGCGCCTTCTCCGGCCTCGCCTGCATGTAGGGCTCGTCGATTTGCACGATGTCGGCACCGGCGGCGAACAGATCGCGAATTTCCTCGTTCACCGCGACCGCATAATCCATAGACGCTTCCTCCTCGGACCGGTAGTACTCGTTCTGCGCCTGCTGGCTCATGGTGAAGGGACCGGGCACGGTCATCTTGACCGCCCTCTTCGTGTGCGCCCGCAGGAACTTCAGATCCCCGACCTCCACCGCGTGCCTTCTTCGAATCTTTCCGACTATGCGCGGCACCGGGTTGGGGTGTCCCGAGCGGTCGAGCGCCGTGCCGGGATTGTCGATGTCAACGCCTTCGAGCGCGGTGGCGAAACGGTTGGAGTAGCTCTCGCGCCGGATCTCGCCGTCGGTGATGATGTCCAGGCCCGCTTCCTCCTGGGCGCGGATCGCGAGCAGCGTCGCGTCGTCCTGCGCTTCGGCGAGAAGCGCATCGCGAATGCGCCACAGCTCTCTCGCGCGCACGCGCGGTGGAAAGCGCCCGGCGAGCTTCTTGCGGTCGATGAGCCACTCCGGCTGCGGGTAGCTACCGACGAGCGTCGTCGGAAACAACATGAGGCTACGGCTTCAGTCCCTGGAACAACTTCTCGCGGCCGAGCTTGATGCCGGCTTTTCCGTCGTACATGAAGATGTCCGCCGTGGCGAAAGTGTCGTTGAAGTTCTCCGGGATGAAGGAGCCGGTGCCGACCACGTCGAGCGGCGCCCTGCTGTTGGCGAATATCTTGCACTTGAACAGAGTGAATCCCGATGAGCCGACGATCTTGCAGGCATTGAAACCGTTCGCGTCGAGCGTCTGCCGCAGCTGGATGACCGCGGCGACGGAGACGCCGGTGCCGAACAGCACCTTGCGCACGCGGTCCTTGACGATGTTCAGGCTGTCGGCGTCGAACGCCTCTTCGCCCATCACGTAGCGCACCGCTTCGTACTCGTTCGGTACGTGAAGCCAGTTGACCACGATCTCGGTCGATTTTTCGTAGTCGAGGCCCTCCGCGTAGCGCTCGCCGTGGGTGTCGATGCGCAGAGCGAGCGCTCGCGAGCCCGTCTCGTCCCGCGGCAGGTATTCGTTGTACCACCAGCGGCAGACATCGAGTGCGTCGGAATACTCGCGCCCGTAGTAATCGACCAGCACCGTGAGGTTGTCCTGGGGATGGGTTTCGACATACATCTGCGCGGCGCGCAGGGTCGAGCCCGCGTAGCCGATGATGCCGTGCGGCATGGTACCGATACCTTTGTCGTGGCCATAGAAGTGCGCGGTGAGGTCCTGCGAGGAACCGATGAAGCCGATCGCACCGCCGAGCTTCGCCATTCGGCTCCCGACCGAGGCGCCGTAAGCCGCGAGCAGCGAAAGGTCGTCGCCCGGCGAGTGCCGCGCGTGCATGTCGATGAACGCAACCTTCTTCAGGTTCATCGCCATCTTGTAGGCGTTGTACGCGGAGACGCAAGCGACGCCGACGCGCTGCAGTATCAGCGTCTCGAGCTCGACCAGGGCCGCGAACGAGCCGGCATACGTGAAGAGCGCCTTCTGGTCTGGCACGAACGCTCCCTCCTCGTACAGGCGCGTGATCCTGAGAGGCTCCGCCTTCGCGGAATAGTAGCTGCGCAGGACGTCGATCGCGGGGTTGACGGCGCAGATCACGCCGCGGCGCAGGAACACGCCGTAGGTGACCGTCCGGTCGCCGAACTTCTCGACGATTTGCCGCGATTTGCTGAAGTACTTGTCGGTGCGGCGCTTGAGGTATTCGAGCTTCTCCGCCGCCAAGGATTCAACGGGTTTGTTCATAGCGCAACCTCCGCTTCAGGAAACAATTCTAGCAGCGAGCCCTGCGAATATGGCGAAACGCTTCGGCGCGTGCTAGTTTTCAACCTATGCGCTGGATTTTGGCGGCTTGCATCATCGTCGCGGTTGCTCTGGCGGGCTGCACGGTCCGGTATTCGGCCCGGGAAGGCGCCTCCGCTCCGGGCAGCACCACGACCTCCCCAGTGAGCGTGGCTAACGGCCCGCCGCTCGGCAACGCGATCATCGTCGGGGTGATGCTTTCCGACGGCGTGCATTACTACCGGCTCGGCCCGGACGGCAAGACGCCGGTCCGCGCGCCCGAACCCGATCCGACGCGCAAGATCAACATCCAGGATTGCACACGGCAGGTTGATCCGAATGCGGGCAACCTGCTCTGCCGCTGAACGATCCCATGATTCATTTCCTGGTGCACGATGAAAACGATTCCGTCGGAGTCGTCGTCGTAGAGGGCATGAAGGCAGGGCGGGAGCTGACCGGATGGATCATGGACCAGGACAGGGAGATCAAGGTCCGCGCGCAGAGCGACGTTCCCATAGGCCACAAACTCGCGATCCGCGAGCTCAAGAGCGGCGACACGGTGATCAAATACGGCGTGGACATCGGCCGTACGATTGCGCCAATCAAGGTGGGTGAGCACGCCCACGTGCACAATATCAAGACCAAGCGCTGGTGAGACCAATTCAACGTTTCGTTTGAGGTCGGAGCATGGATCTGAGCAAAGCGACATTCCAGGGATACAAGCGCGACGACGGTCGCGTAGGCGTACGAAACCACGTCCTTATCCTGCCCGTCGACGATCTCTCCAACGCCGCCTGTGAAGCGGTCGCAAACAACATCAAGGGAACGCTCGCAGTTCCGCATCCCTACGGGCGGCTGCAGTTCGGCGCGGATCTCGAGCTGCATTTCAAGACGCTGATCGGCACCGGCTCCAATCCCAATGTCGCCGCGGCGGTAGTGGTCGGCATCGAGGATGGCTGGGCGAAGCGCGTCGCCGACGGCATCGCCGCGACGGGGAAACCCGTGTCCTTCTTCGGCATCGAAGGCCACGGCGACGCGGAAACCATCCGCCGCGCCTCCAAGGCCGCGAAGGATTACATGCAATGGGCCTCGGAATTGCGTCGCGAGGAGCGGCCTCTGAGGGATCTGTGGGTATCGACCAAGTGCGGAGAATCGGACACCACTTCCGGGATAGGGGCGAATCCCTGCGTGGGAAACGCCTTCGACAAGCTCTACGAACACGGCGTGACGCTCGTTTTCGGCGAAACGACCGAGCTTACCGGCGGGGAGCAGCTCGTGGCTGCCCGCTGCAGGACGCCCGAGGTGCGCGACAAGTTCATGTTCATGTTCAATCGCTATCAGGAAGTGGTCAATCGCCACAAAACCAGCGATCTCATGGATTCGCAACCGACCAAGGGCAATATCGCCGGGGGACTCACCACGATCGAGGAGAAGGCACTCGGCAACATCCAGAAGATCGGCAAGAAATGCATGATAGACGGCGTGCTCGACAAGGCCGAGGTCCCGAGCGGCCCGGGTCTGTGGTTCATGGATTCCTCTTCCGCGGCGGCGGAGATGGTGACGCTGTGCGCGGCAAGCGGCTACGCGGTGCATTTCTTCCCCACCGGCCAGTGCAACGTCATCGGCAATCCCATCCTGCCCGTCATCAAGATCTGCGCCAATCCGCGCACGGTGCGCCTGATGCCCGAGCACATCGACGTCGACGTGTCCGGCATCACGCGCCGCGAGATCAACATGGACCAGGCGGGCGACAGGCTCCTCGAGATGATGTTGCGTACCGCGAACGGCCGGCTCACCGCCGCAGAAGCGCTCGGACATCGCGAGTTCGTCCTCACGCGCCTGTACGAAAGCGCCTGAATTCGCCCGATGCGGAAAATCCTTCTGTGCGCGCTGGTGCTCGTCGCCGCGGAGGCGCTTGCGGTCGAAGTGGCGGGTGTAAAGGTCGACGAACGGATCAAGCTCGGCTCGGGCGAGCTGGTTCTGAACGGCGCAGGGCTGCGCACCAAGGCCTTCTTCAAAGTCTACGTCGCCGGGCTCTACCTCGCGGAGAAGAGAACGAGCACCGCCGACGTGCTCGCGCTGCCCGGCGCAAAACGCATCAGCATGCGCCTGACGCGCGACCTCCGCGCCAGGCAATTGACGGACGCGCTCGACGAAGGCATTCGCGACAACACGGCCGCCGGCGAGCAGGAGGCGCTGAAGGATCGTCTGGCCGAGCTCATCGCCATCATGAACGCGCTCGGGTCGGCGAAAGAGGGCGATGTCATCGCGCTCGACTGGGTGCCGGAGTCCGGGACGCGCGTCGTGGTGAACGGTGAAGCGAAGGGCAAGGCCATCGCCGGAGAAGATTTCTACCGCGCGTTGCTCAGGATCTGGCTCGGCGAAAACCCGGTCTCCGGCAGCCTGAAGAAATCCCTGCTCGGAGGATGACGTGTTCATCGGGCATTTCGCCGTCGCTTTCGCCGCCAAAAGAGTCGCGCCCCAGGCGTCGCTCGGCACGCTCGTTTTCGCGGCGGTGTTCCTCGATGCGGTGTGGCCGGTGCTGGTGCTCCTCGGGATCGAGCGATTCCGCATCGTGGCGGGCTACACCGCGATCAATCCATTCGAGTTCCTGCACTACCCGTGGTCGCATAGCCTGCTGATGACGGCGGTCTGGGCCGTGCTCTTCGCGATCGTCTATCAAACGGTAAAGGGCGATCACGCCGGAGCCCTGTGGGTTGGAATCGCCGTCGCCAGCCACTGGGTGCTGGACTGCGTCACCCACCGGCCCGACTTGCCGCTCTATCCCGGCGGAAGCGAGCGGCTGGGCCTCGCTCTGTGGCAGTCGTGGCCGGCGACCTTTGCCGTCGAGGGCTCGATGTTCGTGGGCGCTGTCGCTCTCTACCTCCGGACGACGCGGAGCAGGGATCGCGTCGGCACGATCGCGTGGTGGGCACTGATCGCGCTGCTTCTCGCGCTGTACGTTCCGGCGCCGTGGTCACCGCCGCCGCGGAGCGAGAACACGGTGGCGATCGCGGGGCTCATCGCGCTCGCGATTTTTGTTCCCTGGGCCTACTGGATCGATAGGCACCGCGCGGTCAGCGCAACGCCTCCCGCCGTCAAAATGTAGAGAGCGCGTTGTATTGCGTCGCGGAGCCGGCTCGAAGGGCCGGTTGGCGTCGCCGACGATCGCAGACCTGGCATATTGCGCCCGGGAACGAGCGTGGTTATGATGCCGTTACGCCCCGTCGATTGCACCGCGGCGCCCCCTCGAAGAGCACAACACCCGGGAAAAGGAGGATATTCCATGTCGCCCGCACCGTTCCGATCGGTCATCTCCCTCGCTTGCGCGCTCGTCTGCGTGCTCACCGCCGCGGCGGCGCAGGCGCAAACGCCCGCCGCTCCCGCCGCCCCGCCCTCCTGGCAGCAAGGCCGTAATGCCGAGCAAGAGAAATCGCCCCTACATCCGTTCGCGATCGAGGTCACCGGGAAGTCCGCGAAGGAACTGCCGGTGGACAAGCTCAAGGTGCCAGAGGGCTTCAAGGTCGAAGTCTGGGCCGACGGCCTCCCCGGAGCGCGCTCAATGGCGCTCGGCAGCAAAGGCACGGTGTTCGTGGGCACTCGCCAGTTGAAAGACGTCTACGCGGTCGTCGACCGCGGCGGCAAGCGCGAGGTTAAGACCCTGCTCAAAGGGCTCGAATCGCCGAACGGGGTTGCGTTCAGCAGGGGCACGCTCTACGTCGCCGAGCACCACCGCATCACGCGCTACGACGGCATCGAGAGCCGCCTTGACAACCCGCCGGAAGCCAAGGTCGTGGTCGAAGGCCTCGATCCGCAGAATCAGCCCGGTCACTTCTGGAAATTCCTCGCGCTCGGGCCCGACGGCAAGCTGTACTACAACGTCGGCGCGCCCGGCAATATCGTCATGCCGGCCTACTTCCAGGCGTCGATTTCGCGGGTCGATCCCAGGACCGGCATCATCGAGAATTACGCCCAAGGCGTGCGCAATTCGGTCGGCTTCGACTGGCACCCGCAGACCAAGCAGCTGTGGTTCACCAATCATGGACGCGACTGGCTGGGCGATGAGTCGCCGAACGACACGCTGCACGTGGCCACGCGCAAGGGCCAGAATTTCGGCTACCCCTACTGCCACCAGGGCGACACGCTCGACCCCGAGTTCGGCAAGAACCGCTCGTGCTCCGAGTTCACGCCTCCGGCGTTGAAGCTCGGCGCCCACATCGCGCCCATTGGCATGCGCTTCTACACCGGCAAGATGTTCCCGGCCGAGTACCAGAACAACATCTTCATCGCCATGCGCGGCTCGTGGAACCGCAGCATCAAGCAAGGCTACAACGTCACGCGCGTGATCTTCGATGCCGAAGGCAAGCCGAAGATGGAGCCTTTCCTGACGGGGTTCCTCGTGGACGAGAAGGCCGATCCGCCGATGTGGGGCCGTCCGAACGATGTGATGGTGATGCACGACGGCTCGCTGCTCGTCTCGGATGACCAGAACGGGATCATCTACCGCGTGAGCTACGGCACGAAGTGAACGGTAACTGCGGCGCGGCGGCGATGTTTGCCGCCGCGCTTTGTTTTTCTCTCCACGGCGCCGCAGGCGAAGAGGTCCCGCGCAACGCGCAAACCTGCGTCGCCTGTCACGGTCCCGGCGGAAATTCAACCGACCCCGCCATGCCCTCCCTCGCCGGACAGCCTGCACAATTCATCTCGCTGCAGCTCTTCATGTTTCGCGAGGGCAACCGCAAGGATCCGCAGATGTCGCCGATCGCCTCCAGCCTCTCGAACGCCGACATGAACGAGCTGGCGGCCTATTTTTCCAGGCAGAAACCAGCGGCGGCCTCACATGAGACTACTTCGGAAAACGCCGCCGCCGGACGCCGCCTTGCCGAGCAGCACCATTGTGTTCAGTGCCATGGTCCCGCGCTCCTCGGGCTGCAGCACATTCCGCGGCTCGCGGGGCAGCAATTCGCCTATCTGAGGGCGCAATTGCGCGGATTCAAAGCGAGAACCCGAGCCGATTTCGACGGGAACATGACCTCGGCGGCAGAGCTGCTCTCGGAAAAGGACGTCGAAATACTTGCCGACTATCTTTCCGGCCTTACCCCGCGCCGAGATTGATAAGCACGATCTCCTGCGGTACTGTTGCAACGCAACAGACTGAAAGCTGTCCAACAGGCATGCACACGACCCAAGTCGTCGAATTCGAGCACCAGCTTGGCGGCATTGCGTGCACGGCGCGGGCGTGGGCGACGGTCCCCGTGGCGCCGAGCGCGGAGCAGCGCCGCGACCTCAAGGCGCGCATCAGACGTTTGCTCAGAGAGCGGAGCGCGGTGCTGCTCGCGCACTACTACGTGGAGCCCGACATCCAGGACCTCGCAGAGGAAACCGGCGGCTGCGTGGCGGACTCGCTCGAGATGGCGCGTTTCGGGCGGGCGCAGGCCGCGCCGACGCTGGTGGTCGCAGGCGTGCGCTTCATGGGCGAGACGGCGAAGATCCTCAATCCCGAGAAGCGCGTGCTTATGCCCGATCTCGATGCGAACTGCTCGCTCGATCTGGGTTGTCCGGCCGATGAATTCTCCCGTTTCTGCGACCAGCATCCCGAGCGCACCGTAGTGGTCTATGCGAACACGAGCGCTGCGGTCAAGGCGCGCGCCGGCTGGGTGGTTACCTCCGCAATCGCGCTCGACGTCGTGCGCCACCTGCACGAACGCGGGGAAAGGATACTGTGGGCGCCTGACCGTCACCTCGGGGCCTACGTCCACAGCCGGACGGGCGCCGACATGCTGCTGTGGCACGGCGCATGCGTCGTGCACGAAGAATTCAAGGCGCTGGAGCTGGAGATCCTGAAGAAAGAGCATCCGCGGGCGAAGGTGCTCGTCCATCCGGAATCCCCCGCCGAGGTGATCAAGCTCGCCGACGCGGTCGGCTCGACCACGCAGATCATCAATGCCGCGCAGGCGCTGGAAGCGGACGAATTCATCGTCGCGACCGACAACGGGATGCTTCACAAACTGAGGATGCTGATGCCCGAAAAGCGCTTCATCGAGGCGCCCACCGCGGGCGCGAGCGCCACCTGCAAGAGCTGCGCGCATTGCCCATGGATGGCGATGAACGGGCTCGCGAACCTCGCCGAAGCGCTCGAGACCGGCGCGAACGAGATCCGCGTCGATCCGGAAATCGCTCGTCGTGCGTACCGCCCGATCGATCGCATGCTCGCCTTCGCCGAGGAGCTCAAGGTCAAGGTGCGCGCGTCCGGCGATCTTGCTCGGGACGGCGCGCTCTTCAGGAATGTCGGGCCGGCCTGAACCGCTGAATTCGAGGCGCTCAGGGAAATCGGCCGACTGCTCGCTTAGGCAGCGCTGCTCCACTTGGCGCGGAGGGGACGTCCGCGTATATTCCGGGAGAACCGGACAGGCCGCAGCAGCGGCCGGAAGCCGTTAGGGAACAAACTTTCACAGGAGGGAAATCGATGAAGGTCTTTGCATCAGTCACTTTCGCAGCCGCGCTTGCGCTGGCCGGCGCCGCCCAGGCGCAGGAAAAGTACAGCTTGTCGATAGCCACCGGCGGCACCGGTGGCGTGTACTACCCGCTAGGCGGCGGGCTCGCCAACATCCTGTCCAAGTACGTGCCGGGCCTGCAGGCCACTGCCGAGGTGACCGGCGGCTCGATCGACAATCTCAAGCTCATCGCAACCGGCAAGCCCTACATCGCGTTTTCCATGGCGGACGCCGGCCAGGACGCGTATCGCGGCGAGGACAAGTTCAAGGGCACGAAGGTGCCCCTGCGCACCCTGATGGTTCTGTATCCCAATCGCATGCACGTGGTCACGATCGACGGCATAGGCATCACGAAGATGGCGGACCTCAGGGGCAAGCGCGTCTCGACCGGGTCGCCGGGCAGCGCGACCGAAGTGATGGGGTTCCGCGTCATCGAAGCGGCGGGCCTGGACAAGGACCGCGACTTGAAGCGCGAGCGGCTCGGCGTCGCCGAGTCGGTCAACGCGCTCAAGGACAGAAAGATCGATGCCTTCTTCTGGGTCGGCGGCCTGCCGACTGCGGCGGTGACCGACCTCGCCAACACTCCCGGCATCAAGATCAAGATGATCGACCACGCCGACACCGTCGCGGCGATGAACAAGAAGTACGGCCCGCTCTACATCGAGGACGTCATCCCGAAAGCGACTTACAGGGGCATGGACGCGGACAATAAGCAGGCCACAGTGTGGAACATCCTCGTTTCGCACGAGAACCTGAGCAGCCAGACCGCCTACAACATCGTCAAGACCATCTTCGACAAGCGCGACGACATGATCGCCGTGCACAAAGAGGCGGAGAATTTCAGGCTGGAAAACCAGAAGGCCGCCGCCTCGCCGATTCCTTTCCATCCCGGCGCGGTCAAGTATTTTGCGGAGCGAGGCGTAAGAATTCGTTAAAGCTGGACGCGGCCCGCGTTTTGCAAGGCGCGGTGCCGCTTGCGGGACCACGGGCTCGAGGCGCAGAATGCTCGCGAGGGGCGAGCTTATTCATGTTGCTCAAGGCGCTGTGGGTCGGAGGGAGTCTCATCGTTCTCGCGGGATGTGCCGCAGCGCCGCTTGCGCCCCCGCCTGCGCATCTTCTGTGGCAGGACCAGGCCTTTGAGTACGATGCGGCTCTGGTCTCGGTCAGCAGATGGGACCTCTTTCAGCTTGACGCCGGGCTTCTCTCGAAGCTACGCGATCCAAGAATTCAAAATTCGAGCGCGCAGTATCGTCTGAACCATCTGGTCACGCTCCTGTTTGAGCCAGAGACCAGAGATTTTTCCTATTCGAGAAACCATTCGACGATCGCCGCTGAAACGTGGCGTCGAAAAAGCGGTGATTGTCTTTCACTGACCGTCCTGTCCTATTCGCTGGCGAAAGCTCTGGACATGCGGGTCCAGATGCAGGAAGTCCGCGTGCCCGTCGTCTTCGACCGACGCGGCAGCGTCGAGTTTCTCAACCGGCACGTGAACCTGCTCATCAGCGGCAGAAGCGATGGAGGGCTGTACGTCAAGGACGGATTGTTGCGAGCGGGTGACGTGATCATCGATTTCGAACCTCAGGTCGCTTCGGGAAGAGAGGGAAGGCCGTTGTCGGACGACGATATTCTTGCGCGCTTCTACAACAACGTTGCGGCGGAATATCTGGCGGAGGGCGAACTGACTTTGGCTTATGCCCATTTCAAAGCGGCGGTGCTCGCGGCCCCGGGCTATTCCCCGAGTTACAGCAATTTGGCGCAGCTCTATATGCGCAAAGGTCTCCTTCAGAGCGCAGAACAACTGTTGTTGTACGCGATCGCGCTCGACGACGACTCGGATATAGCGCTACGCTCCCTGCATCAGTTGTTGGTATCCCAAGGCCGCGAATCGGAGGCTTCGAAGTACAAGGAAATTCTGCAGGCAAGACAAGAGAAGGATCCGTATTACTGGCTCGGCGTCGGACTCCATCACCTCCAGGAAGGGAATTATCAAAAAGCCGTCAACGCTCTTGAGCGTGCGCAGGATCTGACTCGAGGATTTCAGGAAGTGCACCGCTATTTGGCCATGGCCTATTGGCGGGCCGGCGATGCGATTCAGGCGAAGAATCAACTCGCGGTGCTGGAGTCGTTGATGGTGGGCGATTTGGAGTTCGCCGCGCTGGGCAGAGAAAATCAACGGACCCCCTGAAGGAAGGCCTGCTAAGCCGAATGAGCCGGGCAGGCAGCGCGTCACGCCGGCGGGCCGTGCTAGCATGCGCGCCGAGGAGGGCGGATGAGCGAGATCGCGAAGCCGGCAGCCGATGAGCCGGCAATCGACGCCGAAGCGCTGAAAAAAGCCGAGCAGTTCATCGAGGCGGAGGAGGGCGCGAGCAACAAGTTGCGCGGCGCGCTCGGCATCTTCGTCTCCGCGACGGCGGTGGTGATGTCGCTGTTCCACCTCTACACCGCGTACGCGATCGTGCCGGCGCAAGTGCTGCGCCCGGTGCACGTCGGCTTCGTGCTGTTCCTGAGCTACCTGCTGTTTCCGGTAGCGAAGCGCTACCGCCACCGCATCATGTGGTGGGACTGGGCGGCTGCGTTCGCCGCCGTCGCGGTGATCGCGTACATTCTGTGGGGCGGCGATGATATCTGGGACCGCAACACTTCGCCGGACAACTGGGACATCGTCTTCGGCACCGCGTTGATCCTTCTGATCCTCGAGGGAATGCGCCGCGCCTCCGGCTGGGTGATGCCGGTCGTGGTCGCCTCCTTCGTCCTCTATGCGCTGTTCGGCGAGCAGCTTCCCGGTTCCTGGGCACATCGCAGCTACGAAGTCGGGCGGCTCGTGGGACATCTGTACATGACGCTCGAAGGCATCTTCGGCGTGGCCGTGGACGTCTCTTCCTCGCTC
>Ga0209377_1000609_pt1 | contig 24150 bp, 21 predicted proteins | sample GraSoiAngelo_141_FD_185898 | JGI IMG/M metagenome (GOLD analysis project Ga0209377, IMG submission 185898) | Grasslands soil microbial communities from the Angelo Coastal Reserve, California, USA - 14_0929_12_40cm (SPAdes) (version 2) | ecosystem: Environmental > Terrestrial > Soil > Grasslands ...
CGCCGTGGCACGTTTGCCAGCTCCAATTCGATGCCGGTGCCGGCCCGTGACGCCATCTCGCAGGAGGAACTGGTCAACCCGGCCGCGCCCATGTCCTGGATCCCGACCAGCAGGTCCCGCTCCATGAGCTCGAGGCAGGCCTCCAGCAGGAGCTTTTCCGTGAAGGGGTCCCCGACCTGGACTGTCGGCCGCATGGATTCCGACCCTTCATCGAACGAATCGGACGCCATCGTCGCACCGTGAATGCCATCGCGGCCTGTCTTAGCCCCGATGTAGAGCACCGGATTGCCCGCCCCGGAGGCCCACCCGCGGAAGATCCGGTCCTTGCGGGCGATGCCGAGACAGAAGACGTTCACCAGCGGGTTGTAGTTATAGATTTCGTTGAAATAGACCTCCCCTCCCACGGTGGGCACGCCGATACAGTTGCCGTAGCCTGCGATCCCCGCCACCACACCGCTGAAGAGGTAGCGGTTCTTGGGACTATCCAGCGGGCCGAACCGCAGGGAGTCCAGCAACGCGATCGGGCGCGCGCCCATCGTGAAGATGTCGCGGAGGATGCCCCCAACCCCCGTCGCCGCGCCTTGGTACGGCTCGATGAAGGATGGATGGTTGTGGCTCTCCATCTTGAAGACGGCAGCCAGACCGTCGCCGATGTCCACGACGCCGGCGTTCTCGCCGGGCCCCTGGATGACGTGCGGCGCATCCGTCGGGAGCTTCTTGAGAAAGGTCCGCGAGCTCTTATACGAACAGTGCTCGCTCCACATTACCGAGAACATTCCGAGTTCGGTGAGATTCAGTTCCCGGCCCAGGAGAGTGACGATCTTCTGGTATTCCTCCTCTGTCAGCCCATGCTGGACAATAAGGTCCTTGGTCATGGCGACTGGCGTTTGAGGTCGCATTCTAGGAGACATTATGAGCCAGGACGGGCTTCGGAGCATATCGTCCACTCTTTATGGCCTCGAGCAGCGAGAGCAGGATCAGACGTCCGTCTTCGTTCCCAAGCAGCGCGTCGGCGCAGCGCTCTGGGTGGGGCATCAGGCCGAGGATATTGCCGGCGTCGTTGACGATCCCCGCGATGTTGTCGAGCGAGCCGTTGGGGTTGGCCTCCGGTGTGACTTCGCCGTCTTTCGTACAGTAACGGAAGATGACTTGGTTCCGGGCCTTCAGCTTGGCGAGCGTCGCTTGGTCCGCATAGTAGTTGCCTTCACCGTGGGCGATCGGGAGGGTCAACACCTGGCCTGGCTTGCAGCGTCGGGTAAAGGGTGTGTCTGCATTCTCGACGCGGAGGTGGACGTCCTTGCATAGAAAGGAAAGGGATCGGTTTCTCAACATGGCTCCTGGCAGCAGTCCCGCTTCCAGCAGGATCTGAAACCCGTTGCAGATGCCAAGGACCAGCCCGCCGGCCTCGGCGAAGCGAGTGACCGCAGCCATCACCGGGGAGAACCGCGCAATCGCGCCGGTGCGAAGATAGTCGCCGTAGGAGAAGCCGCCGGGAATGATGACCGCGTCTACGTGCGGGAGCATCGATTCCTTGTGCCAGATGAAGTCTGCCTTGGCGCCCATGACCTGCGAGACGGCATGCTGACAGTCACGGTCACAGTTGGATCCGGGAAAGACGAGGATGCCGACTCGCAATGAGATGCTCATTCCATCAGCTCGATCCGATACTCTTCGATAATGGTATTGGCCAGGAGCCGCTCGCACATGGCTTTCACCTCCGCCTCCGCACCGGCCCGATCGTGCGTCGCCAGATCAAGCTCGATGAGCTTTCCCACCCGCACGTCCTTCACGCCGGTATAGCCCAGCGAACTGAGGGCGTGCAGGACAGCCTGGCCCTGAGGGTCCAGAATGCCCCGCTTCAGCGTGATGGAGACCTTGGCCTTCATGCGCTTCCCCGCTTGCGGGTAGCGCGCGCTTTGCCGGAGGAGCCGAACACCCGTTTGAAAATCTCCGGCACGTGGCGCGTGTACGCCTTTGGATCGAAGCACACCCCGATGGCTTTGCCCGTCAGGTGACGTGTAATGAAGGGATCTTTCTCAACCAAGTCCTTGAACGGCGCCCTCCCCTGCCAGGCCGCCATTGCCAATCGCTGCACGACTTCGTAGGCCTGCACGCGCGGCGCGCCCTGACGCACTAGCTCCAGCATGAGCCGTTGCGAGTAGATGATGCCACCGGTCAGTTCGATGTTGCGCCGCATCCGGTCCGGGTACACCACCAAGTTGGCCATCAGATCGGTAAACCGCGCCAGCATGAAATCCACGAGAATCGTGCTATCCGGAATAATGACCCGCTCAACCGATGAGTGGCTGATGTCGCGCTCGTGCCAGAGGGCGATGTTCTCCATGGAGGCGACACAGTTTGCTCGGACCAATCGGGCCAAGCCGCAGAGGTTCTCCGAGACGATCGGGTTGCGCTTGTGCGGCATGGCGGAGGAGCCCTTTTGTCCCGGCGTGAACGGTTCCTCGGCCTCCAGCACCTCCGTCCGCTGCAGATGCCGGACCTCGGTGGCGAACTTCTCGATGCTGCTCGCCAGCAACGCCAAGGCCGTGAGATACGCCGCGTGCCGGTCGCGCTGCACCACTTGGTTGGAGGCGGGCGCCGGCTTGAGCCCCAGTTTCTTACAGACATGGGCTTCAATGTCAGGCGACAGGTGCGCGAACGTGCCCATGGCGCCCGACACTTTGCCGCACGCGATCCCGTCACGCGCGGCTCGAAACCGCTCGCGATGGCGCTTCGTCTCGTCGTACCAGATCGCCAGCTTGACGCCGAACGTGATGGGCTCGCCATGGATGCCATGAGAACGTCCGATCATGAGGGTGTCACGGTGCTCCCAGGCGCGGTCTTGGAGCACGGCGAGGAGCCGGTCCAGATCCTCAAGAATGGCATCGGCGGCCTCGACCATCAGAACGGCAAGCGAGGTGTCCAGAATATCGGAGGAAGTCAGGCCTAGGTGCAGATAGCGGGCCGCCGGCCCAACCTGCTCGGAAATGGATTCGATGAAGGCAACGACGTCGTGCTTCGAGACCCGCTCCAGCGTCTCGATGCGCGCTGGATTGACGCGGGCCTTGGCGCGGATCTGCCGGACTGCCGCAGCGGGGATCAGCCCTTTCTTCGCCAGAGCCTCGCAGGCCAGAAGCTCCACTTGCAACCACGTTTCATATTTGCGCGAAGGCTTCCAGATCGCTTTCAGGTGAGGCCTGGAATAGCGATCAATCATGGGTCACCGACGTGGTGACCGCCTCCCGCGCTTTGCCCTGCAGACGGGGTTCCTCGCGCAGGATACGGTCCAGGATGCCGTTGACGAAGGAGCCCGATTGCTCGTCGCCGAACACCTTCACGATCTCGATGGCCTCATTGAGCGTGACGCGAGCAGGAATGTCCGGCACGTACAGGAGTTCATAGGCCGCCATGCGCAGGACGGTCCGATCGGTGATCGCCATCCGGTGAACGGTCCAGTGCTCGGCATAGCGGCCGAGCAAGGTGTCCAGTTCGCCCGCATGGGTGATGACCCCATCGACGAGTCCTTCGGCAAAGGTCTTGGCCTCCGAGTGGATCGGGTTCTGCGCCCAGAAGTCCTCCAGCCAGCCGGAGGTGTCGCGATGGATATCCCACTGGTATAGAATTTGGAGGGCCAACTCGCGGCCTTTGCGCCGAAGGCTCATCGTGACCTCTTGCGGGAAGAATGTCGTGGAGGGCTACCGAGACGTTTCATCAAATTTGCCATCTCGATCGCCGCCAGGCCGGCGTCATAGCCCCTGTTGATTCCTCCTACTCCCGACCGCGCATCCGCTTGTTCGTCAGTATCCGTGGTCAGCACACCGAAGATGACCGGCATCCCATAGTCATACGACACCCGCGCGATCCCGCGGCTGACCTCGGCGCTGATGTACTCAAAGTGGGGTGTCTCCCCTCGGATCACGGCGCCGAGACAGATGATGGCGTCATAGCGGCGGGAACGCGCCAAGCGGGACGCGACCATGGGAATCTCGAACGCCCCGGGGACGAAGACCACGTCGATCGCCTCGTCGCGGGCCCCGCCTTTGCGCAAGGCGTCGAGCGCCCCTTCTAGCAGCCGCTTCGTCACCTCTTCGTTGTAACGGCTGCGGACGATCGCAAACCGCAATCCGGCGGCCGCGCCTCCTCCTTCGATCACTGTCGGCATGCGGTATGTGCTCTGTCTTCGATCAGACCTTGTCCAGGAGGTGGCCCAGCTTGACTTTCTTCGTTCTCAGATAGCGAATGTTCGAGTCCTGAGGAGAAATTTCGATCGGCACGCGCTCGACGACCTTGAGCCCGTACCCCTCCACCCCGACGATCTTCCTGGGATTGTTCGTGATGAGCCGGACCTTGTGCAGCCCCAGCTTGACCAGGATCTGCGCGCCCACGCCATAGTCCCGAAGGTCCGCCTTGAAGCCCAGCGCCAGGTTGGCCTCGACTGTGTCCTTGCCTTCGTCCTGCAGCTTGTACGCGCGCAGCTTGTTCACCAGGCCGATGCCGCGCCCTTCCTGGTTCAGGTACAGGAGCACGCCCTGCCCCGCCTTTTCGATCATCTGCAGCGCCCGATGGAGCTGCTCGCGGCAATCACAGCGAAGCGATCCGAGCACATCGGAGGTAAGGCACCCGGAGTGCACGCGGACCAGGACCTCGTCGTTCGGTTTGATCGTGCCCTTGACCATCGCGACGTGGGCGCCATGGTCGAGGTCGTTCTCGAACACGTGCGCGACGAAGTCGCCGAAGATCGTCGGAAGCGTTGCCTGCGTCACTTCGTGGACGAAGGTCTCTCGCTGCATCCGGTACTCGATGAGGTCCTTGATCGTCACCAGCTTGAGGTGATGCCGCTTGGCGATCTCGTGAAGCTGCGGCACCCGGGCCATGGTTCCGTCATCGTTCATGATCTCGCACAGGACGCCGGCTGGATAGAGCCCGGCCAGGCGCGCCAAGTCCACCGAGCCTTCGGTCTGGCCGGCCCGTTTGAGGACGCCGCCCTTGTCGGCCCTGAGCGGAAAGACATGGCCCGGCCGGGCGAGATCGGACGGCTTGGTCTTGGCGTCTATCGCCGTCTGGATGGTCGTGGCCCGGTCTTTGGCGGAGATGCCGGTCGTGATCCCCCGGCGGGCGTCGATTGAGATCGTGAAGGCGGTGCCGAAGGGCGCCGTGTTCTCAGCGACCATAGGTGGCAGTTGGAGCTCCTCCACCCGCTCTGGCGTCAGGGCCAAGCAGATCAAGCCTCGCCCGTGCATGGCCATGAAGTTGATGGCCTCGGGCGTGACCTTCTCGGCCGCCATGACGAAGTCGCCTTCATTTTCGCGGTCTTCGTCATCCACCAGGATGACCATGCGGCCATTTCTGATGTCAGCAATGGCGTTTTCAATCGTGTCAAATTTCATGGGTTTTCCACAAAAGTCCTTATCTACTATAGAGATGCGAGTGGTCTGTGTCAAATGCGGGGAACCATGTTCTCGCGGCTCGGACGCCAGAACATCACGACGACCGGCATGATCAACACACACACCGCGGCGAACAGGGCGAAGCCCGTTGCGTAGGTGCCGCTGAGGTCTTTGAAGAGACCCAGGACCGAGGGCAAGAGAAAGCCGCCGAGGCCTCCGGCTGCGCCGACAAGCCCTGAGATGGTCCCGATTTCTTGCCGGAATCGTTGGGGAACGACCTGAAAGATCACCCCGTTTCCCATGCCCAGGCAGGCCATGGCCAGAAACAGTGCGGCCAGGGCCGCCGGGAACGGGAGCAACAGGGACGCCACTCCCGTAAAGACTGCGATGGTCGGGTAAAGCACGGAGAGCACACGGAGTCCCCCGCACCGGTCGGCGATGAAGCCTCCCACCGGGCGGAAGAAGCTTCCGGCCAGCGCGCAGGCTGCCGCGGCCCAGCCGGCCTCCACCCGTGACAACCCATATTGGTCGAAGAAAAAGATGCTGAGATAGCTGCTGAGGCCCACGAATCCTCCGAAGGTAATCGCGTACAGCACGCAGAACCAGTAGGTGTCCGGCTCTCTGAGCAGGACAACGAACTCCCGATGGTGTGCGGAGCCATCCATCGGCTCGTGGTCCCGGGCCAGCATCCAATACACCGCGGCGATGATGACGACGGCGGGAATCAAAAGACCGAAAACGCCATGCCATCCGAACTTGACGGCCAGCAGTGGGGCCACTGCAATGCTGACGATCGCGCCGCTATTCCCAGATCCGGCCACGCCCATCGCCAGCCCCTGGTGCTCCAACGGGTAGGCCCGGCTGGCCAGCGGCAAGGAGACGGCGAAGCTGGCACCTGCGATGCCCAACAGGAGACCGACGCCGACCATCTTCACAAAGGAATCGCCGGCTAACCACGCCCACGCCAGAGGGACTGATACCAGCAGCATGTTGGCGAACCCGATCCGGCGGGGTCCGTAGCGGTCCGAAAGGACTCCGATCCCGATCCGAAAGAGTGATCCTCCGAGCAGGGGGACTGCCACCAGAAAGCCTTTTTGCGTAGCAGTCAGCCCGAAGTCCTGAGCAATGAAGACCCCCAAGGCTCCCACAAGGACCCAGGTCATGAAACTGACTTCGAAATGGAGCCAGGCGGCCAGAAGAGACGGCCAGTGGCCGCTGCGAAGGGCATAGAGGACCGGCACGAATCGAATTATAGCAGAGAAATTAGTAACTTATGAACCTCATTCGTTTGGCCTCCACGGAAGGGTTCCGCTATAATAGGCAGTTACAATGGAACCCTCAGACTCCATGGATGAGACTCAAAACGAGACCGCGGAAGCCGAGGACGTCGAAGAGGCCGAGGTTCTCGGATCTGAAGCCTTCCTCGACCGGGAGATTCCTGCGGAGGAGTTTGACGTCCCCCTGTCCATCCAGCCGGGGGACCAGACGGACGCGTCGCAGGACACCGCGCTAGCCCCGTATGACCCGCTCCAGCGCTACCTCGCCGAGGTCCGAAAATATCCGTTCATGTCCAAGGAAGAGGAACTGCAGCTCTTCCACGATTATCGAACGACGGGCAACCGCGAAGCGGCGGTCAAGTTGATCCTCTCCAACCTGCGCGTCTCCGTGGCGATCGCGGCAGAGTACCTCCACTTCGGGGCCGATTACATGGACCTGATCCAAGAAGGCAACGTCGGGCTCATGCAGGCCATCCGGAAATTCGACCCGACGAAGGGCGTGCGGTTCCACTCCTACGCGGCCTGGTGGGTGCGGGCGTACGTTCTTCGGTATCTCCTGAACACCCACCGGCTGGTGAAGATTGGGACCACGCAGGACCAGCGCAAGCTCTTCTACAATCTGAACAAAGAGAAGCGCAAGCTGGAACGCGAGGGCTTCGTGCCTGACACCAAGCTCCTCGCCGACCGCCTGCACGTCCGCGAGCGCGACGTCGTCGAGATGGGGCAGCGCCTGGGGAGTTGGGACATCTCCCTGGACGCCCCCCTCGGGCCTGATCAGGAAGGCACCTTGATGGAGATCCTGCCCGCTCAGGGGACGCCGGCGGACGAGACTCTGGCCAATGAGGAACTCAGGAAACTCTTCCGGCGGAAGCTCGCGGAATTCGCCGCCACGCTTGATGACCGGTACGCGGACATCCTGCGCAACCGGATCCTTTCGGAGACGCCGATGACGCTCGACGACATTGGCAAGAAGTACAACATCTCGCGGGAGCGCGCCCGCCAGTTGGAGGAAAAGATCATCAAGCGGCTGCGGGAGCACATGAAGAAGGAGATCAAGGACTTCGAATTGCTCAAACCGTGACGACCTTCTACGAGAGGGAGACGGCCGCTCGCCGACCGGGCATTGTCCCGATCAACACGCCGACGGTAATCAGACCGCTCCCCACCCATCCGAGTGCATCCAAGCGCTCGCCCAGGACCAGCCAGGAGAGCCATGCGGCCAAGGCCGGCTCGAGTGCGAAGATCAAGGCCACGCGCTGGGCTGGAACGTGCTTCTGCGCCCACACTTGCACGCAGAACGCCAGCGCAGTGGCCAGCACGCCCGTGATCACAAGTGCCCAGACCAGCGTCGGCGTGAAGGCGACCGGCCAGGGCCGATAGCCTTCCATGAGAACCGGCCCGACCAAAGCACCGGTCACCATGACCAGTTGCCAGGCTGAAAAGGTGAGCACCTCGCTGCGATGCACGTAGGCTTCGACCGCGATGATGTGCAGGGCGAAGGCCGCCGCGCATGCCACCGTGTAAAGGTCTCCACGATTCATCTCGGCTGAAGGGCGGATCAGCAGCCACAATCCGCTCACGGCGAAGAACAGGGCTGTCCAGAGCCGGAGGTCAAACCGGCGCAGGAAGAGCGGGACCAGCACGACGTACAGCGCGGTGATGAAAGCCGAGTTCGACGCCGTGGTATAGCGCATGCCGACAGTCTGGGTGACGTACCCGAGGAACAGGAAGACGGAAGCAATCGCAGCCGTCCGCAGGGTCTCGGCCGTCCGCCCAATGGGCCGCCCCGCCAGGATAAGCACGGCGACCAGCACGAGACTGCTGATGAGGAACCGCAGGAACAGGAACGAGAGCGGCAGCATCTGCTCGAGCGCCAGTTTGGTCGCCGGAAAGGTGGACGCCCAGATGACCGTCGTGAGCGCGAGGGCAAGTTGCGGCATGGGCTCAGCGCCACAGCACGGCGGCAATGACGAGGCCGGTCAACCCTGCCAGCACCGCAAGGTAGATTCCGACACTGACGTCACGCTTCCATGCCCACTGCCACTCCTCGGGATACAGCGCGGCCTCTTCCAAGTGCCTGCCTTTTTCATAGAGCCCCAGTTCCTGCTCGATTTTGATGAGCACCTGTTTCGCCATCAGGTGCCGGGCCTGCTGTTGCACGATCAGGTAGGCCATGATTCCGGAGAACAACCCAACCCCCGCGCATACGAGGATTGCTGCCGCAGTGGGGGGCGCTGGCGCGGGAAAAAACTGGACGATCACTAACAAGAGAACCAGCACCCCGCTCGCGCTCGCGGTCAGCCGCATCATCCGCTCGCGGCGTCGGAACACCTCCTCCTTGTACCAGGGATAGAGCAGCTCCAACTCCTCTCGGCTTCCCTGGCTCATATGGAGAGGCCTGCAAGCGCCCGTGGGCCTACAGCGCGCGATCCCCGGTTTCTCCGGTCCTGATCCGGATGACCTCGGACAGGTTCGTCACGAAGATCTTCCCATCCCCGATACTCCCGGTCTTGGCTGTTCGGAGTAGTGTCTCAACAACTCTTTCCGCGAGGTTGTCGGGCACAACCACCTCGATCTTCGTCTTGGGCAGGAACTCCACCGTGTACTCCGTTCCACGGTAGGCTTCCTTATGCCCCTTCTGGCGACCGAATCCGCGCACCTCCGTCACGGTCATTCCAAAGACCCCGATCTCCGTTAGTGCGTCTTTCACGTCTTCAAGTTTGAACGGCTTGATGATAGCTTCGACTTTTTTCATCGGCGCACGCCTCCATCACCCCTCTCGCGGTTAACCTTTCGAGTAGGCCCGTTCTTCATGCTGGCTCAAATCCAGCCCGAGTTGTTCGTCCTCGTCAGCGACCCTCAACCCCATCGTCCAATCGATGACCTTGAGGATAATGAAGGTCCCGACGAAAGCCAACACCCATGCGGCCAGCACGGCAACGAATTGGATCCAGAGCTGGCCAGGGTTTCCAAAGAAGAACCCATCCGCCCCGGCGGAATTAATGGCCTTCGAAGCAAACAGCCCTGTCGCCAGCGCTCCCCACGTTCCGCCAATCCCATGAACTCCGAAGGCATCTAAGGAATCATCATACCCAAAGCGTGATTTCACAAGCACCGCACCGTAGCAGAAGAACCCTGCTCCCGCACCGATGATGATGGACGAGAGCGGTCCCACAAACCCGGACGCCGGTGTAATCGCCACCAGCCCAGCAACGGCCCCACTGGCCGCTCCGAGGACGGTAGGCTTCCCACGATAGAGCCACTCTCCCGCCATCCACGCCAGCGCCGCCGTGGCCGTCGCGGTATTGGTGACCACGAACGCGCTGGTTGCCAGGGCTCCTGCCGCTACGGCGCTACCGGCGTTGAACCCGAACCATCCGAACCAGAGCATCGAAGCGCCCAAGACGGTCATCGGGAGATTGTGAGGGGCCATGTGTTCCTTACCATACCCCCTTCTCTTTCCGATGACGAGTGCGCAGACGAGCGCCGACACCCCCGAGCTGATGTGCACCACTGTGCCGCCAGCAAAATCCAGCGCGCCGAGATTTCTCACCCACCCGCCGACTCCCCAGACCCAATGAGCCAGGGGGTCATAGATGAACGTGGCCCAGAGGAGCGAAAATACCAGGAAGCTGCTGAATTTCATCCGTTCGGCGAAGGCCCCGGTGATGAGCGCGACGGTGATCACGGCGAACATGGCCTGGAAGATCATATAGGCCTGGTGCGGAATCGTCGCCGCATAGTCGACATTCGGTTGGTCCATGGCGACGCCGGCTAGCCCCACCCATTCCAGCCCGCCGATAATGTGCCCCTTGTCAGGTCCGAAAGCGAGACTGTACCCCCACAACACCCACTGGACGCTGATCAGGCAGAGGATGATGAAGCTCTGCATAATCGTCCCCAGTGTGTTCTTCTCCCGGACCATTCCGCCGTAGAACAGGGCCAGCCCGGGGGCCGTCATGGCCAGCACCAAGGCGGAAGAGGTCAGCACCCACGCCGTATCGCCAGTATCGATCTTGGGGGGAGGAGCCGGAGCGGCCGCTGGCGGTGTTCCTCCCGGCGCCGGTGCACTCGTCGCCGGTGGTGCTTCAGTGGTTGTCTGCGCCATCACGCCATTCGCCACGACACCAAGAATCATCCACGCGACGATGCCCGACACCATCAGCAGGCTTACAATCACTCGCTGTCGTAAGATTGTTTTCATGTCCATCTCCTTTTGCTCGTTGCATAAAAAAAGGGCGCCACTCTTTTCAGACTGGCGCCCTTGCCAGCAATCCCAGAATCAGGGTCTGCGCTGACCCCCTCAGCTTCCCGGAAACGCGACTATGGATTCCCGGAAAGCGTGCTACACCCCTCGCTACTGTGTCTCTCGAATGCGATCTGTCCGATTAGACATCGTAGTACAGGAAGAACTCATAGGGGTGCGGACGAATCCGCACCTGATCGATCTCCTTCTCCCGTTTGTAAGTGATCCAGGTCTCGATCACGTCTTCTGTGAAGACGTTGCCTTTCAAGAGAAAGGCATGATCTTTTTCAAGATTTCGAAGTGACTCCTCGAGGCTAGCCGGCATTTGCTTGATCTTAGCCGCGTCATGCGGTTCGAGATCATACATGTCCTTGTCGACCGGTGGACCTGGATCAATCTTATTCTCGATCCCATCCAGTCCGGCCATCAGCATGGCGGCGAAGGCATAGTAAGGATTGCAGGCCGGGTCTGGGAAGCGAACTTCGATCCGCTTGGCCTTCGGATTCGGGGTATACATAGGAATCCGAATGCCCGCACTCCGGTTCCTACTGGAATAGGCCAAGTTGACGGGTGCCTCGAAGCCGGGCGTCAGCCGTTTGTACGAGTTCGTCGTCGGATTGGTGATCGCAGCCAAGGCCAGCGCATGCTTGAGGACTCCGCCGATGTACCAGAGGCAGAGTTGGGAGGTCCCGGCATATTCTTTGCCGGCAAAGAGCGGCTTCCCTTCCTTCCAGATGCTCTGGTGGGTGTGCATGCCGGAGCCGTTGTCCTGGAACAGCGGCTTGGGCATGAGGGTCACGGTCTTACCGTGGCGCCTGGCCACATTTTTGATGATGTATTTGTACATCATCATCTTGTCGGCCATGTTCGTCAGCGAGTCGTACCGCATGTCGATCTCGGCTTGACCCGCCGTCGCGACCTCGTGATGCTGCTTCTCCACCATGATGCCCATCTTCTGCATTTCATGGACCATCTCACTGCGGATGTCCAGTTGGGTGTCCATAGGGGGCACCGGGAAATATCCTTCCTTGTGACGGGGCTTGTTGCCGAGATTGAGCCCTTCCTTGCCTGAATTCCAGATGCCTTCGTCTGAATCGATAAAGTAGTACCCGCTGTGACTATCTTGATCGTAGCGAGCGCTGTCGAAAATAAAAAATTCGGCCTCGGGGCCCCAATAGGAGATGTCCCCGATCTTGGTTTGTTTGAGGTACTTTTCGGCCTTCTGGGCCACATTCCGAGGATCCCGGCTGTAATTCTCGCGCGTGACTGGATCCACGACGTTACAGATCATGCTCAGCGTCGGGATGCTTGTGAACGGGTCCATGACGGCAGTGTCGGGGTCCGGGACGACCATCATGTCGCTGTTTTGAATCGCCTGCCACCCCCGAATGGACGATCCGTCGAAGCCGGAACCCTCGGTGAAGACCGTATCCGTCAGTTCTTCAATCGGAATCGTGAAGTGCTGCCAGGTGCCGGGGAAGTCCACGAACTTCAGGTCGACCATGACGACTTTGTTTTTCTTTGCAAAATCTAGTACTTCCTTTGAAGTCATAAACCCCTCCTTTAAGATTGAATCCCCTATGATTTCCGTTGCACATTGGCCCGATGAACGACCGGTCGCGTGGTCTGCGTCTGTCCCAGATATTCTTCAATCCGTGCGGTGATGGTTTCGCTGATCAGTTTGCACCGTCCGGGGTCGTCGATCTTCCCGCCAGCCTGGTCCGTGACATAGAAGACATCCACGACCTGGTCCAAGCGGGTTGAAATCCGGGCCGCGTGCACGGACAGGCCCAGGTCGAAGATCGCCCGCGTGATCACATAAAGCAGGCCCTGGCGGTCGTCGGCGAACACGTCGATGATCGTAAACCGCTCCGAAGAGTCGTTGTCCACCTGAACCACCGTCGGCTCGCGCAGAGGGACGCCGTGAAGGCTCTGTCCAAATCGGGATGCCTCTTGCAAGAGGGCCTCCACCGAGCGGCGGCCCTCCAAGACCGTGGCAATCGACTCGCTGACATCACGGATCCGAGACGGCGGCGGGCCGTCCGGGGAGTCCGGATCTTGGACGCGAAAGACGTCTACCACCATGCCGTCGGCCAGGGTGAGGATCTGGGCGTCCAGGATTTGCAATCCCTTCGCAGCAAGCACCCCGGCGATCTTGGAGAAGACGCCTGGCATGATCTTTTCCTGGGTATACACCGTGTAGTCAGTGGTGCCCAGCGCAGGATCGTGCTGCGCATCCACCAGGACGGACGCGTCGGCCAGCTTTGCCAGCCACTCAAGGTGCGTCACGGTGCGCTCGACCGGCATCGCCGCGAGATAGTGATCAGGCCACGCTTCGAGTTGTTTGCGGAGCCAGTCCTGAGGCAGCCGCTGGCCCAACCGGGCGAGGACTGCCTGCCGGACCTCTTTCGCCAGATCGAGCAGTCCCTCGTAGGTCGTCTCCGCCTCTTCCCCGCCGGCCAGTTCCTTATGGGTTTTGATAAAAAGATCGCCCAACAGCGTTTCCTTCCAGCGCGTCAGCACGCCGGGGCCCACAGCCGCAATGTCGGCAGCCGTCAGCACGAACAGCATCTTGAGCGCCTCCGGCGTGCCGACCTGGCGGGCGAACCGCAGCACCACCTTCTCGTCGGACGAATCTCGGCGGAATGCGGTGCTGGACATCAGGAGATGGTAGCGAACCAGAAACACCAAGAGCTGTGTCTCGTGATCGTCCAGGCCGAGCCGCTTGGACACATCCACAGCGATCCGCTCGCCGATGAGGCTGTGGTCCTCTTCCTGCCCCTTGCCGATATCGTGAATGAGCAGCGCGAGGTGCAAAAGGTCTTTCCGCTTGATCTCACGATAGACCCGGCCCAAGAGGCCGTTCGTAGTGCCGATCTCTTCGGCCTGACTCACCGCGAGCAGGCTGTGCTGGTCCACGGTGTATTTGTGGTAGGCATTGAACTGCATGAGGCCGCGGACGGTCCCGAACGTCGGGACGAACCGCTCCAACAGATGCACCCGATGCATCGCGTGAAGAGTCTCGGCCACACGCCACGGTCCTGAGAGAATGGCCAGAAAGGATCGTCGTGACGGCTCTCTTCGAAAAACATCGTCCCCAACGGCTGACACTCGATCGGGCAACTCCTGGACGAGGCTGTCGGCAATGGCGAGCCGGTAGGTCTGAGCCAACTGGAACAGTCGGAGGATCCTGCTTCCGTCCGAAAACGCTTCATCCCTCAGGTCTGGCGGCACCGTGATTTCATCTTTCGTCAGCTCAAAGTAGCGTTCAACACGCCGAGCCGGGAGCCACGCGGCCAGCCGCTGCCAGACCGACCGCTGCATGGCCTGGGACACGAACCGGCTGGTAATGTCGCAGACACTGGTGGAATGCCGGTAATACTGCTGCATGAACTGTTCGACGGCCAGAAGATGGGGCAGGTCTTTGAATCCCCACAGGCCGGCGATGCGGATCTGCTCGTCGAACGTCAGGATGTCTTGGGCCCGTAAGGCGTAGAAATGGAGCTCGTTCCGAACACGCCACAAAAACTCCTGGGCGTCCCAGAGCGCCGCCACATCCCCGGCTGACAGCAGACCGCCGGCGGAGAGGTCCTCCAAGGACGATGTCTCGTAGCGGGCGAGGGCTGTCCATTTGAGCAGATGGAGATCCCGCAACCCGCCCCGACTCTTCTTGATGTTCGGCTCCAGCAGGAAGTTGGTGGACCCATACTTCCCATATTCCTGTTGCCGATCTGCGAGCTTTTGGGCCACGTACTCCTGCACCCGTTTCCCCGAGACCTGTTCGCGGTACGTGCGCGTGAATTCGCCAAAGAGGGTTTGATCTCCGGCCAGCCAGCGCGCTTCCATCAGAGACGTGCGCACGGTCAAGTCGGTCCGGCCCATGGACCGGCAGTCCGCGATGGTCCGCAGGCTATGACCGACCAGGAAGCCGAGGTCCCACAGGACATGGAGGATCGCCGTCGACACGGCCCGGGCCTCCCGTTCGTGCAATGGCTCGTAGAGGAACATCAGATCGATGTCCGAATAAGGCGCCAGTTCGCGCCGGCCGTAGCCGCCCAGGGCGACTAGCGCGACGCCTGTCGGGTTGAACGTACCCGCGTATTCGAGCGCGTAAAGGTCGTGCAGAATGTCATCCGCCAAGTCGGTCAGCGCCGTGACGGTCTCCACACCGCTCGCGCCGCGGGCATGGGCGGTCGCGATCGCCCGGCGACGCGTTTCTAAAGCGTCCCTGGTCCACGAGTCACTCGGTGCCCGATTGAGAAGAGATTCCACCATGGTAGTTAAATAGCGCGGTCTCCGGTTTCGCCTGTGCGGATGCGCACGACCTCGTCCAGATTGGAGACAAAGATCTTCCCGTCTCCGATGCTCCCGGTCTTGGCCGTCCGGATGATCGTCTCGACCACCTTGTTCGCCAAATTGTCCACGACGACGACCTCGATTTTTGTTTTAGGCACGAACTCGATGGTGTATTCGGTTCCCCGGTAGGCTTCCTTGTGTCCTTTCTGACGGCCGAATCCGCGGACTTCCGAGACGGTCATGCCGTAGACGCCCAGTTCGGTCAAGGCGTCTTTGACCTCTTCCAATTTGAATGGCTTGATAATCGCCTCGATCTTCTTCATGAGCGCCTGCCCCCTTTTCTCAGGCCCGCCAGCTGCAATGAGGCAAGGCCGTTTGATCGTCCGGCCTTCCCATTACGAATAGGCCCGCTCCTCGTGTTGGCTGAGGTCAAGGCCTCGCTCCTCTTCCTCCGCGTCGACCCGTAGCCCGATCGTCCAGTCGATCAGTTTTAAGATGATGAAGGTTCCCACCAACGCGAAGACCAAGGCAGCCCCGATCGTGGCGAGTTGAATATACACCTGCCCGGGATTTCCGAAAAACAGGCCGTTCGCCCCTGCCGGATTGATCAGCTTCGAAGCGAATAACCCCGTCGCAAAAATTCCGATGGCGCCGCCCACTCCGTGAATGCCGACCACGTCGAGCGAATCATCATAGCCGAATCGTCCCTTCCACACAACCGCCGCATAGCAGGCGACTCCCGCTGTCAGCCCGATCAAAAGAGCGGGGAAAAGCCCCACGAAACCTGCGGCCGGCGTTATCGTTGCCAAACCGGCGATAGCCCCACTGGCCGCCCCCAACGTGGTCGGCTTGTCACGGTGTAACCATTCCGCCACCATCCAGCTCAGCGCGCCCATGGCCGCGGCCGTGTTGGTGGCCAGGAAGGCCGACGCCGCTAGTGCATTCGCGCCCAGCGCGCTCCCGGCGTTGAATCCGAACCAGCCAAACCAGAGGAGCCCAGCCCCGAGCAAGGTCATCGGCAGGTTGTGGGGAGCGAGGTAAGCGGTCCCGTAGCCTTTCCGTTTGCCCAGCACCAGGGCACAGGCCAGCGCTGCCCATCCGGAGCTGATGTGCACGACGGCGCCTCCTGCGAAATCTAACGCGCCCATCTTGGCCAACCATCCACCGCCCCAGATCCAATGGGCCAGCGGGCAGTAAATAAACGTCGACCACAGAGCGGCGAACACCAACAGAGCGCTGAAGCGCATTCGTTCGGCAAACGCTCCCGTGACCAGTGCGGGGGTTATCGCCGCGAACATCAGTTGGAACAACATGTACACCTGATGGGGAATGGTCGATCCATACGCGGGATTGGGGTCTCCGCCCACCCCGCTCAGGCCGAACCATTCGAGGCTGCCGATGACACCACCCACGTCGGGTCCGAACGCCAGGCTGTAGCCCCAGAGCACCCACATCACGCTGACCAGGCAGAGAATGATGAAGCTATGCATGATCGTGCCCAGCACGTTCTTGTTCCGGACCAGTCCACCATAGAAGAGGGCCAGGCCCGGCATCGTCATCGCCAGCACGAGCGCGGACGAGGTTAACACCCAAGCCGTATCTCCGGTGTCAATCTTAGGTGCGGTCGCCGCCGGTGCGGGTGATGGTGCCGCTACCTGAGCAGCGGTCATACTGACTGCAAGCATGCACAGCATAAAGGCTACTAAGCCAACAGCTAGAATTCCTCCGGGCCTCTTCAGTATCCCCATGGTCTCACACCCCCTTGTGTGATTCGTTCGGGAAACGCCCGGCGTACAGCGTCGGACGACCGGCCGCTCCACTCTCGTTGACTTACGAATCCTGCAAACTAGCCTTATCCAAGGATCAAAAGTTAATGTCCAACTGGACGGTCCACTTCCACTGGCCGTTGATGACGTGGTCGTTGAACCACACCGGCCCGGTCAGGAGACTGATGTCCTTAGTAAAGTAGTGATACATCCCGAATCCTCCACCACCAATGTAATTCTTCCCGCTGGCGTAATCGGCCGCGAACACCCACTTGTTGTACTCATTGCCCGCCTTGTCCTTGACCGGCCAGAAGCCATAGTCATAGCCGACCATGCCGCCCGAGTTGGCGCTCGCGCCACTCTGACCGGGCAAGCACTGCAGACCTGAGGCGACAGTTGCATATCGCTTACAGCCGTTTTCCCGCATCAGCACCGATCCTGGGTTGCCGTAATAGCCACCTCCGTGGATTCTACCGAAGGGCCCAAGGGTCTTCCCTACTAGGAAGTCAACGATATTCATACTGGTGACTTGCGATTTTGTGCCTACGTCAAAGATCCCCACGTTAAGGGCCGGAAACCAACTCCCGAAAAACGCCCCTTCAGGGGTTCCCAATTTTGCATTGAAGAGCACGCTATGGCCCATGGATTGGAGGGCCGAATGTGCGAGCCTCGCCGGCCCGAGATAATCGATGCCGGTTTCCATGTTCAGCTTCTCATACGGCAGGACGCCGACCGTCAGGCCGACGTCAGTCGGAAGCGCTCCCGGCGAGCCCTGCTCAGCGGCGCTTTGGTACAGCCGGAAGTAGTTGTCCACCCCGATGTGCCAGACGTTGAAGGGTTGGACGTCAGAAGTGGCCGGCGTCCAGTAGGTCGTGGAGGGCGTCGCGAAGACCGTGCCTTGTGCGAAGAGGGACAGGAACACGATGGGAATGATGCTGCGTCCGAGTCGTTTCATGGCTGTGCCGCCTCCTTTGTTGATTCAACAAGCGTGACTGACTGTCTGGTAACGGCGACACCATTGTCCTGCCTACACTCCATCGTGTAGGAACATGCCTTCAATGACTGCGATACCGATTCGTGATCGGCATCCGCCGATCTTTCCCCAACGCCCGGTGCGTGATCTTCACCCCGGGCGGCGATTGACGGCGTTTGTATTCGCTGCGGTCCACGAGCGCGACGACGTGCTTCACCGTGCGGCGATCGAAGCCGGCGGCGGTCAGGTCGGCGAGGCTCTGGTCCTCCTCCACGTATCCCCGAATGATGGGATCGAGGACTTCATAGGGAGGAAGGGAGTCCTGGTCCGTCTGGTTGGGACGCAGCTCAGCCGTCGGCGGCCGAGTGAACACACGCTTGGGAATGACGGGATCGGCATCTCGCGCGTTTCGCCACCGGGCCAGCTCATACACCAGCGTCTTCGGCACGTCCTTGATGGCCGCGAACCCGCCGGCCATATCGCCGTACAATGTCGCATAGCCGACGCTCATCTCGCTCTTGTTCCCTGTCGTCAGGACAAGCCACCCATACTTATTGGAGAGGGCCATCAGGAGGTTCCCGCGGATCCGAGCCTGGAGATTCTCCTCGGTCACGTCCGGCTGCCGCCCTTTGAAAACCTGCGCCAAAACGGCAGTGTACGTCTGGAAGATGGGCGTGATCGGCAGGGTCAGGAAGCGGATCCCCAGGTTCTGAGCCAGTGCCTGCGCATCTTCGCGGCTCTCGTCCGAAGAGTACGGGGACGGCATGAAGACGCCGACGATGTTGGCCACGCCCAGCGCATCCACCGCCAGAACTGCGCTCAAGGACGAATCAATGCCCCCGCTCAGCCCCAGCACCACCTTCTCGAACTGGTTTTTGCGAGTGTAATCGCTGATGCCCAACACCAGGGCCCGGTAGACCTCTTCCAGCGGGGAGGGCACGGCTGGCAGGCCCCCGTGGGCCGGGCGATGGTGCGTCTGGCGGTAACGGGAGGAGAGGACGACTCGGTCAACCGAGACGCCTCTGCGCTCGAGCACACGGCACGCACGTCGGCGCCGCGTGTCGTGCAAGCGGGCCCGCGCGACGGCGTCGGCATCGACATCAGCCACGACGAGATCTTCCTCAAACGCGCGTCCCCGGGCCACGATGGTTCCGCTCTGGTCCACCACGAGGCTGTTGCCGTCAAAGACCAGTTCGTCCTGGCCGCCGACCTGGTTGACGTAGGCCACCGCCACGAGGTTGTCCACGGCGCGCGTGGCCAGCATTTCTTCCCGGAACCGGAGTTTGCCCCGGTGGTAGGGAGAGGCGCTGATGTTGACGACGACCTCCGCGTCCCCGACGAGTGATTGGGCCCGCGTGGGGCCCTCGGGAAACCAGATGTCTTCGCAGATGTTGAAGCCAATGGTAATCCCGTTGAGCACCACCGCCACGGAGCGCGTGCCGGCCTGGAAATAGCGGTTCTCATCGAACACCCCATAGTTCGGCAGGTGGCTCTTGTGCTGGGTGGCCACGATCCGGCCATTCGACACGAACGCCGCGGCGTTGAAGATATCGTCGTGGCGGTCCACGAAGCCGATCACTGCGGCGATCCCTTTCACCTTTCGGACGATCCGGTGCAGCACCGCGAGGTTGTCAGTGATGAACTGGGGATGCAGCAGCAGGTCTTCCGGAGGGTAGCCCGTGATGGTCAATTCCGGAAACACCACGAGATCGGCCTGCGCCTCGCGAGCCGCTTCGACTCCTTTGAGCACCAGCGCGGCATTGCCGTCGAGGTCGCCGACGGTCGTGTTCACCTGAGCAAGCGCAATCCGTAGGAGTCGCATCCCACTCTCTCGTACAATCAAAAAGAAAGCGTCCTCAAGCCGGAGCCCGTGGTACTGGTACGGCCGGAGGACGTCATCGTCCAACAATAAAAAAAAGGCGCCTTCCCCTATTGCCTCACGGGGAAAGACGCCGTCGTCGCCTAGCACATCTTCGTGCTATGAAGGGGCTTTATAGCAGAAGCCGGTCGGGGCTGTCAAGGCTATTTTGCGGAGAGCCGTTTTTCCAACTCCCCCGCCAGGAGGATGGCCTCCGCGATCTCCCGCATGGACCGCCGGGTGTCCATGCTCTGGCGTTGCATGATCCGGAAGGCTTCCTCCTCGGAAATCTGCTTGCTCCGCATGAGGAGGCCCTTGGCCCGCTCCACCAGCTTGCGCACCTCCAGAGCCTCCTGCATCTCAAAGGATTTCTCCATCAGGGTCGTGTTTTCGATCGCGATCGCCGCCTGGCTGGCCACCGCCTGGAGCACCTTGATCTCTTCGGCCAAAAACAGGTGCTCGTGCGACGTGTAGCTATTGATCACCCCGATCGGTTTGTCCTTCACCAGCATCGGGACCGACAGGAGCGAGCACAGGCCTTCTTTCCGGGCCAGGTCCGGATACATGTAGCCGGGGTCCTTGGTCACGTCCAGCACCGCAATCGGCCGACGCTCCTTGAGCGCCTGCCCGCTGATGCTTTGCCCGACTTTGAGGTTCGGCTTCCGCCGATAGCTCTCGCTCAGGCTCTGCGTGGCCACGATGCGCAGTTCCTCCCGTTCCGGATCCAGCAGCATGATCGAGCAGATGGTCGAGCCCATCATCTCCGCCGTCATGGTGACCAACAGATGCAGGATCTCCTCCAGCAGGCGGCCGGACGTGATGGTCGCGCTGACCTGGGACAGGGTCTCGACCTGGCGGGCCTTCTTGGTGATTTCGGCGTGAAGCCTGGCAGTCTCGATGGCGCCGCCCACCTGCCGTCCCATTGTGGTCATAAGCGCGACCTCATGGGCGCGATACCGGTGGGGGTGTTTGTGCTGGACGTTGATGACGCCGATCACCTCCCGCTTGGCCATGATGGGCACGGAAAGAAACGCCTGGTGACGGTCCTCGGGCAGGTTATGGAAGAACTTGAACCGGGGATCATCGCTGGCGTTGCTGGCGATGGCCACGGCGCGGCCTTGTTGGGCCACCCAGCCGGTGATCCCTTCTCCCAGACTCAAGCGGATACGCCCAATCAACTTGGGGTGGGGGTTCTTGGAGGCTCTGAGTACAAGCTCGTCCCGGTGCGAGTTCAGCAGGTAGATGAGACAGGAATCCGCCTTCGTGACCTCGACGGCGATATCCACGATGTCATGCAGGACAGCGTCGAGATCCAAATTGCCGCTGACCGTATCGCTGATCGTGTGGAGGATTTCCGCTTCGCGTGTCTTCTCGCGGAGGGCCCGCTGAAGGGCGGCCATGGAGGCTCCACCGTGCTGCTTCATCTGTCGCGGCTCCGTTCGGGGAGGCGACTATAGCACAGGGAGGGATCAGGTGCCAGGCTGGTGGGCGGTCAGCACTTGGCGGATCTCCGGCTCTTCGACCGGACGGACGACGACGTGCCCGATCCGGTCCGGCAACACGAAGTGGATCCGTCTGTCCTGGACTTTCTTGTCCTGCCGCATGGCCCGGAGCAGCGCGGACGCGGAGCGTGGAGGAAGATCGGCCGGGAGCCTGGTCCGCGCGACGAGGGCGCGGATTCTCGTGCCCACGCTGGCGTCCGCCAGCCCCAGGCGTTCGGCCAACCGGGCGGCCACGACCATGCCGATGGCGACGGCCTCCCCATGTGTATACCGACGGTAGCCGCCGAGGGTCTCCAGCGCGTGGCCGACGGTGTGCCCGAAGTTGAGGATGCGCCGGCGATCGCCTTCCCGTTCGTCCTCGGAGACCACCGCGGCCTTGATGGCGCAGGAGGTCCGGATGACCCGGTGAAGCGCGGCAGGCTCCAGCTTGAGGATCTGGTCCATGTCCCGTTCCAGAAACTCGAACAACTCGGCGTCCGCGATCACCCCGTATTTGATGACTTCCGCCAGCCCCGCCCGGTATTCGCGTTGAGGTAACGTCCGGAGGACGCCGGGGTCGATGAGAACTAATTTTGGCTGATAGAAGGTCCCGATCAGATTTTTCCCCAGTCGGTGGTTGACGCCCGTCTTGCCGCCAATGCTGGCGTCCACTTGCGCGACCAGCGTCGTCGGCACCTGCGCAAAGGGGATCCCCCTCAGGTAAATCGACGCGGCGAACCCGGCCAGGTCTCCAATGACGCCCCCTCCCAGCGCAACCAGCCAAGCCTTGCGCTCGTAACGGCGCCGAAGGAGTTCGTTGAGGACCCATGCGACCCACCTCAGCGACTTGGTCCGCTCGCCGTCAGGGAGCGCCAGCACCGTCGGTTTCAACCCTACCGCTTTCAAGCTGCGTACGACGCGGGCTCCGTAATGCCGCTTGATCACGGGGTTCGTCACGACGATCGTTTCGGGCCCCAGCTTAAACGGCGCGAGGAACTCCCCGACCTGATCGAGCAGCCCTTCGTGAACCAGGACCTCGTAGCTGCGTTCCCCCAGGTCCACGCGGATTCGGTCACAGACTGCGGGCGTACGGTCCGTCTCGTCTCGGTCGGTGGTCATTGCGCGATAACTCTCGGAGGGACTGACGGTCGCTTAGAAGTCCCTGACGTACGCTTGGTAGGCGTCGAAATTCCGCCGCATCTCCATGAGGGTGTCCCCGCCAAACTTCTCAACCATGGCGGCGGACACCTCGAACGCCACCACCGCCTCCCCCACCACGCCAGCGGCAGGGACGGTGCAGATGTCGGAACGCTCGATGGTGGCTTCAACGGGCTCTTTCGTCAGGATGTCCACGCTCTTCTTAGGCGCATACAGCGTCGAGATCGGTTTCATCGCGGTCCGCAGGACGATGGGCTGTCCGGTGGTGATCCCGCCTTCCAGCCCCCCCGCATTGTTCGAGCCGCGAATGAAACCGGTCTTCGGGTCGTAGAAGATCTCGTCATGCACGTCAGACCCGAACCGGCGCGCCGCCTCGAAGCCCAACCCCACTTCCACCCCTTTCATGGCCTGGATGCTCATGAGCGCCATGGCGAGCCTGGCTGTAAGGCGGCGATCCCACTGGGCATAGCTCCCAAGCCCGATAGGGGGATTGGTCACGACTACTTCGAAAATACCGCCGAGCGTGTCGCCTTTGTGCTTCGCCTCCCGGATCCGCTCGACCATCTTGGTTGAGCTCTCCGGATCGGGGCACCGGACTTCCGACTCCTCGGCCTGGCGAAAGGCCTGCTCCGTCGTCAAGCCGGCCAGCGAGGCCTGCACACCGCCGATTTCCAGCGTGTAACTATACACCTGGATCCCGAATTCGGCCAACAGCCGTTTGGCGACGCCACCGACCGCCACCCTGATCGCCGTTTCCCGTGCGCTGGCCTTCTCCAGCACGTTCCGGATATCGCGATGGCCGTACTTGATGGCGCCGACCAGATCGGCATGGCCGGGCCGCGGACAGGTGACGACTTTTTCCGTGACCGGCGGCCCCGGTTCGGGGGCCATGATCTCTTTCCAGTTTTCCCAGTCCCGATTGGCGACATGCAGGGTGATGGGGGTGCCGAGGGTGAACCCTTTGCGGACGCCCGAGAGGAACTCGACGCGGTCCTGCTCGATCCGCATGCGGCCGCCGCGGCCGTAGCCTTTCTGACGTCTGGCGAGGTCCCGATTGATATCGTCGGCGGTGAGAGGCACGCCCGAGGGCATCCCTTCCAGGATGGCGATCAGACCCTTCCCGTGGGATTCTCCCCCGTTCAGGTACCGGAGCATGAGGGAAACGTCCTTAGGCTACTCCTTGACGATGATCGGGGTCACGAAGACCAGTAGCTCTGTCGTGTTGACGGACACACCCTCGTTCTTGAACAGCCAGCCGAGGAAGGGGATGCGGTTGAACCACGGAATGCCCTGGGTCGAGTCGCTGCGGGTTTCTTCGAAGATCCCGCCGATCACTGTCGTCTCACCGTCCTTAAGAAGGATTTCCGTCGTGGCCTCTTTCTTGTCAATGGTGGGCCCGGCATTTGAAACCATGGCCCCGATGGCGTTCTTGGTCACCTTGATCTCGAGACGAACCGTGTTGGCATGGGGAATCACATGCGGCGTCACGTTCAAGGTAAGCGTCGCATCAACGAACGTGGTTTGCGTTCCCTGCAGCGAGGTGGTCTGGAAGGGAACCTGCTGACCCTGTTCAAGCTTGGCCGGTTTATTGTCCAACGTAATGATCTTGGGCGCAGAGATGACCTTGGTCTGGCCCAGGGCTTCCCCGGCCGACAGCCGCAGATCGAGCGTGCCGGTGGTACCCAAAAATTTCCCGACGAGGAGACCT
>Ga0209377_1000610_pt1 | contig 24137 bp, 21 predicted proteins | sample GraSoiAngelo_141_FD_185898 | JGI IMG/M metagenome (GOLD analysis project Ga0209377, IMG submission 185898) | Grasslands soil microbial communities from the Angelo Coastal Reserve, California, USA - 14_0929_12_40cm (SPAdes) (version 2) | ecosystem: Environmental > Terrestrial > Soil > Grasslands ...
GCCGATCATCAGAGTGGGCATTCGAATCGCGCCGGCGTCGGCAACCAATCGTTTCGCGGTATCGTGTAGATCGAGCAGCACGTTGACTGCGATTTGCCGGAAGATAAACGGATCGCAATCGTAACGCGCCGCTTGCTCGCGATCGTGTGTCAGCATTTTCGATTTCACGTAGCTCTTCACGAAACGCGGCCGCAGCACTCGCAGAAACGGAATCGCGAACGGGATATAGAGCTTCACGTGAAATGCGGCCGTCGCCAGAATCATTGCGCGGATCGGTGGCGCATAATCGTGTACCCATGCCGTCACTGTCACCGCCGCGAGGCTATGAGCGAGCACGATCATGTTCTCGATCGGAATTCCGTGCCCTTTCGAAACCTGCCGCGCGAACGCGTCCACGTCCTTGATTACGTCATGAAGACTGTTTGCCGTGCCGCGCTCACCAGGAGATCGTCCGTGGCCGCGCGCATCCCAGGCGAAAATCGCAACGTCATCCAAGTCTAACGAGTCAACCATTTCCTGCCAGCGACCGGAATGCTCGTGACCGCGATGAAAAAGAAGCAGCGCTTTGTCGGTCGGGTTACTGGGGAGCCAGCTGCGATAAAACAACTCGGCCCCGTCCCAACTGATGAACGTTTGTTCAGTTGCTTCCATTTCTTTGGCGTAGTTCGTTTACCGCTTCACGCAATTCGGCAGCAATCGCGCAGATCTCCATCTTGTCTCTGCCGCACGCCCGGTAATTCAGCGGCGCACCCACAATCAACCGAAGTTTTCGCGGCCGCGGCAATCGCTTGCCTTTGGGCCACGCTCGAAAAGAACCGTCGATGAAGCACGGCACCACCGGCACGTCCCGGCCGGCCACTAGCGCGCCGATTCCCGATTTGAATTCACGAAGTTCGCCTGTCGTTGATCGTGTTCCTTCTGGAAAAATAATCAAGATTGTTCCCGGGCTTATGAGCAGTTGTTCGCAAAGTGACAAACTTTGCCGGACCCGCATTTGCCGTGCAAATGGCAACGCGTTCACGATCACGGCGGCGATCCAAAGACGCGGCACACTTTGGAAAAAATAATCGGACGCCGCCGCAGGAAACGCGCGATGTAATTTGCGCAGCGGCAACGCCGCGAGCAGACAAAGTGCATCGAGATGACTGCAATGATTCGCCACGATAACAAGCGAGCGGTTGGTACGCAGATTTTCGTGCCCAATAATTTCGAAACGATTGTAAATGCGCAGGAGTCCCCGAATGATTAACGCGACGATCGAGCGCAATCCATACACGAGTATGTCGGGCTCGCGCGGGAACTGGCGGAGACGGTCGAGCGGTGTGCGTTCGAGATCGCGCGAGGAATCGTAGCGCCACTTCTTCATCGGAGCGGATAATAATACCCGGCCATGTGCATGAACAACGGCGCAGCGTAGATCAAACTGTCGATCCGATCCAGAATCCCGCCGTGACCAGGAATAGTTGCGGCCATGTCTTTGGTTCCGATGTCGCGTTTAATCACGCTGATGGAAAGATCACCCAGTTGTCCGCCGATTCCAACAATCAAGCCAGTCAGAATCAACTGCCATATGCCGAAGAATGGAAACGAGAATCGAAGAATCCAGGGCAGAATCATGGCAACTGCGAACGCGCCAAGTGCGCCTTCCCAGGTTTTATTGGGACTGATTTCGCTCCGCAACGGATGGCGACCGAAGATTTTTCCGAAAGTGAAGGCCGCGACGTCGCTCAGCGCCGTCGCGAAAATAATGTAACAAATAAAGCCGTAGGCGTTGCTCGCGTTGGCGAGAAATCCGAGGTGACCGAACATCCAGCCGATGTAAATGAATCCGACGATGGCGAGCGACATCCGCTGCAGTTCGCCACGAGCGCGATTGCGCAAAATCGGAATGAACAAGATCAACGCGATCTCGAAGACCGGCACCGCGACAAAAAAACCGTACCAACCGGTGCCTGGTTCTTCGCCGCGCGGATGCGAAATTACTGAAGAAATTCCGACAGTGACGATGCCGGCGTAAACTGCGCCGGTCATCCACCAGTCGCGATACAATCCGGAAGCGCGCGCGAACTCCTTGAAAGCGTAGATCGCGAGTAAGGTGACGCCGACGATGGTTGGAATGCGTCCCAGAAAAACGACAATCAAACCAATCCCCGCCATGAAGATCCATGACCAATAGGTTCTGAACATCGACGCGGTGTCTTTTTTTAAGACCACTCGCAGGAATCCGAGCGTCGCTCCGCCGATCGCGAGGGAAATTAGAACGATCCAGAAGTACGCGCGGAAAATTGGATCGTGCAGTGCGATCTGCGGCGATATCACCCCTTATTTTGCAGCGCTGCGGTGATTCGTTTCAAGCGAACAAAGATCGTTTGCACACAGCCGGCGATCACGACCAAACACGTCCAGTCGAGAATCGTGAAACTCGTGAATGATTGCCCGCGGAGAAAAAACGTGAGCCACGCTCCGATGTGGAGCACGACCATTCGCCACGGCTTCGACATGACTCCGCCAAACTCACGTCGAACGCCGAGCGCTTGTCCAAACAAACCGACATACGCAGTAAGCACTGCCAGGATCGCGGCCCAATATCCGAAAATCGGATTCATTAATCCGCTGTGTGCGACGCCGGCGAAAATGATCACGTCGGAAATGCGATCGGGCAGATCGTTCAGAATTTCGCCGCGCCGGCTCGCTTTGTTTGCCGCGACTGCCACCATGCCGTCAAGCATGTTGAACCAGAGCCGAAGATAACAAAACAACGGCGCAACGATGAGGAGCCAGGGAGTGTGTCCCGATTTCCAAAAACAAATTGCGGCCGCGAGAGCAGCCAGGATCGACAGATACGAGATCGCATCGGGATGAATTCCATGCCGCACACAAAATCGGGTTGTACCCTCCGCAGTCCGCTGAAATCCCGAGGCAATTGGTCTTCGCGAAATCGGCATGTAATCGGGCATGAGTTGCAGTTTGGAGGTCGTGCGCTGCGCCTGCCAATTCAAAATCAAGCATTATTTGCTCGTAAATCGCGCAGCAATCACGCAGAACCGATGCATGAAACGCTACTTACCTCTTCTCATAATCGTCATTGCAACGCTGACCTGTTCCAGTTTGCTCGCCCAGGAGAAAGTCGCGCTGCAACCTAACGTGTCCGTGCTCAGCGTCCTTCAAGGCAGCGCCGGCAAAACGGTCGAGCTGCACTTGAGATCTGGAGAAAAAATGGGCGGCAAGGTCTCGCAAGTGAATGAGAACACCGTCCATCTTTCGAATCTGACCGGCATGGAATATTTCGACGCATTCGTCGATGCGAAAGACATTTCGGCGGTAGTAGTTCGCGTCACCGGCAGATAGCAGATCCTACAACTCACATTGGGATCGATGTTGGCGATAAAAGATTTCGCCACGGAGAAGATCGGTCTGTCAAGTGTCTTCAGGGTTGTCAAAGCAACCTTCAATTGCCGATACTCGCAGCATGATTACGAAAAATATCGGAATGCTTCTGCTCGCGATTTATCTGATCGCCGTGGGAATCCTCACGTTAACCGGACTCGGTATCGGCATCATCACTGGTCTGCTGGCACTGGTGGCAGGAATCTTCATCCTGATCGGCCGTTAGGCGTTCAAGATTCACCGAGCAATTCAATCATCTGCCTGGCGAGCTTCGGGCCAATGCCGCTTTCTTCGTGTTTGAAATAGACGAAAGCGTCAGTCCAGTTTGTGTTCTGTTCGCGAACGAATTCGGACCAGCGTTTCACGTCTTCTTCGGTGTAATCTTCGCGGCGGAGTCGGAGATACCCGTAATCGGCAGTAATGTTCTTCGGAGTCGCAATTGTGTCCGTATCCGCAATACAGAGCGCGATATCACGCGAACGAAGCAGGTCAAAAATTTCGTCATCGAACCAAGACTCGTGACGAAATTCGAAGGCGGCGCGCATCGAAGGAAATTCGCGAAGAAATGAGCTCAACACATCGGCATCTTTCTTGAACGTCGGCGGCAATTGAAACAGCACTGGGCCGAGTCGTTCGCCCAGAGCTGTTATGACTTTGCAGAAATATTCCAGCGTGTCGGCGCAATCGCGGAGCTTCGACCAATGCGTGATTTTCTGCGGAGCTTTCAGTGCAAACCGGAATTTCTCCGGCGTTTGCGCTTTCCAGTTGTCGATTGTTTTCGGCGCCGGAATGCGGTGAAACGTGTAATTGATCTCTGTCGTAGAGAATCGCTCAGCGTAAAACGGCAGCATCTTCGCCGCGGGCAGATCTTCCGGATAAAAATTTCCCTTCCACTCTGCGTACTGAAATCCAGAGGTTCCAATCCAGAGGTTCATATCAACTGCTCAGGCAAAACTCCGCCTACCAAAAATAGCCTGTAACCAAGATGAGACATTATGATGCATCCGCCGCGTAGCCTGTATTCGAATTCACTATAGCGGCATAGCGGCAAGTTCTCTGCTGTTCCGAATGTACCGGGAGCAAAGGACATTTAAGAATTGCCGCATCTCAATAAAAAGGGGGGAAAATGAAAAAATTACTGTTGAGTATTGCGTTGGCATGCGTTGCACCGTTTGCGTGGGGGCAAGTTTCGCAGACCACCACGACGACGACCACAACCGATGCCAACGGGACGATCACTGAGTTCAGTCCGGGGAGCACAATCGTGCTTAAAGAGAGTAATGGGCCCGTGCATTATCGCTTCGGCAAAACGGTTACTTACGTGACGCGCAGCGGTAAGGTCTTGGATGAAGAAATGGTGAGAACAAGGATTAAAGTGGGTGTTCCCGTCCGAGTCCATTACGCCGGGACTGGCGACAGCATGCTGGTTGATCGCGTGATCCTGGACGAAGACTAATCTTTAGTATCGTTCGTCTCCAACGCGCCTTTCTGTTCTGCCTCCGGGCGAACAGAAGGCGCGTCTTGTGTACAGCAGTAGCGGCTATAAGTCTGGTGGCTCGCGTCGGGTCTGCCGAGTGGCCGACGTCGCCTGTCAAGACAGCCGTCGTTCCCCGTTAGTCCGATCCATTTGAGTGAACGCGATTCTTCGCTTAGCACTAATCGCGGCATTCGTCGCAAGCAGTATTGCTCCAGCCTCTGCGAAGAGAAAGGGGACCCGGGAACGAACTCCGAGCAAGGCCGACGTTGAAGCAACCACTCGTCTGCAGGTTTTTCTGGACCGCGCGAATTTTAGTCCGGGTAAGATCGACGGACGCCACAACGATCTTACCTGGAAGGCGGTCGCGCTATACCGCACGTCGCGCGGGGAACAACCACAAACTTCGCCCGCACAAGCTCACGCAAAACACTCCAAGGCAAGATCGAATCCTGCGCCTGACGTCAATGGCCTTGATCTGGCCAGCGTGGATCCGGTGTTCGTCCCCTACACCGTTACCGAAGCGGACCTCCAAAGCGTAGGACCGTCGCCCAAGGAGCCGCCTCAGCAGGCAAAATTAAAATTCCTGCCGTATCACGACCCTGCTGACGCGCTCGCTGAAAAATTTCACAGCGACATTCATTTCCTTGAACAACTCAATCCCGGTAAGTTGAAAGCAGTCAAGGCTGGCGACCAGCTAATAGTGCCAAATGTCGAGCCATTTGAACTTGCCTCGGTAAAAGACATCAAGCCCGGGAGTGAAGTTAGCTCGCAGGCTGCTAATGAGGTTGAAGATCAAGCCGAGGCGCAAAGTGGCAATCAAGGTGAAAACAAAGCCGCAGCTGCAAGTGTGACTATCAAGATCGACACGAAGGCCAACATGCTCGAGGTACACGAAGGAGAAAAGCTTATCGCAGCCTATCCGGTAACGGTGGGCTCTGCGCAGACCGCGTCGCCTATCGGCGAGTGGAAGGTGCGGCGGATCACAAAGATGCCCACCTTTCGTTACGACAAGGAGATGCTCAAGCACGGTCAGCGCAGCGGCAATTTTTACCTGCTGCCGCCCGGACCGCGAAATCCTGTAGGGGTGATGTGGATTGCCCTCAACAAAAAAGGCATCGGCATCCACGGCACAAACGATCCCAGTTCAATTGGCCACGCTGCAAGCCATGGCTGCATTCGTTTGGCGAATTGGGACGTCGTCCGTCTCGCAACGAAAATAAAACCGGGCGACAGCGTCTCTATTCATTAAAATTGAATAATGAATGAACCGCTTGGCGCTCGCGCGCTACAGATTCTCCAGGAGTGGGTGAGATCCGAAAGCCTGCGAAAACACTGCTACGCAGTCGCTGATTCAATGAAACATTTTGCACAACTTCGCGGCGAAGACGCCGATCTTTGGGAAGCCGTAGGGCTGTTGCACGATATGGATTACGAACGCCATCCGAATGTCGAACAGAGCCCGACCGAAGGCCATCCATTCATCGGCGTTGCCTGGCTACGCGAGAACCGCTGGAGCGAAGAAGTCTGCCGCGCGATTCTTTCGCACGCGGCCTACGCAAACGTCTCGCGCGAGACGCCGCTGGAGAAAACGCTCTGTGCTGTCGATGAATTAAGCAGCTTCATCGTTGCAGTTGCACTCGTTCGCCCGACAAAAAGCATCCATGATGTCGACGTGCGGGCAGTGAAAAAGAAAATGAAAGACAAAGCATTCGCTCGCGCCGTGAACCGCGAAGAGATCGTGCGCGGCGCAGAACAACTCGGTATGCCGCTAGACGACGTCATCGCGGAAGTGATTGCTGCGCTCAAAGCGGACGCAGACCGGCTGGGCCTGGCGGGAACCGCGAGTTGAAATCTTAAACCTGTGGCCGTCGCCACAGCGACGCGCCTACAGTTTTTCGGCGATAATTTCCAACACAAGCGGCGTAATCATCAACGCGTTGGGATTCTTCTCTGCGTTCGCCAGAGCAGCGCGCACCTGGTCGTCGAAGCTCTGATCAATGCGCCCCATTTGAATGAGACGGGGAAGATAAATTTCAATGAAAGTCGCAGGCCATTGCCACATGTAGTCGCGCGGTCGGAGGCAAAAGACGTGTGGCCGGGCCGACCGAATTGCAAACCCATTGTCTGCAAGCAGCTCCGATAATCTAGCGGCGCCATCAGGTTCGCCGCCCGATTCACGCCAGGTCGCGATCACATGCTCGCGGAAACGCTCTTGCATCGGGAGGCGTGGAAGGAATCGCCAGGTCTCGTAATGACCGTACTCGTGAAAGATGGACAAACTTCCCTTCGGCATCACGCGCGCCAGCTTGCGAATCAGCAACGCAGGATCACTGACGAAGGAGACCACCCATCGGCACCAGGCGAAATCGTAATCGACTGCGGGCAGATCGTCCGTCATCAAATCGATCTCGTGAATTTTCACATTGTTGACCGAGCGCGCACGGCAGGCTGCTTCCATTGCACGGACAAAGTTCTGCGATCGTTCGAGGGCAATCACTTCGCCTGTCGATCCGACAATCTCAGCGAGATCGACAGTCGCGTAACCAGGACCGGCGCCCACGTCGAGTACGCGTTTGCCGACTGTAACGCCAGCTCTTTGCCAGCAATCTAAAACGACTGGAAGCCAGACACGATGTTGCAGTCCGAGTCTGGCTAATTCCTCGTCATGTGTGCCAAGAACATAGTCGCGATCATGATTGATCGAGGCCGGCAATTTCATTACAACGGCAATATCGCGCATTCCTCAAACCTCAACCCAAAATCCCAAGCCGTGCCCATTTCAAGATTCCGCATCCTATACATTGCCGGTCAGCACCCGAAGCAATCAAAGAAGAACACTTATCTCTTTTGCATATTGTATTTTGGCGCTTTCATCTGCGTGGCATTAGCTGGAGATCCGATTAAATACCGTTCTCCAGACGGAATGTTCGGCATGCGTTTAGCCGGAGACGTCAGCGAAATCGTCGATATCAAATCGGGGAAACCCGTGTTAGAACTGGAGGAAGTCAGCGGGTTCTGGGCAAAGGACTCGAAATTGCTCTGGTCGCCCGACTCGAAATACTTCGCTCACTTTTCGGCCGATCGCCGCGGCGGTTCGACCACGATTTATCGACAAAAGAGAGACGCCGGGTTTGACAAGGTAGCACTGCCAGATTTTCCCGATTGCGAGAAGAAAAATGTGGGAAAGGAATTCGAAGCGAGTCTGGAGCCGAGAAGGTGGTTGAACGCGACTACCCTCGTTGTCTTGGCGCGCGAGGCATGGAGCAATGAGGACGATCCTGACAAAACGAGCGAGTGCGAACGAACAATCACCATCTCGTTTGATGCCAGCGGCAAGGCGTCGATCAAGAATATCAAAAAAGGAAAGAAGTAAGACGCGCCCAGCGTCCGACAGATGAACAACGGTTGGTTGAAAGTTAGGAGCGTCGCGATGGGCGGGGCGATTTTGGGTTTAATCGGGTTCGCGATTGTCGCGAAGATTAGCGCCACGGCGATGTATGATTACAAGCCCGGGCAATTTCTCGTGATCGATGGCGGCAAGTCGCCGGACAAACAATTCGCGATTGTTTCCGGCGAAGACAAGAGCGGCAATTTTGGCGTGCAATTGATGGACGCAAAAACGAAAAAGTTAATCGGTCCTTTGGAAGAAGTCGCGACTGAACTCGACAGTGCGCCCGACGCTTATCGCGCGCATTGGTCTCCGGATTCAAAGCATGTCGGGATTTCTTCCCATGAAGATCGACATCTCCTGCGGAACGTGATTTATCGGATCGAAAACCGCCGGGCGTATCTGGTGGAAACGCCGCAACTGTTGTGTCACGCGGTGCCGGACTTTTGCCAATTGCAAAAAGAACTCAGCGGCGCGGTTAAGTTGGATAGCGAAAATTACTATGACGCCCCGTGGAAAGTTCGTCAGAATGAGGATGCGTCTGAAATCATCAAATGGATTTCGCCCACTCGCTTCGTCGTCAGCGAGGAATCACAGTGGCAGGTCAAGGAACGCGATCCCACCGCGGCCATCGGCCAGTACGGAGACGTCGAAGAACCGGAGCACGAAACCGGCGAGACTGGGGTTCTTTATCACGTTTGGTTTAACGCCGAAGGTGAATGCGAACTGTTGCCGAGAGACAAATCACGCGTGATCAACACGCACCCCGTCAAAAAGTGACCAAGAACGCGACCTTATTCTTTCGCGATCTTCCCGCCCCAGCTCAGTATCTTTGCTTTCGCTCCAGCGGCTTCCGCTTCTCTAATGTTGCCAGCGCGATTGTAAAACAGAGACAGACTTGTCCACCCGATTTGATCGTTCGGGCGAAGCTCGACAGCTTGCTTACCGGCATCAATGGCTTGGTCGAAACGTCCGAGTTTCATTAGCGCCATACCGAGTGCGTGCCACCCATCGAAAAAATCGGGCGCAATCTCAACACACCGCCGGTACTTTGCCACTGCGCTTTCCAGATCGCCGACGGCGAGATCGCCGCTCGCCTCGTCAAAGATCTCGTCAGGCGTTTGTTGCATTGACGTCAGGTCCCCGAAAACGGTGACGCTATAAGATCAACCCTTGCGAGATCCCAGCCCGGCAGCCTGCTGGCGCTCGTGCAACCATTCGTACAAGACGATTCGCTGCTTGTTATCGAGAAGTTTTTTCTCAAAAGCTGCCTTCTTCTCGCCGGCATCCGGATCGGCAAATGGTTCTCGCTTTTCTAAAATCGCAATGAATCCGTTCTCAGCCGAAGGAACAAAATCGCTGATTTCGCCGGCATTCAGGAATGCCACCGCCTGTTTAATCATGGGAAGATCGGGCGGTTCATTCTTCGGCTCCTTGCTTTGGGAGGGCGGCTCATTCTTTGGTTCCTTGCCTTGGGAAACCTGTTCGCTCTTTGGTTCCTTGCTTTGATTTGTTTCGTTGTCTTGGGACTTGGTTGTTTCCTCCTCAAACAACGAAAACGGCGGGAGCTTCTCAGCCTTAACGCCAGCTTTTTGGATGGCCGCTTGAAGATCAGATCCCGCGGAAGATTTCGCCGCTTCGCGTAGCTGATTCGCCAGCTCCGGACCTTTTGAGGACATCAGCTCGCGAGTTCGCGACTTTTTGATCGCGTCAACGATTTTCGGTTTTGCTTCTTCCATTGTGAGAGGCCGCGTCTCGGTGACCCCGACCAGATGCAAGATATAAAATCCATCTGCGACTTGGACGGGATCGCTGTTCGGCTCCTGCGCCGATAGTTTAAAAGCGGCCGCACTGAGCTGAGGATCAGCTTTCAACTTCGAATCAGGCGCCGCTGCCGTAAATTCGCCGGTTTCATTCACCGGCAGTTGAAATTTCGCAGCGGCCTGCCTGAAATCCGCGTCTTTCTCTAAGAGCGCTTGGGTGAAATCGGTTGCGCGGTCGGTCAGCTTTTGCAAGGCCTCGATCCGTTCTGTCCCCGTCAACGTCTTTTGCTCATTCCGCAGTTGCGCTGTCACGTCGCTTCCAACAAAAGATGAGGTGGCGGCATAGGCCGCGATCAGGCTTTGGATGAACCTGTCTGTAAAGGCCGAAGAATATGCTGGTCGCGACAGCGGCCCTGGAAGGTTGGTGTATTCGGCCGGCTCGTCCGCCAGTCCCAAACGAACAAATTCCACCTTCCTTTTTTCGTCGGTTTTCAGCTCGGACTTGTGCGCATCGTAATACTTTTGCACATCTTCATCTTTGATAGTGATGTCGTTCTCGAAATCAGTTGAACGAAATCGGATCACGCTCACGAAAAATTTGTCGTAGCCGCGCCGAAAATTTTCATCCAGCTCGTCTTTGGAAATGGTAACGCCTGCTCCAAGGAGTTCTTTGATTTCGTTCAGGCAAATCTCATCGCGCGCCAATTGTTCAATGTGCTCCTCGCCGAGTCCCATAGGCCCCAACCCGTTTCGCACGAAATCGCTGAACTTGGTAATATCGAAGCCCGACTCGCCCTGAAACGCCGGCAACTTCCGCACGACATCGGCAATTTCAGCACCGCTTGGGCGAAGACCGAGGCGCTCTGCCTCATGCCGCAAGATAATGAGGTCAACCGCAAATGTTCCATAACCACCATTGCCCGGCTGCCTAAGCGATAGTGTTTCCCAAAAATCCGACATCCCGAGAGCCTGTGCCAGACCGCCAAGGCGCGCGTTTGCATCAATCTCCAATTGACTAAGCTGGCGGCCGTAGATTTGGCCGAGGTCGCCCTGCTTCATTGCACCGTAATCGGGCGTCCTTACAAAATAGAAAATGAAGGGAATGGCCAGAATGGCGATCACGATCATCAGCCAGTCTTTGTGCCTGCGAAGTAACTTCATCATAAGTGCGAAAATTTAGCGGCGGCGAAGCTCACCCGCAAATCCGGCGGGAATCCCAAGGCTTAAACTCCAAACTTCAAGTCATCAAGCGCGCTTTCATCCTTTGGGATTTGGCTGGTTGAAATCTGTCTGGCATTTGGGTTTTGGAATTTGGAACTTTTCTCAAACAGCGTCTGCTCTTTCTCCAATCAATTGCCATGCCTTGCGCAGATGCTCTTCTGTCGTGAGCACATTACCCAAGCCAATTCGCATCACCGTCCGGCCGCGCAATTTTGTTTGCGTGAGATAAGCGCGTCCGGAAGCATTGATTTGCTCCACAATCTCGCTGTTCAACCTGTCGAGTTTGTTTTCATTAGCACAAACGAAACGAAAACAAACCACACCCATGCTGACGGGCGCGGCGAGCTCGAAGCGGTCATCGGCGTTGATCCAGCTCGCGAGCAGGTTTGTCATGCGCACTTGTTCGCGTAGACGCGAAACGATTCCAGCGCGCCCCAATGAGCGCCAGATCACCCACGCTTTGAGCGCGCGAAATCTACGACCAAGTTGAATGCCGTAGTCCATGTAGTTCTTCTCGCCTTCGATTGTGTCGCCGCGCAAAACTTCGGGCACGAGAGTGAAAACGCGGCGCAAACGGTCGGCGTCGCGCACGTAAAGCACGCTAAAGTCGAGCGGCACAAAAACCGTTTTGTGAGGATTGATCACGATCGAATCTGCCATTTCCCATCCTTTGCTTATCCACTTGTATTCCGGCAACATGGCGAACCCCCCGCCATAAGCGGCGTCGACGTGGAGCCACATCTTTTCTTCCTGGCAAATCTTCGCGATCTCAGGAACGGGATCGACGCTTGCGGTCGAAGTCGTTCCTACTGTTGCGACCACCGCCATTGGCTGAAAACCTTGCTGTCGATCGTGCGCGATGCTTTGGGCCAACAGCTTTACGTCCATGCGAAATTCATTGTCGTTCGAAACGCGAACCACATTTTCCTCCCCGATGCCCAGCGTGATCGCCGCTTTTTCCGCTGCGCTGTGCGCTTCATGCGATGTGTAAATGCGAAAGCGCGGCAGACCGCGATTGATCAACCCAAGTTTTCTTGTGGATGGCGCGGCTTCTTCGCGCGCGACTGCGAGCGCATGCATGATTCCCACTGAAGCGGTGTCGTAAACGACTCCGCCAAACTTGTCGGGCAAACCAACCCATTTCCGCAGCCAATCGATGACGACTGTCTCGAGTTCAGTAGCAGCTGGACAGGTCCGCCACGTCATCGCGTTCACATTGAGCGGCGCGCTGATGATCTCGCCCAAAATTCCCGGCGCGGTCGCCGTCCAGCCGAAATAGCCAAGAAACATCGGATGGCTCCAATGCACCATGCCGGGAACGATCAGCCGATCGACGTCGCTTAAAATTTCCTTGAACGGCTCGCCTTCCTCGGGCGCCTGCGCAGGAAGCTGTGCACGAATCGCGCCAGGTTTGTCGTCAGGCGCGACGCGTAGTTTCTCTATATTTTCACGGAAATCCGCAATCCAATCCGCCAGTTCATGCAGCTGCTTCCGAAATTCCTCGGGCGCAGTGTCGACGAGCCAGTGCCGATCCTCCATTGCTTCAATTCCCATTAACACCGTGCTTTAGCGCGGTGCCTATCGCCAGCTAAATCTCGGCAACCGCTTTAGAGGTTTTCTGAGCGGATGAAAACCGCTGAAGCGGTTCGGGCGTTCCATGTTGCAGTGCACCCGGCTGAAGCCGGGTGTTAATGACTGGCACCAGGCTTAAAAAGCGAAGCCGAAACTAAAATGGAACGCACCGAAGTCTTCGAATTGGTGCGGATCTCGGGATTGATGCCATAATCGAGACGAATCGGGCCGACCGGCAGCTTGTAGCGCAAGCCCGCACCAACCGCATAACGCATGTTGTTTAAGCCAATGTCTTCTGACGTGGGTAAAAGATTTCCGGCATCGGTGAATATCGCGCCCTGCAGTTCTCCAAAAATGGGGAAAGTGTATTCGACATTAAAAACGGTATAAAATTCCCCACCAACAGGATGACCGTGATTATCGTGCGGGCCGAGATCGCGTTCGCCGAAACTGCGCACGGTTGTGGCGCCGCCATTGAAAAAGCGTTCGTCGATGGGAATGGCGGTTGCTTCTCCAGACCCACTCGTTGTGAGTGAGTGAATAATTCCTACGCGCGCACCAAATGCAATGGAGGATTGCCGGAACCACCGCTGAAATGGCGTGCCGGTGGATTCGTCTGCCACGACTCCGGGCGTGAGCGGCTTCGGTCCAAATGGAAGATAATAGCCGACGCGCATGGTACCGCGGATGTATTCAATGTCGCTTCCGAGAGCGCTCGAGGCCACATCAAGGGTGTTACTGACCAGAAACCCGCGCGGGTTTACGTATGGACTCTCTCGCATATCAAGTGTGTTGCTTAGTCCGATGGTGTCTACCTGATACTCTCTCGGGCCAAGAAGGAAATCCGGCCTAATCTCTGAGTCGGTTATTTTCACATGCCGGATGGAAAGGATCAGCGCCGCCTCATCGTTTTTGGTTATTTTGCGGCTCAGCTCGAACCGTCCGCCTACTTCGAATTTTGTGTAGCCATCGTAATCAAAAGTGAAGGCGGAGCCGCGTGCCTTGAAGTAAAAATCTGTGTCAAAGAAGAAGGGGTCCTCATACAAAATGTCGCCACGGTAACTGCGTTGTGAAACCTCAATCGACGCCGTGAGCGGACGGCCATAGCCAAACAGATCGCGATCGCCCACCTGGACACCGGCGAGCGCGCCTTCGTAAGTGTCGAAGCCGACCCAAAAACCGAATTCCCTGCTCTTGGCTTCCTCTGCCGAGATGTCGAGCCGTAACAGATGTCCATCCACGGGAACCGGCTTGATTTGCAGCAAATTGAACTGCCCCGTTTTCATCAGCGTGCGAAACCGCTCGTCAAGAACATCGGGGCTGTAGGTTTTGCCGCTTAATCTGGTAAACCGTTTCGTCACAAAACCAGGATGCAACCGTCGTAGCCCATTAACCGTCACGCCGTCAAATTGGTAAACGGGCCCTGCCGAAATCACCACATTCACCGGAACTCGACCTCCGACTGCTTCCTCTGGCGCGCCATTGGCTACAACTTTGACATCGTAGTAGCCGCGCGCCTTGAAATAAGCCTCGAGTCGCCGCGGAATATCCTCCACGCGCGCACCGGCGTAAGGACGCTGTAGCAAATCGAGTAGTTGTGGGCGAAGCGCCTCCGCACCGTAAACAGTCTGGCCGGTAAATATGATGTGACCGAACGAATATTGTCGCCCCTCGTGAATTGGAACAACGACATCGACGTCGTCACTTTGCGGCTGAAACTTATAGCGCGGCGGATCGACTACGACATCGAGAAAACCTTCCGCAATGTAAAAACGCTGCACCAGGTGGGTGCCCTCCTGCATGTCGGCCGCCACGAAGGGCAACCTTTTCTCAAGGCGCGAATATCGCTCGCGGGTCGGTCCTACCATGTACTCGAAAAGCTTGTCCGCCGGTTCGCGCGTGTTTCCGTCGAAAAGCACCGTCTGCAGCATGAAGCGCGGGCCTTCCGTGATGTCCAGACGCAATCGATCCGACGATTCAATCACGTAGTGCACGTTCACTTTCGCGTAGCCGTGCTTTCGATAAAAAACCTCAAGGAAGAATGCGAGATCGTCCGCCCGAGCAGGACTTAATCCAAAATCTTCGATTGTGGTGATCTCTTCTTTCAGCGCCGAGCGTAAGTCTTTCTCATTGAAAGCCTGTTCACCGCGAAATTCGATGATGCTCGCCTGCTTCGCGCGCTTTTCCTGCGCTTTTTCCACCGCTCGCCGCTCCTTCTGGCGCTGCTCCGGTCGAGCGACATCGACTGCGCTTTGCGCTGCGACTTCAAATGCCAGGGCCACGCTTCCAAGAGAGAACAGGAATCCGTATCGCATTTCAGCGAAAATGAATCAGATATTTCACCTTCCCTCGGAAATCCCCGTGGATGCCGACATCTCCCGTAAGCACAATGTTGTCACTAACCTTAAATCGCACGGTCGCTTGCTGTTGACCGGTACGCGGATCAACCGTTCCCAAATCCAGATCCAACCGATTGAACACCGTATTGCTGTCGGTTGGCTCGCCTTTTTTGACGATTTTGCGGTAAAGCTGTTGCACCAGCAACATGGCCGCACGCCCCGCCAGAACGTTGCCGGTCGAAAGTTCCTGTCTGGTCGCGCCAGTGGCGATCAATGAAATGATTTCCTCCTGCGCGAGCGGCGGCTCACTCGTGAAAATCGCTTCTGGGGAAAGCAAAGTTCCGTAAACGTAAACGCGCACCGTGTAATCGCGGATAACCGACGTGCCTTGCAGATCGACGCGCGGATTCATCGAATCCTCCGGTGTGAACGTGAGCGAGCCGCGCGAAACGTCGAGTCGGCTGAAAGGCAATGTAGCTTCGACATCTTCCATCCCCACCGAGCCTTGTAAGCCGGGATGAAATCCAGTCCCTGTTAATTTCAAATCAGTTGTCGCCTCGCCAGTCGCCAGACTGCCGCGAATCAGCACCGGATCCTTGGTCTTGATTGCGACATCAAATTTCCAATCGCGGAACGGCGGAGCCGGCAGTGAAAAAAACTCGGGGCGCGCCGATGGAGGTTGCGGTGCGGGTCTGCCCGGGAGCCCGATAGGGATTAAATCGATGTTCTTGAGGAAGCGGCTGTTTGTCAGTGCGACATTCCCGGCGACGGTCGCGGCCGCGAACGGCCCGGTGATCCGCACATCCGCGTCCGCCCGCATGGTGAGTGTGTCGTTTCGCGCAATCAACATGCTCTGCGCTTTGAATTGTAAATCGAGAGTCGGTTCGATCAGTTTGGGAAACGTGACTCGGCCACCCATGGTGAATGGCCCACCAGCGATATCGCCCCCGAAGCGATCGAGAGTGAGCGCGTTGTCCCTGAAAGTCAGCCGCGCACCAAAGCCTCTCACTGCAGGGATCGTTGCATTTGTAAAACGCATCACATTGACCGTCATGTCCCCTGCCCCGCTCAAAATCGGGTGACCGATCGTACCGCTCACATCGACATCCATTCCCAGCTCGCCATCGAGTTGCTCAAGCTCCGGAACAAATTGCCGAACGAAATTTACAGACGTGCGCGCAATGTGAGCTTTCGCCGTAATCGGCGTGTCGTCCGGAAATTTTCTGGCCGCCACAATCTTTGGAATGTTGAGCGGCACGCTTGCGTTTATTTCAACGGGCTGAAGCCGCGCCTGTTCCAGTTTCCCTGAAACGGTCAGCCGATCGTGCACAGCTTGCGCGTTCAACGAGAACGTCGCCGGCTCCATCTTCGGCCAATATTCACTTCGCAGATCTTGAATCTGAAGGTCCAATCGCGCGCTCAAATCGGCGATCGTTCCATCCGCATCGAGTTTCGCGTTTACGATGCCCGAGGTCTTCGCGTTCAGTCCGAGATCATCGAAAAGTTTTTTTAAGTCGAGATTCTCAGACTGAATTGTTGCCGATACTTTGCCAGATGACGGAATGACCGCCGCGTTGGTCCCGAGATTTCTCCACACAAACGGGATCGATACGTAACCGTATGCGTAATTTCTACGGGTCGGCGGCGCCGGAGCCGCGCGCGCACCGCTGCGCCTTGTCGCTTGCGGTTGGGGCTTTACGACCTGGTTAAGCTCGATCTTATCAATTTCGAGTTTGTCACCTTTCGCCTGCGCGATAGCACGGAAATCCATCCCGCTGGTCGCGAAAAAGATGATCGGCACGTCGAGACCATCCGGCAAATAGGATGCGTCGACGTTCGCCTGCAGGGATTGCAAATTTCCATAGCGCGCTTTTTGCAATACGAACTTCAGTTTGCCTGAGTTGTTAAAAGTCTGCGCGTCGCCGTTTCCCTCCCAATCCAATGTGGTCGATCCCGCCAGTTGATTCTGATTGCCGGAAGCGTGAAACAGCGGCTGAAGCGTTGAGAGGTTCGCGACATTCGCGGAGACCCTGCCACTGTAATGATAAGGCCGGCGCAAGTTGAACCTGCCAGTCGCATTAACGTAGTCCGTATCGTTTAGCAACGCGCTGAGGTCGTTCAGATAAATGATGTTGTTCGAAATCGAACATTGAGCGCTGACTTGCCGGAAGACCAGGTCTCGCATGCTGAGATTTGATCCTGCAAGCCACATTTGTCCGTTGGCGATCTCTTGTTTCCATTGAACCTGCGCCGCAAGCTGCAAGGGGCCGCTAAGTCTGTCTGGCGAATCGGCAACCCAAAAGTCTGCCGCTTCGGGCGCGTTCAGCGAGACATCAACATCTGCGGGCTGCGAAGAAAATTTTCCGACCTCCGCTGGAAGCAAATACCGGCCATGAACATTCAGTTCATTTTGCTTTCGCCGCACATTGAAGCGATCGAGCCCGAGCATGTCATCGCTTGAGTTGAGCGAGCCTTCTGCTGAATCGGCGACGTAATCGCGATAACGAATTCCGGTTAAATCGAACTCCATTGCAGTGCGAAGATCCGCGAACCACGCTCTTTTTGTATCGCCGCGCACCACGCGTTTGGATGCGCGAAGCGTACAGTTCAGCTTGTCGACAATCCCATCCTGAAAGCCAATCGCCTCTCCAGTCACGCCCAGCGTTGCCTGAACATTTGCATTTGCGATGTCGATCCTGCCGGTGAACCGCGCCGAGCCTGTCAATCCCACAGGTGTGCCTGCCGTTAGTCGTTCCAGACTAGGTGCGGTGCCGGAAATTTCAAAGTTACTTGGTGTGCGGCCAAAGTCGTTGAAACTGGAAGGCAATTCCATTGCTCCGCGGAAATGAAAGTTGTTTACGTCCTGGATAATGTCGGCGGATCGCAAAATTGCTCTGCCCTGTTCTGCTGAGATTTCTACAACGCCGCGATCGAAATGGATCCCCGGGCGATCCACATTGCTCGTCTGCAACGACATTCTGCCGCTCCACGTACGGGGCGAGTCGATGACACCTGCACCGTCTAAGGCGAGTCGCTCAATTTCGCCCGAGAGATAGGTTCCCGGAAGCACCAGGAACTTGTTGAGTGATTCGGACGCCAGTTTTTGAGCAGCCACATTTATTTTCGCATTGAGGGCCGACTTCGTTTCGGTCAACGCGGCAGACGCGGATAATTGGCCGCCGCCGATGATGCAGTTGAGATTGAGTGTGAGGGCATCGGCATCGATGTGTGATGCATCGATGTTGAGCAGACGGAGCTGCTCCTGATCGCTTAAGATCAGGTCGCGCAAAATCAAATTCTTGTTCGTATAAGAGGTCTGGCCAGAGACCCTGGACCACCTGTCGCCCGCAGGGAGCTGCAGTGTTTCAATCCGCAGGTCACCTGGATGGCGCGGATCCAAATCAAGATCGACGCCCTCTGCCACGAAATCATCCGGCCGGTTTCTGACGATTAATGTTGCCTTCGTCAGGCGCAATCGTTCCGGAAAAAATTTCGGCAGTTCCAGTTGTGGCTTTGGCGGCCGCGCTCTCAGAGGCGCTTTCGCTGGATTTAGCACGATACGCGCCGAACGCGTCTCCACATTTTCGAACAAACGGGATACACCGTGCCGCAAAAAACCAAACAGATCGTAATCGACGTACAGTCGGTCGATATCGATCGATTCGATCGGGGAGGGCCCGGTCGGGACCGCGTGAAAATTTCGTGCAGTGAGATGACTGAAAGGATTGCCCTCAAGACGGAAATCGATCTTTAGGTTTGCTCTGCTGGCGTACCGAAGCGCAATTTGTCGGCACACTGCAGCCAAAATTGGCCGATGGAAAATGATCAGGAGAGCCGCGCATAGAGCGAGGCCGAGCAACAAACGATGCCAAATCCGACCGTGGCGTCGCACCTCTTTGTGATCGTTTTCGGCCACTAGAGCGATTGTATTGCCGCCCTGCGAGAGAGCAAATGCCGCAGCCGCTTGGCTTTCTACTTAGCCATTGCGTGCAAAGAGCTCTCGCGTGACGCTTTCTCAATCGAGAAACAAATGAATCCCGATAAGCTTTTTGATTATCTCGAGGGCAACTTGCCGGCGGGGGAGCGGGCTGCTTTGGAAGAGCGATTGATCTCAGACAAGCAACTGCAACGCGAACTGGCAGTCGCGCGGCAGATTCACGCCGGAATGCGCGGGGACTCTCGCGAAGTCGTGTTACCAGGCCGGCTGGATGTCACGGAGCAAGGCCGCAAAATGGCGCTCCGGATAGGCACAGCGTTCATCGTTCTCATGGGTGTTAATGTCGGATTCGGCCTGTGGTTAATCGCGAGACACGAAACAGGGAACCCAAATCACGAGCTGCTCGAAAAGCAGATGCGCCAGCAGATCGCCAAATCACTCGAACGCGCTGCGGCGACGTTCACGCCAGTCCCAAACGCTTTGGGAGTAGGCGAAATGACAGTGCCAGTTGCAGCCGGTAAACTGGATGCCACCGCTGACGAAGTCGTCACGATCACCTCTCGCTTTGGCGGTTCCGCTACAAAAGGCCTTCAAGATCAGGGTCGACTCAGCGTTCTTGTGGATCTTCCAGTCAGTCGTGAACAAGAATTTCGCGCGGCGATTGACTCGATTACTGGAAAAATACCAGCGTCATCCGCCTTCGCCGATGCTACGGCGGACAGAGCGACCCCGGCTACAACAACGATCCCGGCGACGGTGGAGAAGAAGAGTTTCGTCGTGCAGATCGTCGAAGAGCCAGCAAGATCCAATTGATCATTTCGCCCAGCGGAGTCCAACAGAAGGAAACGAAGATAACGAAGAGTTCCAGATCGATTACAACCTTTGTATCCCTCGTTGCCTTCTGTAAAAATCTTGCTGCTGCCTTATGATTGCGGTCACGTTTGCTTTGCCCGCGGAAAGTTCGGAGTTCTTGCGGCGTCTGGGCAATAAATTCTGCACCGATCGTAATGGCACCCGGATCATTCGTGGCACGGTTGATGATCGCGAAATTGAAGTGCTTCATACCGGTGTAGGCGAGAAGGTTTGCCGCCAACAAGTGGAAAAATTTCTCAAGGATCAGCAATTCGAATTTCTAATCAGCGCTGGATTTGCAGGTGCGCTCAATGATCAACTGCACTCTGGTGATCTCTTGCTCGCGCGAAATTTTTCGACCCTTGATCTTACCGAGAGGCAATCCTTTCCAAGCTTGCCAATTCATCAGGCCGATCTGTTGACGCTGCCCGCGTTGATCGATTCCAGTGAGGAGCGAAATGAAATCGCGCACTCGACAGACGCAGCCGCGGTGGACATGGAAACGGAATTTATTGCGCGCGCCTGCGCCGAACATGGCATTCCATTGCTCTCGCTGCGCGTCATTACCGATACGCCTCATGAACCATTTCCTGCGCCACCGAAGGTCTTGTTCGACATCGAACGCCAGCGAACTCATTTGGTAAAGCTGGCGAGATTCCTCCTTGCGCATCCCAATCACATTCCGCGTCTGATCGAGTTCGCACGCAGAATTGCGCGCGCGCGAAAGATTCTGGCGACCGCGCTGGTCGCCCTGATCAACAAATTGTAGGGCAGGCGCATCGCCTGCCGTTTGGCAACCGGAGCGGTTGCCCTACAAATCTGTAGCCGCGGTTCTGTGAGGCGTCAGCGTTTTCTCGTTTCGTTATCAACCGGCCACAGGCCGGTGGCTACATATTTCCCGCAGGCTCGATGTGTACGAGCACGTCGGCGATTCGCGAGTCGCTTTGCTGGATCGCGCTTTTCACTCGATGCGCGATCTGGTGGCCGTCATGCACGGAAATGTTGCTGTCTACGCCGACGTGAAGATCGACGTAATAATCCAAGCCCATCTTGCGGGCATGGCATTTCTCCACCTCGACAACACCCGGGACTGAGGTGGCAACGCGCTGAATTGACCTGACAATTTTTTCACCGGGCGCCGTATCCATGATTTCAAAGAACGCCGGCCGTGCGAGGCGAATGCCGTTTGCCGCGATGAGTGCACATGCAACGAGTGCCGCCCAGTCATCGGCGCTTCGCCATTTTTCACCGCCAATTAGCGCGAGGGAAATTCCAATGAATGCTGCAATAGAAGTCATGGCATCAATGCGATGATGCCAGGCGTCGGTTTTTACCGCGGTGCTTTCCACCTTGCGACCAAATTGGATTACATAGCGAAATAATGTCTCCTTCACGGCCACCGCAACGACAAGAACTACCAGCGTCCACGGAGCAGGCGCATGATGCGGGAGCAAAATTTCGCGCACACTTTGAATGGCGATCACTAACGCAGCAGCCAATACGCCCAAAGCGACCACCATCGCAGCGATCGGCTCGGCTTTTCCGTGACCGTAAGGGTGCGTTTCGTCCGGAGGAAGTGCCGCGACAGTCAGTCCTCCCCAAATTACAATTGAGCCGCCTACATCCAGGGCAGATTCGATTCCGTCAGCGATTAAGACGTATGCATGACCAATAAAGCCGGCCACAATTTTTGCCGTTGCGAGCCCGACATTAATCACAAGCCCAAGCAGCGCGACACGCGCGGCAGTTTGCAGAACTTTGCCGGAGGGATGATTTTGCGCTGCCATCGATGAACAAAACTATAAATGCAGCCGTGTACGAAACGCACGGAAATCCTCGGGACATGTTGCGTGTTGAATCGCGGGCATGGCCAAAGCCAGCCGCAGGTGAAGCTGTCGTGAAAATGCGTGCGGCCCCAATCAATCCTGCCGACTTAAACCAGATCGAAGGAAAATATCCAGTCCGAGCAGAGTTGCCGGCGACGCCTGGATTCGAAGGCGCGGGAGTGGTTGCTGAAGTTGGCGCAAACGTGACGAATGTCGCCGTGGGTGACCTGGTCATTTTGCCGCACAATATCGGCACATGGCGAGACGCCGTTGCGATGAAGGCTGATGAATTGGTCGTCGTCCCCAAAGGGATTGAGCCTGTGCACGCGGCGATGTTGAAAATCAATCCGATGACAGCGTGGCGTTTGTTGCACGACTACGTCGATCTCAAAAAAGGAGATTGGCTCATCCAAAATGCAGCGAACTCCGCTGCTGGTCGCGCGGTTATTCAAATCGCGCACGACCTCGGCTATAAAAGTGTGAACGTCGTTCGGCGCGGCGAATTGACTGATGAACTGCGCGCAGAAGGCGGCGACGTAGTGCTTGTTGATGGCGAAAATCTTCGCGACGAAGTGAAAGCTGCCACGACCGGCGCGCCGATCCGTCTGGGACTAAATGCTGTCGGCGGCGACAGCGCCCTCCGTCTGGCGAATTGCCTCGCGCCAGGATCAACGCTGGTCACATTTGGAGCGATGGGTTTGCAACCGTTGAAAATTCCGAACGGCCTTCTCATTTTCAAAGACCTGCGTTTCCGCGGCATCTGGATCAACAAATGGTACGACAACGCGACAAAGCAGGAACGAATGGAAGCCTTCGAACCGTTGTTCGAAATGGCAAAACGCGGTCTGCTGAAAACAAAAATCGAAAAAGCTTATCCGCTCGGTGAAGCGAAAGCGGCGGTCGCTCATGCGGCGCAAAGTAAGCGCAGCGGCAAAATCATTTTCCAGTTTTGAGTGAACTGTGGACCCACTGAACACGCTTACGGATCGAGAGCGCCGGGCCCCCAGCCAAACCAAATTCTCTGTCATGTTGGGCGGAGCGAAACATCTCTGACTAGTCCGGCGGTTCAGCCTTCGAGGATGAACTGAGATTCTTCGCTGCGCTCAGAATGACATAGTAGGATGGCTTCCTAGCCGCCGACGTCATTTGCGAATTTACAGCACAAGCACAAGTATAGCTTCAAGGATGTTTCGACATTGCCACCGCATAATTTTTCTTATCGGACTGACCGGTTGTTTTCTCGCGTTGGATGATATCAACTGCGCGACTGCTCCCGAACCGGGCGACATGCGCGGGGTTGGAAAAGTGGAGTTTCCGATATCGTGCGCGCCTGCCGTCCAATCTGAATTCGCGCGTGGGGTGGCCTTGCTGCATTCATTCTTTTACGAGGAGGCACGACGCGTTTTCACAGCGGTGGCCGAACGCGACCCGAAATGCGCAATGGCACAGTGGGGAATCGCCATGACTTGGTGGCATCCGATCTGGACGCCACCTACTCCGGATGAAATGAGCGCGGGCAAAGCGGCTATTGAAAAAGCGAAGGCAATGAATCCCGGCACGGAGCGCGAGCGCGAATTTATCAGGGCGCTGAATATTTATTACAACAGCCCCGACGCTCGAACGGCAGCTGCCGTCGGGCAATCGTGTCATGGGCCAGTTGGACCACGCGATCGTGTGGTCGCCTACGAAACCGCGATGCGCCAGCTGCGCGACAAGTATCCGGACGATTTCGAACTGCAAACCTTCCATGCCTTCGCGGTGCTCGCTGTTGGTTATGCCACGCTCGACGACGCTACTTTATCGAAACAACTTGAGGCAGCCGCCATCCTGGAAAAGCTCTGGAAGCAAAATCCGAAGCATCCCGGCGTCGTTCATTACCTGATCCATTGCTACGATTATCCGCAGTTCGCGCAACGCGGACTCGCCGCGGCGCAAACTTACGATTCAATCGCGCCATGGGTACCGCATGCGCTGCACATGCCATCGCACATTTTTACGCGCTTGGGGATGTGGGACGAATCTATCGCCGCGAATCGAGCTTCGGCCGAAGCTTCACGCGCTTACGCAGCCATGCGCCATCGCGACGCCACTGAAGCCGAAGAATTACACGCGCTCGATTACATGGCGTATTCTTATTTGCAGGAGGCCAGGGACATTGAGGCCAGGAAGATTGTCGATTTTGCAGGCACAGTACGGAAGACAAATCCAGAGCTGGAATTCAGCGGAGCTTACGCCCTGGCGGCGATCCCAACGCGTTATGCATTTGAGCGGAATGATTGGGCGAGCGCCGCGACATTGACGGTTCCGAACCTTCCACACTGGTCTTCGTTCCCATTCATGGAAGCGTTGATCGAATATGGTCACGCGCTTGGACG
>Ga0209377_1000612_pt1 | contig 24094 bp, 17 predicted proteins | sample GraSoiAngelo_141_FD_185898 | JGI IMG/M metagenome (GOLD analysis project Ga0209377, IMG submission 185898) | Grasslands soil microbial communities from the Angelo Coastal Reserve, California, USA - 14_0929_12_40cm (SPAdes) (version 2) | ecosystem: Environmental > Terrestrial > Soil > Grasslands ...
CGCGGCGGGAGACGTCCAGCTCTCGTAGAGCGCGGCCAGCACCATGTAGACCAGGACGATGGAGAGCAAGTAGATGAGGTACGTCTGGTAGCCGACCTTCTTCTCCTGGTAGCTCGTCGAGGTCCAGTCGTACGCCATGCCCTCCGGCAGCGTTTCCGCGGCCAGCTGCTCCATGGTGGCGAGGGCCTGTCCCGAGCTGAAGCCCGGAGCGGCCGACCCGAAGACGGACGCCGCCGGATAGAGGTTGTAGCGGGTGACCAGCTCGGTGCCCTGCACTTGCCGGACCTGGATCAGGGCGTTCAACGGGACCATCTCTCCGTTCTGGTTTCGAACGTACAGGTGCCGCAAGTCGTCGGCTTGCAGACGATAGGCGTTGTCGGCCTGGATGTAGACCTGGAACACCTGGTTGAACTTGTTGAAGAAGTTGACGAACGAGGAGCCCAGGTAGGCCTGCAGCGTGTCAAAGATGCTCTGCGGGAGCACTTGCAGGGACTCCGCCTTGGTCCGGTCGATGTTCAGGTACACCTGCGGGCTGCGTGTGCTGAAGGTCGCGGCGAGGCCACGCAAGCCCGGACTGCCGTTCCCCTTCTGGACGAGCTCGGCGGTGTTGCGCGAGAGCTCGCTCAGGCCGAGGCTCCGGCGGTCCTCCACCATCATCTGGAAGCCGCCGGTCTGGCCGAGGCCGCGGATGGGCGGCGGAATCACCACGAAGGCCAGCGCTTCCTGGATCCCGGAGAGGTCGCGGTTGAGGCCGGAGACGATCCGATCCTGGGTCAGCCCCTTGCCGCGCTCGCTCCAGTTCTTGTACACGATGAACGTCGTGGTGACGTTCGGGACGTTGGCGAAGTCGAGGACCGAGAACCCGCCGATGGTCACCCATCCGGCCAGCCCGTCGGTCTTCTCGAGGAGCGCGGAGATCTTCTCCGCGACCGCGCGAGACCGGGGCTGAGAGGCGCCCTCGGGCAGGATGGACACCAGGACGGCGTACCCCTGGTCCTCGGTGGGGAGGAACCCGGTGGGCTGGCGGACGAAGCCCCAGGCGGTCACCCCGACGATGAGGGCGAAGAGCACGATCATGAGCACCGTGTGCTTCACCATCCGGGCGACGACGCCCACGTAGACCTTGGTCACGCCCTCGAACGCCCGGTTGAACCCGCGGTAGAACCAGTTCGGCCGCTTGTCGCCGCGGGGCCTCAGCCAGGTCGCGCACTGGACCGGCTTCAAGGTGAGCGCGTTGATTGCGCTGATGACCGCAGTCGCGGCGATGACGAGCGCGAACTGGCGGAAGATCTGCCCGGTGATGCCGGGCAGGAAGGCGGCGGGCAGGAAGACCGCGACCAGCGCCAGGGTGATGCCCATCACCGGGCCGGTGAGCTCTTCCATGGCCCGGATGGTCGCTTCTTTGGGCGGCATCCCCTGCTCGATGTAGTAGGAGCTGTTCTCCACGATGATGATGGCGTCGTCCACCACGATGCCGATGGCCAGGATCAGGGCGAACAGGGTCATCAGGTTCACGGTGAACCCGAGTCCGGCCATCGCGATGAAGGCGCCGATGATGGTAACCGGCACGGTGGTGGCGGGAACCAGCATGCCGCGGAAGTTCTGCAGGAAGAGGAGAATGACCACGAGCACCAGCACGCCCGCGATGAAGAGGGTGTAGTAGACGGCGGAGATGGCTTCCCGGACGAAGAGCGTGGTGTCGTACCGGATCGCGTACTTCATGCCGTCGGGGAACTGCTGGCTCATCTCGGCCATGGCCTTGTAGACGCGATCGGCGACCTGGATGGCGTTGGCGCCCGGCAGGGCGAACACCACGATCTGAGCCGCTTTGTGACCGGTGAATCGCGAGAAGTTGCTGAAACTCTGCTGGCTCAATTCGACCCGGGCGACGTCACGGAGGCGCACGAGCTGGGGGGCGGTGCCGCTGGCCGACTTGATCGTGATCGCGTCGAACTCGCGGGCGTCGGAGAGCCGGCCGAGGGCGTTGATCGTGAACTGGAAGGGCTGATCCTCGGGGACCGGCGGGCCGCCGATCTGCCCGGCGACCACCTCGATGTTCTGTCCCCGGATGGCGTTCAGCACGTCCTGGGTCGTGAGCCCGAAGGTCTGCAGGCGCCTCGGGTCCAGCCAGACCCGCATGCTGTAGGGGCCGGCTCCGAATATGCGGATCTGGCCGACGCCCTGGATCCGGGCCAGGGGGTTCTGCAAGTTGATGATCGCGTAGTTGGAGAAGAAGGTCTCGTCGTAGCGATCGTCCTCGGAATAGAGGCTCGCCACCAGCAGGATGTTGGGGGAGACCTTCCGGACCGTGATCCCCTGGGCGGTGGCGCCTCCCGGGAGCTGGGACAGGGCGCTGTTGGCGAGGTTCTGGACCAGGGCCAGGGAGGTGTCGAGGTCCGTCCCGACGTCGAAGGTGATGGTCAGGGTGTACGAGCCGTCGCTGGAGCTGGTCGACGACATGTAGATGGAGTTCTCGACGCCGTTGATCGCTTGCTCCAGCGGCACCCCGATCGTGGCCGCGACCACCTCCGCGCTCGCGCCCGGGTATCGCGTGCTCACCTGGATGGTCGGCGGCACGATCTCGGGATACTGAGCGACGGGCAGCCCGTAGAGGAACACCCCCCCGACGATGACGGTGACGAGGGCGATGACGTTGGCGAAGATCGGGTGCTCGATGAAGAACTTGGAGATCACGGCGCCGCCTTCTTCTCCGGAAGCGAGGGACGGGCCTCCGGCCCAGGCGCGCCCTCTCGCTCGGGGGTGACCGGCCGGCCCGGCGCGGCCTTCAGCACGCCGTTGACGACGACCCACTCCCCGCCGGTGAGACCGGTGGCGATGACCCGCCGGCTCTCCACAGCGGCACCGGTCGTGACGGGGCGGCGCTCCACCACGTTCTTATCGTTCACCACCAGCAGATAGTCGCCCTGCTGGTCGTGCCCGACCGCGACCTCGGGAACCAGGAGGGCTCTGCGCTGCTCGAGCGGCACGCGCACCCGGGTGTAGAGGCCCGGCAGGATCTTGCCGTCCGCGTTGGGCAGGACGCCTCGCATCAGCAGGGTGCCGGTGGTGGTCGTCAGGTTGATGGCGGCGAAGTCGAGGTAGCCCTGGTGGGGATAGCCGTCCTCATTCGGCAGCCCGGCGTGGACCGGCCACTTCCGCCCGTCCGTGGGGCCGGGGATTCCGCGCGTGACCTTGAGCAACCGCGCCAGGTCGAGATCGCTGATGTTGAAGTAGACGTAAATCGGGTCGATCTGGTTGATCTGGGCCAGGACCGTGTTGTTGCCTCCCGATCCGACGAGATTGCCGGCGTCCACCAGACGTCGATCCATCCGGCCGTCGAACGGGGCGGTGACCAGGGTGTAGTCCAGGTTGAGCTTGGCCAGGTCTCGCTGGGCCTCGGCGGCGCGGAGGTTGGCCGCCGCGGTGTCCCGCTGGAAGCGCCAGTTTTCGACGTCGGACCTGGCGGCCGCGTTGTGCTGGATCAGGTTGGAGTAGCGGGTCAGCTGGGATTCGGTCCACTGCAGCTGGGCCCGGTACTGCAGGACGGCGGCCTCGGCCTGCCGGAGGTTGTCCTCGTACGTGTTCTGCTGGATGACGAAGAGCGGCTGGCCCTTCTTGACCCGCTGCCCGTCCTGGAAGAGGACCTTTTCGAGATACCCCACCACCCGGGCGACCAGCTGGACGGTGTAGATGGCCTGGGTGTTACCGGTGAGATCCAGACTGTCGGTCACCGCCTGCTGCACGGGCTGGGCAACCGTCACCTTCGGGGGCGGTGGCGGTTGTGGCTTCGGCTGCTCCTTGCAGCCGGCCTGCAGGGCCAGGAGCACCCACAGCACGAGCCAGGTGAGATGGCGTTCCATTCGCACGGTCATCACCAATCGGGAAGCCGGGGCCGAGACTGTGGCTCACGGGAGGCCGGCAGGTTGTAGGTCGTGGGGGCCAGCAGGCTCCCCCAGTTCGTGCGCTGTCGCATCTCGGCCTTGATCTCCGGTGGCACGATGTCGTCGCCCTCCCGGATCTCCCAGCCGCCTCCCAGCGCCCGGTACACCCCGACGAGGCTCGTCGAGATGTTGCCGAGGGTGCTGGCCAGGTTGTCCTGCTGGCTCAAGAGTGTCTGCTGAGTGGTCAGCACGGTGGTGAAGTCGGTCACGCCTTCCCGGTACTGCAAGACGGCCAGGTCGACCGCCGTCCGGCTGGACGTGACGCTCTTGGCCAGGAGATCTGCCCGGTCCTGCGAACGGAGGAAGGCGGCGAGGTTGTCCTCCACATCCTGCTGGGCCGAGAGGACCGATCGCTGATAGGCGAGCAGGAGCTGCTGGAAGTACGCGTCCTGCACGCGGACGTTGTTCGTGATCTGGCCGTAGTTGAGGATGTTCCACTGCACGGAGGGGCCGATCTGGACCTGGCGGCTGCCCCAGCGGAACATGTCGCTGAGCTTGAAGGTCCCGAGATCGGTCGAGAGGAGGACCAGATTGCCGATCAGGGAGAAGGCGGGGAGCAGATCGGCCTTGGCCACTCCGATCTGGGCGGACTGGGCGACCGCCTGCAGCTCGGCGCTCCGGATGTCCGGCCGGCGGCGCAGCAGATCGGCCGGGATGCCCACGATGACCTGGGGCGGCGAGACCGGGATCGTCGACGGACCGGACAGCAGATCGCTCAGATCGTTCGGCGGCATGCCGAGCAGGACGCTGAGGGAGTCGGTCGCCTGGCGCCGCTGCGTCTCCAGAGTGGGGAGCGTCGCGAGGGTGTTGAACAGCGCCGTCCGCGCCTGCTCGACGTCCAGCTGCGTCACCGTTCCGTACGTGAACCGGGCCTCGACGATCTTGAGCGTCTGCTCCTGGATGTCCACGTTCTCGCGGGCGATGCGGATGCGCTCCTCGGCGGTCCGGAGCGCGATGTACGTGTTTGCCACGTCGGCGGTCAGCGTGACGAGCGTGCTGTCGTAGTCCGCGAGTGTCGCGAGCAGGCTGGCGTCTGCCGATTCGATGCCGCGCCGGATCCGTCCCCAGAAGTCGAGCTCCCAGGTGGCCTGGGCCCCGATCTGGGACTGCCAGTACGCGGCGCTGCCCTTGAACGCCGCGGCGGTGGCGGCTCGATCGCTGGTCCGGTAGTACTCGACGGACCCGATGGCCTGCTGCGTTTGCGGAAAGACCTCGCCGACGGCGATGCCCAGCTGGGCGCGGGCTTGCAGGACCCGCACGCCGGCCTGCCGGAGGGTGAGGTTGTCCCGGTAGGCTCGCGCGACGAGGCGATCCAGGACCGGATCGTTGAAGGCCCTCCACCAGTCCCGGTAGGTGGTCGATTCGGTGCTGACACGCTGGTCCCCCGTCTCCCCCCAGTTCGGCGAGACGGAGACCTTGGGCCGCTGGTAGTTCGGCCCGATCATGCATCCCGCGAAGGCCAGGAGCACGGGCACCAGGAGGATGAGCCGGGATCGGATCGACCTGCCTATTTCGTGGTCTGTGGAAGGGCAGCCCTCCGCTGGAATCGCCATGTCGTGTCCGTGAGAACGCAGCATATGGGATCGATAGGAAGGTCGCAAGGCGACGCCCCATCTCGTGGCCCCGGGGAGGTTGACTCCCCTGACGAAAGTCTCCAGAATGCGCGTCGTTACGACGCTCAGGTGGGGCCAGGCCGCGCCCGAGTTCGAGCTGCCCAGCACCGAGGGGCGGCCGATCTCGCTCCGGGAGTTGCGCGGGCACGACGTTGTCCTCGGCTTCTACTGCTACGACTGGGGCGGCATCTGAACCCCGGAGCTGACCGGCCTGGGTCAGGGCGAGGGAGAGTTCACGAGGCGGGGCGCGGTGATCCTCGGGATCCGCGGCGACAGCCCCTTCTGCCACACCGCCTTCCACAAGGCGCACCCGTTCCCCCTGCTGAGCGACGTGCACCGCTCGGTCATCACGGCCTGCGGCGTAAGCGTAGTCGTCCTGCACTCGGCTGGAGCCGAACGAACGGCGAGAGTCTGCGAAGCAGCAGGTTACAAGAAAGGGTAAAGCGGGCGTGCAGCCCAACAACGAGATGCACCTGACGAGGTCCGCACATGGCCAGACCAAGCGCGGCCCTCGCAGGTGATCTCGGTGTTGACATGCCCGTCGTTATCCCCGCGAGTGCCGCAACACTGCCAAAACTGCCCTCACTACAGCCAACGAGAATAAGAAACCTGTTCTGCTGGGGGTAGGGCACGTCGTGGAGTGAAGGCTTTCCAGACTCTCGCCTTGCAGCCCAACCGTGAAAGACTTACGATTTGCGTCAGGAAAGTCTGGCCGTTGCTGCTTCGGGCACAGAAAAGGGAGGGCGTCATGCTGACACGACGAGAGTTCGCGGGCATTGCGTCGTGCGCGATCTGCGGAATTACCGCGTTTGCTGCCTCCCAAGCGTCGGCCCAAGGCGCTCCGCCGGCAGCGACGGCCGGCGTCACGCGAAAGATTTTATCGCAGATGGACGGTCCGGCGCCGGGCTATGTGACGCTGCTTGTCGAAGCGACAATAGAGGCAGCGGTGGCGGTCGGGCGACACACGCATCCGGGAATCGAATCCGCCTATGTCTTGGAAGGCGGCTTCGAGCTTCCCATACAAGGTCAGCCGACCCGCACAATCAAAGCAGGCGATGCCTTCCAAATACCGCCCGAAACGCCGCATGCGGGTGGTAAGCCTGGCGAGGCCAAGTCCAGAATTCTTATCACCTATGTCGTGGAGAAGGGAAAGCCGCTCGCATCTCCAGCTTAGGCACTTGTGACGCCGGCGCTCGTTTGCTGGCCGCGTCGTGCTCGCGGATCATCCAAGCGCCCGTGCGCCCCGGCGGCGCCAGGCCTCGCCGCCCGGAACTTGTCATGGCTGGCGTTCCTAAACTACTTAGTTTGTGGACGGTATTCGACTATTTCCGTCCTCCTCTATGCTGACCTGATCCGACGGCCGCGCGACCCAAGCACCTCGCCAGGCGTAGACCGTAGCGCCCGTCATGGGCTTGGAACGGTCGCCCGGCCGAGCAACGTACGGGTGGCGCTCCGCGCGATCCGGATCAGGCTCGCTGTCGTCCCCTCCTGTCTTGGGTGCGAGGGGGGCTCCAGAGAAGGTTCTTTCAGGCTCGGGCACGGAGGAAGGCGCGGTGTCGGCGGGCGGCGGCGCCACGAGCTCTGCTGGAAGGCTCCGTGACGACGCCTTCGAATTGAGCACCTCACTCGTCGTTGCTGATTCTTTCGCCACGTCAATCCAGCCAGCAAACAGGGGGCGCGCTCCGAAGGCGCTGGTTTTGAGGAGTTTTCGAGGGCCGCACCTTGCCAGGGATCTGGCACGCCGCTTGAGTCGTGAGGTTCGCGTGCTCTGAGAGTCCGATGTCGGACTCTGAGAGAGGCAAGGGTGCCTTTCTCCTCAATGAGGAGGGGCGCCTTTTTTTGTGTTCACGCGCCGCCGGCGGGAAGGGAGATCGCTCGTGAATAAGATCGAGCAGATCAAAGCGGAGAAGGGCGGCCTCGAGGTCGGTCGAGACATTCCCCGCTACGCGGAGCTTGGGGTCGACGCGATCGAGGAAGGCAACCTCGAGCGGCTGAAGTGGTGGGGGATCTTCTTCCGCAAGCACACGCCCGGTCATTTCATGATGCGCATCCGCATCCCGAACGGGATCAGCAGCGCTGCGCAGCTCCGCACGATCGGCCGCATCGCCAACCGCGTCGGGCGCGGGATCGCCGACATCACCACGCGACAGCAAATCCAGCTCCGCTGGATCCGGATCAACGACGTGCCGCAGATCCTCGATGAGCTCCGCGAGGTCGGGCTCGTGACGCTCCAGACGGGGATGGACAACATCCGCAACGTCGTCGGCTGCGCCGTCGCCGGGCTCACGCCCAACGAGCTGTTCGACGCCTCGCCCGTCGCGCGGGCCTTCACCGACACGTTCGTGGGCGACGTGGCGTACACGAACCTCCCCCGGAAGTTCAACGTGACGATCACGGGCTGCCGCGAGAACTGCACGCACGCCGAGACGCAGGACGTCGCCCTTGTGCCAGCGACGAAATCGCTCGGCGGCGAGACCGTCTCCGGCTTCAACGTGCTCGTCGGCGGCAAGAACGGCTCCGGCGGCTACCGGATCGCGACGCCGCTCGACATCTTCGTGCCCCCCGAGGAGGCGCCCGAGCTCTGCAGCGCCATCGTCCTCCTCTTCCGCGACCACGGCTCGCGCGAGGCGCGCAACAAGGTCCGCCTCGCGTTTCTGGTCGAGGAGTGGGGGGAGGCGAAGTTCCACGACGCTCTCGAGGGGCGGCTGGGGCGGCCGCTCGAGCGGGCGGGCGTCGACGAGCGCGGACCGAAGGCGACCGACCACATCGGCGTCTTCCGCCAGAAGCAGACGACGCTGAGCTGGGTCGGCCTCGTCGTTCCGGTGGGGCGTATCGTCGGCGATCAGCTCAAGGAGGTTGCGCGGCTCGCCGAGGCCTACGGCACCGGCGAGGTGCGGCTCACGCCAGACCAGAATGTGATCATCCCCAACGTCCCGGACGCTAAGCTCGGCAATCTGACCGCCGAGCCGCTCCTGAAGGTGCTCCGCTACGACCCCTCGGAGATCATGCGGGGGCTGGTGAGCTGCACCGGCATCGAGTTCTGCAACCTGGCGGTGATTGAGACCAAGGCCCGCGCGCTCCAGATCGCGCGGACGCTCGAGACCAAGGTCCATCACGGCAAGCCGATCAGGATCCACTGGTCCGGCTGCCCTGCCGGCTGCGGCAATCACACGGTGGCCGACATCGGCCTCCTCGGGGTCAAGGCGAAGGTCGATGGCCAGGCCGTGGACGCGGTCGACGTCTTCGTCGGCGGGTCCTCGGGCCCGCACGCCATCCAGGGCATCAGGATCCTCGAAGGCGTCCCCTGCGACACGCTGCCCGAGACGCTCGAAGGGTTGATCCGCCACCTGGAGCCCGACAAGGTGCGCCGCCAGCTCCGCGCGCTCTCTGAATCAACGCCGGCGCCCAAGCACGAGAACGCCGCCAAGCCAGTCATGGTCGTGGACGAGCTCCAGGAAGGGACGAGCAAGGCGCTCACGATGAATGGCACGGAGGTCGCCGTCTTCCGCTGCGGCAACCAGCTCTACGCGCTCCAGAACCGCTGCCCACACGCCGGCGGCTCGCTCGCCGACGGCACGGTGGAAGGCGACGAGGTGATCTGCCCGCTCCACGGCTATCGCTTCAACATCAGGACCGGCGCCTGCGCCACCGATCCGGCGCTCCGCGCGAAGTCCGTCGCGCTCGTGCCCCACGCCGACGGGTTCACTGGCGCGCCTTGAACTCAGAACGGAGGAAGGACATGCCCTACGTCAAGCCCGATGCGGTCGTCGAACAGATGGTCCAGGCCGGCGCGGCGAAGAGCCGGCTCGCCGTGAACGACCTGCTGATCCGCGGCTTCCTCTCGGGAGCCCTGCTCGGATTCGCCACCACCCTGGCCTTTACGGGCACGCTCCAGACGAAGGCGGGGATCGTCGGCGCACTGATCTTCCCGGTCGGCTTCGTGATGATTGTGCTCCTCGGTCTCGAGCTGGTGACCGGGAACTTCGCGCTCATCCCGCTGGCCGTACGCGAGGGGAAAACGACCCTCGGTGCGCTCGCGACAAACTGGAGCTGGGTCTTCGTGGGCAACCTGCTCGGCAGCCTTTTCTACGCGCTGCTCTTCGTCCTCACGCTGGCGCCGGAGTCCGAGATGGCCAAGCAGCTCATCGCCGTGAGCGAGGCCAAGACTCTCGCGTACGCGCACCTCGGCGCCGGCGGCCTCACCGTCGTCGTGAGCAAGGCGATCCTCTGCAACTGGATGGTGACGCTCGGCGTTGCGATGGCGCTCACCTCGCAGTCCACGATCGGCAAGATCGCGGCGATGTGGCTGCCCATCCTGACGTTCTTTGCCCAGGGCTTCGAGCACTCGGTGGTTAACATGTTCGTGATCCCCGCCGGGATGCTCCTGGGCGCCCGCGTTTCCCTCGGTGACTGGTGGATGTGGAATCAGATCCCGGTCACGCTCGGCAATATCGCGGGCGGTATGCTCTTCACCGGGCTCGCGCTGCACCTCACTCATGCGAAAGTCCCCGCCGGCGGGGCGGGCCGCGCCGTGGCGCCCGGCGTCCGCACCGAGGCCACCGCGGAGCGCTGAGGATGGGCTTCTACCCGATCGTCCTCGAGCTGGGGGGCCGTCCGTGCCTGGTCGTGGGCGGCGGCGCCGTGGCCGAACGCAAGGTCGAGGCACTGCTTGAGGCGGGGGCGCGCGTGACGGTCGTGAGCCCGACCGTGACTCCCCATCTCGCGAGCTGGGCGCACGAGGGCAAGATCCATCGCGTCGCTCGAGCCTGGGAGCGCGGGGACCTCGCGGGGCACGCGCTGGTGTTCGTCGCCACGGACGACGGCGCGGTGAACGCCGAGGTGGCGAGCGAAGGGCGTCGCGGGGGCGTGTGGGTCAACGCGGCCGACGATCCCGAGCACTGCGATTTCATTCTGCCGTCGGTGCTCCGGCGCGGCGCGCTGACCGTCGCCGTCTCGACGGGCGGCACGAGCCCGGCGCTCGCGCGCGCGATCCGGGAGGAGCTCGAGACCTACTTCACCGATGACTATCGCGTGCTGGCTCGCCTGGCCGGCGAGGCGCGATGCGCGCTTCGCGGGAGCGGAGCCGCGGCCGACGCCGACGCGTGGCGCCGCGCGCTCGATCCCGCGCTCAGACGACTCATCGCCGAGGGCCGCGAGGACGAGGCGAGGGCTCGGCTCCGCGGCCGACTGCGGGCAGCCGCATGCGCGTAGGCCACGTCTGGCTGGTCGGCGCGGGCCCTGGCGATCCCGGACTCATGACGGTGCGCGGCCTCGAGGCGCTGCGCGGCGCCGACGTGGTCGTCTACGATCGGCTCATCAACCCAACGCTTCTCAACGAGGCGCCCGCCGAGGCGATCCGGATCTACGCCGGCAAGCTCACGGAGAGTCACGGCCTGCCCCAGGAAGACATCAACGCGCTCCTCATCGCTCACGCGCGTCGCGGTCGTAGTGTGGTGCGGCTCAAGGGCGGCGATCCCTTCGTCTTTGGACGGGGCGGCGAGGAAGCCGAGGCTCTCGCGGCGTCGGCGATCCCCTTCGAGGTGGTCCCCGGCGTCAGTGCTGCCGTCGCCGTCCCCGCGTACGCCGGCATTCCGCTCACGCACCGCAGGCTCGCCTCTTCGTTCGCCGTCGTGACCGGCCACGAAGACGCGACGAGGCGCGCGCCGCACGTCGACTGGTCGCGCCTGGCGACGGCGGTCGACACCCTGGTGATCCTCATGGGCGCGCGGAGCCTGCCGCGGATCGCCGCCACGCTTGTCTCCTGTGGCCGCGCGCCGAGCACCCCCGTGGCGCTGATCCGCTGGGGCACAACGGAGGCTCAGGAAACGATGACTTGCACGCTCGGCGACCTCGCCGACCCACAGGCGGCCCTCGACCTCAGGCCACCGCTGGTCACCGTCATCGGAGACGTCGTCTCGCTCCGGGACCAGCTTCGCTGGTTCGATGAAGAGGCCGGCCGCACCTTTGACCTTGCCGGCCCAGAGGTCGCCCTCCCATCGCCCGACGCGAACGAAACTGAGACCATCGAGCTTGATGTCGCCGTAGTGGCCGCGACGGATGTGCCAGAAGAGGACAGATTCGCAGTAGCCGTTGTCCGGCGCCTGTGCGAAAGTGCACGGACACGCGACGGCGCAGCTGCAGTTGTCGAACCAGTCTCCAGCGACGTGCCAGGTCGGGATCTGCGCCATGCGTGTCACCTTTCCTCTGCCGAAGGGTGATCCCTACTCGAGCCAGGTGTCGGGTTCGATGGCCAGCGCGTCGACGAGCTTCGTGTGTGCGGTTGTGAAGCTCATCGTCTCCGGCATCTCCACGATCTCGGCGTCGCCCAGTCCCTCGGCCCGGAGGGAGGTCGAGTGGAACTTCACTCGGAAGATCTCGCGGACACGACCGGTTACGTCGCCCGGACTGATCAGCGCGATTCTCGCCATCGTCTCCTCACCCGCCCACTCGAGGGGCCCGTCGTGCGCGTTCGTGCGGTCGTGGTGCAGTGCGGGAATGCGTAGGTGCCGCCAGTCGCGTCGCGCCCCCTCCCTCGCGAGCCACAGCGTCAGGCTTTCGAGCCACCCCGGGCGGGCGTGCTGATCAGCGCGGCCCAGTCCACCGACTGCTGATACGTGTGGGCGGCGCGGAAGAGCACATCCTCCCTGAAGTGCGGAGCGACGAGCATCAAGCCGATGGGCAACCCCTCCGACTTCCCGCAGGGGATGCTGATGGCGGGATGCCCCGTGTAGTTGAAGGGGCACGTGTTGGCGATCACCGGCCCCAGGTCCATGCCGAGCTTGCCGCCGAACAGCGTGTGCTCGATCGCCTCTTCGTGGTTCATGGGTTCGCGCCAGCGGGGAGCACGCAGGGGCACGGTGGGCATCGCCAGAAGATCGACGCCGGCCAGGACCCGATCGTACTGCGCGACGAAGGTGGGACGGACGTTCTGCGCCTTCGCGTAGAGGCGCCCGCCGTAGTGCTGCTGCAAGTAGTGGCCTTGCATCAGGTTGAGCTTGAGATTTGGCGAGAACTCTCGCCCGTGGCTTTGCTTGAGGCGACCGAAGATCGAGATGAAGGAGCTCGGGTAGTAGGTCCTGGCGAAGGTGCCCCCGAAGTTCGTGTCGTACATCCGCTTGCCGCCCTCGAGGTAGATGGGCAGGAGGGCGAGCGGCGCCCTCGCGTGCAGCGGCACGGAGACGCTCTCGGCCCGCGCGCCATTCCGCTCGAGCACGTGGATCGCTTCGCGCACGCACGCATCCACGCTCGGGTCGCCCCCTTCGACGCCGAACCCTTCCGCGAGAATCCCGATCTTGAGCCCGCCGACCCCGCGGGACAGGGCCTCGGTGTACGCGGGGACGCTCGCAGGAACGTGAGCCTGGCGCGGGTCGTATCCATCGCGCCCGGCGACGCACGCGAGCGCCGTCGCCACATCCTCCACGGTGCGGGCTATGGGCCCCACGTAGTCGATGGTCGGCTCCAATCCGAACACGCCGGAGTGGGGCACGAGGCCGTGCGTGGGCATCAGGCCCACGACCCCGCACCAGGCGGCGGGGATGCGGATCGAGCCGCCCTGATCGCCGCCGAAGGCGACGTCCACTTCTCCGCCGGCGACGGCCGCGGCGGAGCCGGAGGACGACCCGCCCGTCACATGATCCCTGTTATGGGGGTTCAGAGGGCGCCCGTAGTCGCCGACACCGCTCAGGCCCGGCCCGCCCCAGGAGAACTCCTCCATCTTGAGCTTGCCGACGATCGTCCCGCCGGCGTCGAGCATGCGCGTCACGATGGTGGCATCGAAGTCCGGAACGTAGCCGTCCATGAGATGCGAGCCGAACGTCAGGGGCACCCCGGCCACGCTGACGTGGTCCTTGAGTCCGATGGTCTTGCCCCGCAGTGGGCCATGGTCCGCGCCCGCGACGCGGCACTTCCTGATGAAGACATTCAAGGGATCCTCGTGCTCCGTCGGCCGGTAGCCCGGATCACGATCGGTGAACCGGAGCGGCGGGCGATGCTCCTCGAGGCGCAGCTCGTTGAACACCTCGAGCGCGTCGATGGTGGCCATCATCCGCGAGTGCATGATCCGCGCCTCGGTGGACGTGAGATCGAGGCCGAGGGCCTCGCCGTACGCCTTCACCTCGTCGACGTCGGGTCGCCTGAGCATCCGTGTCCTCCCGTCATGCGTGCAGGGCGTGGACCGCCGATGCGGTCAATCCTAATCCCATCGCACGGGTTGCGTGCGTTCGACGCGGTGGACTATAGTCGGCCGGCGGTGTGGTGAGGCCGTCCCGAGGAGCCATGGTGACCGTCAGCGTGCAGACTCCACTGTCAGCCGTCCTGGACGACGCGCGGACGGCGCTCGGCCGGCGGGTGTCCTACCTTTGCTTCCCCGGGCTCTCGCCCGGCGCCGACGCAAACGGCTCATCCACCCGTCGGGCATTGTGCCACGACCTCGACTTGCCCATCGTCGGGCATCGGCGGCAGAGCGTGACGCTGTCGATTGGCCGGGAAGGCCGTGATGGGCGCCGGTTCGCCGTGCGGGGCGCGCTGCTGTCGATCACGGGGCACTGGCGACTCGAGCCCTGCGCGGCCGGCGTGCTGGCCCACCTGACGCTCGACTACGACGTCTGCGCGGCCCTCAAGGAGCAAGCGGTCAACGGGCTCCGCAGTCGGAGTCCGCTGCCGATACGGACCGACGCCGACGCCATCCTCGGACGGGCGGTCGACGACTTCTTCGAGAGGCGGTTCGCCGAGGACGCCGCCGCCTACTGCGATCGCCTGCGGGCCCGGCTCGAAGGGCACGCCTCGTGACCTCCTACGTCGCCCAGCGACTGTTCGGACTCGTGCCCGTGCTCTTCGGCATCTCGGTGGTGATCTTCCTCGGGATGAAGCTCATCCCAGGCGACGTGGCGCGGGCGTTGCTCGGTCCGATGGGGACCGCCGAGTCGCTGGCCCAGCTCCGCGGGGCACTCGGACTCGACCAGCCCCTGCACATGCAGTACGCGAAGTGGCTCTGGCGCGCGCTGCACGGCGACCTCGGCCTCTCGCCCATCGTGCACCAGCCGGTCGTCGAGCTGCTGCTGCCGAAGTTCGGCAACACGTTGATCCTGGCCGGCGCGAGCTTCGTCCTCGCGGCCACCGCCGGCATCGCCGCTGGCGTCCTGGCCGCGGCGCGGGAGAGGACGGCGATCGATCGGGTGACCATGAGCGCCTCGCTCGTCGTCGGCAACATGCCGCCCTTCTGGCTCGGCCTGGTCCTCATCGTCGTCTTCGCCATCGACCTGCGCTGGCTTCCGAGCCTGGGGATGTACTCGACGCGTGGGGCCGGCGGCCTCGCCGATCTGCTCTCCCACCTGGTGCTGCCGGCGGTGACGACCGCGGCCGCCCCCGGGGCCATCATCGCGCGGATGACGCGGGCGTCGGTGCTCGAGATCCTCGGGCACGAGTACATCATGGTGGCGCGCGCCAAGGGCCTGGCCGAGCGGGTCGTCATCAGCGCCCACGCGTTGCGGGTGGCCTGGCCGCCGATCGTCACGATCGCCGGGCTGCAGCTCGGTTATCTGCTCGGCGGGGCGGTGTTCACCGAGGAGGTCTTCGGCTGGCCGGGGCTTGGCCGCCAGCTCGTCAGCTCGGTCATCGCGCGGGACGTGCAGGTGGTGCAGGGGGCCGCGCTCTTCATCGCGCTCTCGTTCGTCGTCGTTAACCTCGTCGTCGACCTGCTGAACCTGTACCTCGACCCGCGGGCCCGGCCCGCGTAGGCCCAGCGATGGCGACCGTCCTGGCGATGGAGGGGACCCGGCCGTTGTCTCGGCGCGGCGCCGGGCGCTTCACCGCGTTCCTGCGCGCGTTCATCCGGGACCGCCAGGCCCTCGCCGGCCTCGTGATCGTCGCCATCGCCGGCGGCGCGGCCGCCGCGGCGCCGCTGATCAGCGCCTGGGATCCGCTCAAGTCCGTGGAGGTCGACCGACTCTCGCCGCCCGGCACGCCCGGATATCTCCTCGGGACGGACGAGCAGGGACGGGACATCCTGAGCCGCCTGATCTGGGGCGGGCGGATCTCGCTCCTCGTCGGCATCGTGCCCACCGTGGCCGCGGGCCTCGTCGCACTGTTCCTCGGGCTCGTGGCCGGCTACCGCGAGGGCATGCTCGATCACCTGATCATGCGCGTGCTCGACGTGTTCTTCGCGTTCCCGCTCGTGCTTCTGGCCATCGCCATCGTGGGCGTCATCGGCCCGGGCGTCGGCAACCAGATGTTCGCCCTCGCCGTCGTGCTCGTGCCCTACAGCACGCGCGTCGTGCGCACCGCGACGCTCTCCGTCAAGCACCTGGAGTTCATCGAAGCCGTTCGCGCCCTCGGAGCGGGGAACGGTCGCGTGCTCTGGCGGCATCTCGTGCCGAACGTCCTGCCGCCGCTGCTCGTCTACACCAGCACCCTCGTCGGCCTGATGATCGTGGCGTCATCCGGCCTGAGCTTTCTCGGCCTCGGAGTCCAGCCTCCCACGCCCGACTGGGGCGTGATGGTCGGCAGCGGCCGCCTCGTGATCTACCGCGCCGCCCACGTGGCCACCATTCCGGGCGTTATCATCGTCGTCGTCGCACTCGGGTTCAATTTCATCGGGGACGGGCTGCGCGAGGCCCTCGACCCTCGCGCGCGCCAGTGAGTGAAGGAACGATCGACAAGGAGGGGCGCCATGGACGCTGAGAAGATCGGTCGCATGTTGCGGATGCTCGGGCCCGGGGTCAGTCGTCGCGACTTCATCCGGACGACGGCTGTGGGGGCGGCGGGCACGCTCGCCGCGCCCCGCGCCGCGCGGGCCCAGGGCACGCCGAAGAAGGGCGGGACGCTCGTGTACGGCATGGAGGGTCCGTCCGACATCCTCGATCCCCAGGCCACGGGCTGCTGGCTCACCTACCGGGTGACCTTTCAGATGTTCGAAGGTCTCCTGGCCGAGGACCTGACGAAGGCGGACGTCGCCGTGCCTCCGCTGATTCCCCGGCTTGCCGAGTCCTGGCAGGTCGGGAAGGACGGGCTCACACGCACCTTCAAGCTCCGCAAGGGCATCAAGTTCCACGACGGGACCCCGTTCAACGCCCAGGCCGCGGTCTTCAGCTGGGAGCGCATGTTCAAGAAGGACGCGCCCCACTTCTACCCGCGGGCCAACAGCTACACGTCCTACGTCGTCGAGTACGTCACGGGCGCCGAGGCGGTCGACGAATACACGCTCAAGCTGACCTTCAGCAAGCCCTACGCCGAGTGGGAGCGGATGACCCTGCAGAGCTGGGGCGAGCCGATGATGGTGAGCCCGACCCAGGTGAAGAAGCTCGGCAACGAGAAGTTCGCGAACGGCCCGGTCGGCACGGGGCCGTTCAAGTTCGTGGAGAACGTGCCGGGCGACCGGATCGTCCTCGAGCGCTTCAAGGGCTACTGGGGCCCGCAGGCCAACGTCGACAAGCTCGTCTTCCGACGCCTCGACGATCCCGCGGCGCGCGTGGCGGCGCTGCGCACGGGCGAGGTGGACTTCATCCTGGCGCCGTCGCCCGACGAGGTCGACGCGCTGCGGAAGGACAAGTTCACGGTGCTGCAGAGCAACGCGCCCCACATCTGGTACTGGCACCTCAACATGAAGGACGAGTATTTCAAGGACGTCCGCGTGCGCAAGGCCGTCCAGATGGCCGTCGACAAGGAGAAGATGTGCAAGGACCTGCTCCGCGGGACGGCCAAGCCCGCCTGGAGCATGGTGCCGCCGGCGACCATCGCCTACGATCCGAAGTACAAGGCGTACTCCTACAATCCCGAGCGCGCCAAGCAGTTCCTCAAGGAGGCAGGACACGCCAACGGGTTCGAGACCGTGTTCTGGACGTCGACCTCGGGCTCGGGCCAGATGATTCCCGTGGCGATGGCGGAGTGGATCCAGCGCGACCTCGCCAAGGTGGGCATCCGGGTGAAGCTCGAGACGTTCGACTGGATCACGTATCTGTCGAAGATGTTCCAGGGCCTCCGCCCGGGCCACGGGGCCTACCAGCTCTCCTGGGGCATGACGACCAACTTCTGGATCGACATCGTCGCCCGCTCCACGCGGCAGCCGGACAAGGGCGTGAACGTCGGCTGGTACGCGAACCCCCGGGTGGACGCGCTCCTCGACACCGCGCGCGGCGAGCTCGACGAGAGCAAGCGGGTGGCGATCTATCGGCAGATCGACCGCATCCTCATGGAGGAAGACGCGTCGTTCCTGCCCATCTGCAACGACCTCAACCTCGTCGTCCTGAACCCGAAGGTGAAAGGATTCGTGAACCCGCCCGAGGAATGGTTCCAGCTCTGGACGCCGTGGGTGGAGGCGTAACGACTGCGACTGAGCGCACAGTCTGGATCGGCCAGTATCGGCGAACGTCAAGGACCGGAAGCTCGGCCACGAGCGGCGGCGCCGGCTCGTCCGGCGCTCGGCAGACCTCGCGCCTGAGTTCGGCCGATTGGCCTTGAGACGCTTGAAGACCTCGACCTCCGGTTTATCCACCGCGAGAAGTCTCCAAAGCACGTCAAGAAGTCCAGCCTCGCGTCTGTTCTCCGTTAGCATTCCCGCAAGCTCCACAAAGGGTGCGGCCCTGCCAGGCGCCGTAGACCACTCGGCTGCTGCGCCCCTGGCAGGGCCGCGGTTTGCTACCACGCTGCGATCAAACCATTCCGAACCTCGCCGATCCATACTGAACAGCCTTAGTCCCAACTCGTCGAATCTTCGAGGTTTAAATCGTCATCGATCCCCGCCCAGGTATTTCCCCTCTTCTGTTTGAGGGGTTCCCCTAGTTTCCGAGACATCTGCCGGGGGCCTAAACGAGGGGTTGTGTGTGTGCGTGGATCCCCCTCGGCCTGGCGTCCGAAATACGTCGTCCCTCGCCGAAGCGTCGAAACTCGGAGGAAGCCATGCGAAAGAACACATTGCCGAGTGGGTCAGCTGGTGCTCACTCGAGCACCCTGACCTTGTCGCTGCTCATCATCGCGGCGATCGGAGTCCTCGCGGCGGTCCCATGCTCGGCCGCGGACGCTGACGACACCACAGCTTCGGCGGAGCGGAGCCTCTCGCTGGGTACCACGTCCAAGCCGGATGATGCTGTCCGGGTCCGCGGAAGCGAGGCCTACGGCAAGCTGCCGTTGTACTTTGAGGCGAACCGCGGACAGACCGACGCCCAGGTCAAGTTCCTCTCCCGCGGCGGCCGCCACGTCCTCTTCCTCACGCCGACCGAGGCGGTCCTCGTCTTGACCACGCCGCCGCAAGCGGCGGACGAGAAATCTCCAACGAGGGGCGGTAAGCCGGGCCGGCTAGAGGAGGGGACTCGGACCGTTCTGCGCATGACTTTCGCCGGCGGCAACCCGATGCCGCGCTTGGCAGGGTTGGACGAACTGCCCGGCAAGGTCAACTACTTCATCGGCAACGACGCCGCCAAGTGGCGGACCAATGTGCCCACCTATGCCAGGGTCCACTACCAAGACCTCTACCCCGGCATCGACCTCATCTACTACGGCAACCCGCGCCAACTGGAGTACGACCTCGTCGTGCGCCCGGGCGCGGACCCCGGCCGCATTGTGCTGGGCTTCCAGGGCGCCGACAAACTCGAAGTGGACGCCGATGGCGACCTCGTGTTCCACACCGCTGGCGCCGCGATCCGCCAGCGAAAGCCGGTCATCTACCAGGAGGTCGACGGCCTCCGGCGCGACATCGCGGGCGGCTACGTGCTGAGAGAAACGCGAACGGTCGGCTTCAAGGTGGACACGTACGACCCCAGCCGGCCGCTCATCATTGATCCGGTGCTCTTCTACTCCACGTACCTCGGGGGGATGGGCACTGATGCCGGGAGAGCGATCGCGGTCGACCCCTCCGGAAATGCCTACGTGACGGGCGAGACCCTTTCGAGTAACTTCCCGACGATCGCTGGCGCCTTCGACTCGAGTTTCAACGGCGGCGGCGTCTTTGGCGATGCCTTCGTAACGAAGGTGAATCCGACGGGGTCGGGGCTCGTTTACTCCACGTATCTCGGCGGCATCGGCGATGACCAGGGCCTCGGCATCGCCGTCGACGGCTCCGGCAACGCGTACGTGACAGGCCGGACCAGTTCGACAGACTTCCCGGTGACTCGTGGGGCCTTCCAGACGAGTTACGGCGGTGGCACCGACGACGTCTTCGTTACCAAGCTGAATTCGACTGGCTCCGCCCTTCTTTATTCCACGTACCTCGGGGGCAGCGCTCAGGATATCGGGAACGGCATCGCTGTGGATACATCTGGGAGCGCCTACGTCACGGGCGTGACGAGCTCGGGCCTAGCCGCAACGACCAGCTTCCCCACGACCCCCGGGACGTTGGCGCCGAGCTACATCGGCGGCAGCAGCGACGCCTTCGTGACGAAGCTCACTACCACCGGCTCCGCCCTCGTCTACTCCACCTACCTCGGCGGCAGTGGCAGCGATTTCGGCTTCGGCATCGCCGTAGATGGCTCGGGCCGCGCCTACGTGACGGGCCAGACGAATTCGCCAGGGATCGCGACCGCTTTGGCCTTCCAGACCAGCTTCGGCGGCGTGATCGACGCCTTCGTGGCAAGGCTGAATACCGCGGGCGCTGCGCTCGACTACCTGACCTACCTGGGTGGCACCAACGCCGACGAAGGCTTTGCCATCACCCTGGATAGCTTGGGCAATGCCTATGTGACAGGTCAGACCGAATCGGCCAACTTCCCGACGACCACTGGAGCCTTCGATACGAGCTTGGGCGGGGCCCTGGACGCCTTCGTCACGAAGGTAGGTCCCACCGGTTCCGCGCTCGGTTATTCGACGTACCTTGGCGGCAGTAGCAATGATGCCGGTACCGGCATCGCGGTGGATGCGTCCTTCAACGCCTACGTTTCGGGCATAACCTCATCGATCGACTTCCCGACCGTGAATCCGATCCAGGTCTCCTCCGGCGGCAGCTTTGACGTCTTCGTGACCAAGGTGAACCCTGCCGGCTCCGGGCTCGTCTACTCCACCTACCTCGGCGGCAGTGGCTTCGACGAGGGCACCGGCATCGCGGTAGACTCGTTGCCGACCCCTAACGCCTACGTTGTCGGTTTCACGAGTTCGACCAACTTCCCGACGACCATGGGGGCGTTCCAAACGACGTTCGGCGGTGGGACCAGCGACGCCTTCGTCGCGAAGATCACCGAGGCCGCGCTTCCCCCGCCACCGACCGTGGGCAAGGTGACCGGCGGCGGCACCGTCGACGTTCCGGGGCCGGGGATTGCGAACTTTGGCTTCATTGTGCAAGCGCGGTCGACGAGTGGCCCGATCGGTGGCGATCTGCAGTACGTGAACCACGCGAGTGGGGCCAAGGTGCACAGCGTGATGTTCGACTCCTTCGTGATCACCGGCAACACGGCCACCTTCGGTGGCACCTGCACCGACAACGGGGTGCCGTGCACCTTCGAGGTGCACGTGACGGACAACGGTGAGCCCGGCACTAATGATTCCTTCAACATCACAGTCGACAACGGAGGGTGCGAACGAGACGCTCCGCAGCGGCAACGTTCTGATCCACGAGTAGCCGCAGAGTCAGCGCAGGAGATCCCGGGGCCCGGCGGCGGCCGGAGGCCTCGCCGGGCACCCCGGGGTCGGGGCAACTCGAGGGGCGGCGTGGGCAAGGCGAGCCGGAAGAACCGTTTAGGCGCGATCAGCCTCCGACCAGAGGTGTGTCGCGACATTTGCCTGACCCAGTGTCACTCATGAAAGAGGCGAGACGGCCGCCAGGTCACCATGCGCCAGATCTTCGTCAATCCCGTCTGTACCAGGGGCCGATCCGGGCCGCGGTTGAGAGAATTCAGGATCAGCGCGCTGAGACGTCCCCTTACGTGGGGTTCTCTCCTGATGCCCCGTGGACGATTGATGGCATCTCATCTCAAGTCGTGCCGGTGTCGAGTTCACCGCACCGCCGATGCTCCGCGATGAAACTGTCGGTCCGCCACGAGGAGGTCATTTCATCCGGTCGCGACTGGCGGTGCTTTCAGAACATCGAGCGAGCGGACCCCAGCAGAGGGTCACCAGTTCGAGAATCCGTGTCGTGACGCGGGCTTCGACGACATGTGATCGCGTCGAGCCTCGCTACCACGTCGCCCTACCATTCCAAGACGGATTCGATGGGTAGACAGGTTCGAAGAAGGAGGGACGGGCACGGTCCGCCTTCTCTCTTGAAAACGCAGCGGAGCGGACTATCTTTGATGCGCGACGTTGACGTTCTTCCCGTTTTTTCCGTCTCGGCCGAAGGAGGATCCTCCCCATGGTCATCCGAAAGCACGACGAGGCTGACCTTCGCCCCATTCCTCCGATTCCGACGCAGGTCGTTACGAACGGGGAGTTCGTCCCACTGCCGAAGACGCAAAAGCAGCGGGAGGTGGACTTGCGCCTCATGGAGTACGCGGACCGCTATGGGACGCCGCGCGGGCTCTCACGCCGGCGCTTTCTCATGACGGCGAGCGGCTTCGCTGCCGCCATGCTCGCCATGAACAAGGTCTACGGGCGAGAGTTCTTCAGGGTGGCTGAGGTCGAGGCGGCCGACGAGGCGGCCGCGATCGAGGCGCAGCTCAAGACCCGCAAGGGCAGCCAATTCGTCTTCGACGACCAGACCCACTGGCTCAACGCGGCGAAGCTCGAGCACGCGAAGACCGAGCGGGGCAAGATCGCGCGGGACTTCCTGATGGGGTTCCGCAACAGCGTGCTCCCCAACAGCAAGATCCAGGACATCGGCACCGAAGAGGCCTACGTCAAGCAGATGTTCCTGGAGAGCGAGACCACGATGTCGATCATCAGCGGCGTGCCGGCCGCGGCCGGTGACGACGAGATTCTGCTCCCGATCGAGAGCATGGTGGGCACGCGCGACCACGTCAATGCCAAGGCCGGCACCCGTCGGATGCTCTCCCATGGGCTCGTCGCGCCGAACGATCCGCGCAATCTCGACATGATGGAGTGGCAGGCCAAGGACCTCAAGATCGACTCGTGGAAGGGATATACCGCGGACGGAATCAGCGGCCGCTACCCGAGCGGCGGCTACTACGGCGGGTGGTACCTCGACGACGTCAAGGTCGCCTACCCGATGTATGAGAAGGCACGCAAGCTCGGCATCAAGACCTTCTGCATCCATAAGGGGCTCGCCGTCATCTGGTTCGACGAGAAGTACTGCCGCCTGCACGACCTCGAGCCGGCGGCGCTCGCGAACCCGGACCTCAACTTCATCATCTACCACTCCGGCTACCCATGGGTGGACGACCTCGCCAACATCACGCGGTTCAAGCGGAACCCCGCGCTCAACGTCGCCAACAACATCTACGCGGAGCTGGGCTCCACCTTCGCGATGACGGTGACGGGGGCGCCGCTCGAGGCCGCCCATGTCCTGGGGAAGCTCGTGACCCACGTGGGCTCCGACCGGATCATGTGGGGCAGCGACTCGACGTGGTGGGGCTCGCCGCAGTGGCAGATCGACGCCTTCCGGCGGTTCCAGATCCCGGAAGACATCCAGAAGGGCTACGGCTACAAGCCCATCACCGACAAGGACAAGGAGCTGATCCTCGGACTCAACGCGGCCCGCGTCTACGGGATCAACGTCGAGCAGACCATGAAACAGCTCGCGCAGGACACGATCTCGAACGTCCGCGCGGCGATCGCGCCGAAGATGACCGAGGAGTTCAGGAAGTATGCCGCCGCGGCGGGGATGAAGCTTGCGTAGCGACGCGATGAGGAGCCCCCGTGCGCCTGCCGGGCCGGGTCCCGTCAGGCGCATGCGGAGGGCAAGACAGCGGAACGTCTGATGCCGCTCTATGAGTACGCGTGCCAGGCTTGCGGGTCGCGGACGGAAGTCCGCCACGCCATCACCGAGCCACCACCCAGTCGTTGTGCGGGCTGCGGCGGCGTGCTCGAGCGCGTCTTCACGCCGCCGTCGGGGCCGCGCCGTCGCTGGAGTCCATGGGCGACCACCAACCCCAGCGCGCCCGCAAAGGCGCCGTAGGCCGCAACGTGCCTGCCTACGACTACGCTTGCGAGGCGTGCGGCGCCCGCGTGGAGCTTCGCCACCGCATCGACGAATCGCCGTCGTCGACGTGCGCGGCCTGCGGGGGCCCGCTCACGCGCCTCTTCACCGTCCCCCGCTTGAACGTCGGGAGCCACTCGAGCGCGACGGCAGCCCGGTACGCGAAGCTGACGCAGAGCGAGGAAGTGGCGCGCGTGCGGGCGGAACTCGAGGCCGTGAAGCGCCCTCGGCGCGCCGAACGCGACTCCGGCTGAGCCTTTTCGCCCGCCCTGCCGTTCGCGTAGCTCATGACGTGGGCACACGCTCGCCAAGTCCCGGGGACTGCAGCGTCCAAAGGCGTTCGAATCCGGCCCGGCTGACGACTGGCATTCTCGAGCGGGTCCATCTCGCCGTGCAGAACGACACTGCTTTGCTGCACCCGCCGATTGTGGCCACGGCCGAGAATCTGCCCGGACGATGCCGAGCGCGCCGAGGGCCCAGTTGATCGGCGCGATGTTCGCCCCGGCCCAGATCCACATCTGCTGCAGCCC
>Ga0209377_1000614_pt1 | contig 24080 bp, 19 predicted proteins | sample GraSoiAngelo_141_FD_185898 | JGI IMG/M metagenome (GOLD analysis project Ga0209377, IMG submission 185898) | Grasslands soil microbial communities from the Angelo Coastal Reserve, California, USA - 14_0929_12_40cm (SPAdes) (version 2) | ecosystem: Environmental > Terrestrial > Soil > Grasslands ...
CCTGGCTCGTGAGCCAGTTCTGGCAGTACCCACAGTGGAAGTCACATCCCAGCATACCGAAGGTGAGCGTGTCGGAGCCGGGGAGGGCGTGGAAGAACGGCTTCTTCTCGGTCGGGTCGCACTGCAGCGCCGCGACGTAGCCGGCGGGGACGTAGAGCGTGCCGTCCTGGTTGAAACGGACTTTGCAGATCCCCCGGCGTCCGGGCTTTACGAGGCAGCGGTGCCCGCAAGCGAAGCAGCGCACCGCGTGATCGGGAAGTTTCTCGATCAGCTCCCCCTCGCGGACCCGCGCGTCCAGCGCCTGGGCGAGGGTGGCCGCCCCGCCGTCCGGGGAGGGGAGGGCTTCGTGGGTGAGGAACGAGATGATGCTGCGGTGTGCCATGGGATCCGCCGACTGCCGCCTTTCCTCAATATAGCTCGACGCCCCCCCCGAGGCTCAGCTGCCGACCCGAAGGGGGCCCGGCGCGAGGTCGTAGAGGAGCGAGGCCGTGCGGATGTCGCGGGGTGAGAGGTCACGCACCTTGGGCTGCGCGTACATGATGTCGCCCGCATCGGGCGAGTGGTCGAGGCCCAGCAGGTGCCCGATCTCGTGCAGTGCGAGCACGCGGACGTCGTCGGGGGCGAACGGCTGCCCCTTGGCATCGAAGGTGGCGAGCGTGACGACGCCGCCGGTCAGGTGTCCATCTTCGTCCCACTGCAGGTCCGTCTGCCCCGAGCGTTCGCCTTCGAACTGGATGCGCCATTGGACCCGCACTTCGGCGGAGCTGGAGTCGGCGTCCAGGTTGAACCGCACGGGCACGCCGGCCTCCTGCCAGCGCTGGAAGGCGCTCCGCACGGCGTCGAGGAAGCTCGGCTGGAAGTTGGCGACGGTCGTTGGCGGAAAGAACACGCGCACCGGCGTCGACACGCGGCCGTCCCAGCGGTGCAGGATCGAGTCCGTGGTCCCGGCCACGATGTCGTTCAGATACGTGCTGCCAGCGCTGGCGCGGATCCGGCGGCGGATCTCGGAGCGGGCGAGGAGCACGATGTAGCTCGGGCCACCGGCGCCGACCGGCGGCACAACCGTTGGCGGAGGGGTGGGGGCGGGTTGCGCGGCCACGCGTGCGCTGTCCGGCCCCGAATCGACGGCCGGGCCCGCCGTCCGCACCACGCTCTCCACCGACGCGGTATCGGGCGTCGCGCTGGCCGACGCCCGCGCGGGCGGTCGCACGAAGGCGTTCCACAGTGCGGCCGATGCGAGCAGGACGACCAGTGCGGCGACGAGAATGAGGATGCGGCGCTCGAGCATGCGCGCAATATGCGAACGGACGGCGTCGCGCCGCTAGCTTTGGCCCGCTGGCGTCTCTATGATTGTGGCCTGCTTATGCTTGGCACGTAAGTGTTCGCGTTACCCGCGGCACCCATCATTCGCCGGCGTGGGTGGGTCATCGTGGCATGGGCGGCCCTCGCGCTGCTGTTCGGGCCGCGGGCCTGCCACGTCCAGCAGGTGCTCGCGCTCCGGGGCGCTGGGAGCGAGACCACGGAATCGAGCCGTGGGACCGAGCTCCTGAAGGAGGTATTTCCCACACCGTTCGCCGACTACGTGGCGATCGTCGTCCACGGGCCGGTCCGGTGGACCAACGCCCGCTTCGAAGCCGTGCTCGACACCCTCAAAGCCGCCGTCGAACGCCGCCCCTACGTGGGCGAGGTGATCTCGGCCCGCTCGATCGGGGAGTCGAGCTTCGTCAGTCAGGACCGCCACACGACGTTCCTGATTGCGGCGCTCACCCCGGAGTCCACCCATGACCTGAGCGCTAGTTTCGTCCCCGACCTGCGCGCGGCCATAGGGGACGCGCTGGCGCGGGTCCCGGGCTCCGAGGGGTTCGAGATCATGGTGACCGGGTTCCCCGCCCTGGACCACGACGTGCGCACCATAAGCGCGGAGGACACCGAGCGGGGCGAGCAGCGCGCCCTGCCACTCACCCTGGCGGTGCTGATCGTCGCCTTCGGTGCCCTGGTCGCCGCCGCGCTGCCGGTCCTGGTAGGCGTCCTCGCGATCACGATCGCCCTCGGCCTCGTCACCATCGCGGCGCGCTACACGCCCATGTCCGTGTTCGTGCTGAACATCACCACCATGGTGGGCCTCGGCGTGGGCATCGACTACTCGCTCCTCATCGTCACCCGGTTCCGCGAGGAGCTCAACCGCGGCCTCTCGGCCGCCGACGCTGCCATCCGGACGGTCGAGACAGCGGGTTCGGCGGTCGTCACGTCAGGACTGACGGTGGTGGTGGGGTTCGCGGCGCTCGTCACCACGCCGCTCTCGGACACCCGCTCGGTGGGGGTGGGTGGGCTGTTCGTGGTCGCCGTCGCCGTCCTGCTCGCCACCACGTTCCTCCCGGCGGTCCTCGCCATCCTGGGGCGCAACATCGACCGGCCCAAGTGGCTCGCCCGCCCGCTCGCCCGGTTCCACGCACCGACCGGCTGGGAGCGATGGGCGCGCTGGTTGGGCCATCGGCCGTGGCGCGCGGTCGCGGTCGGGGGGACGGCGATCGCGCTGCTCACCTTTCCGCTCAGCCAGATCCGCCTCGGTCTTCCCGCCACCAACTGGTTCCCGCCGGAGTCCGAGTCGGGCCGGGGGCTCGAGGCGCTGCGCGAGATGGGCGCCAGCGGGGTGATCCAACCGGTGCGTGTCGTGGTCCAGCTCCCGGAAGGGGAGTCGGCCCTGTCCGCCCGCCGCCTCCCGGGGCTCAAAGCGCTCACCGACTCGATCCGGAAGGACCCGCGCGTGCGCGAGGTCCGGGGCGTCATAAAGCCGAGAATGTCGACGCTGCAGCTCGCCGTCTACTACAGCGACCCGGCCGCGGTGCGCGCCAAAAACCCGAAGTTCTTCGACGCGTATCTGAGTGCCGACAATCGCGTCACGCTGCTCGACGTGATCCCTGCGGACACGGTCTCCCTCACGGGACTGATGGACGTGGTACGACGGGTCCGGGCCGTGGTGTCCCGCGGCGTCCGGGGCCTCGCCGGGGCGGAGATCCTGGTCGCCGGCTTCGCCGCCTCGAACGTGGATACCCAGCAGGAGCTCATGAAGCGATTCCCGGAGACCGTCGCCCTGGTCCTCGGCATTACCGCCATCATGCTGTTCGTCGCATTCCGCTCGCTGCTCGTTCCAATCAAAGCCGTCGTCCTGAACCTCCTGTCGGTGGGCGGAGCGTTCGGGCTCACCGTGCTCGTGTTCCAGCATGGCTACGGCGGCCGCGTGTTCGGGCTCGACGGGCCCACGGAAGCGATCTGGGCGGTCGTGCCGGTGCTGGTGTTTGCCATCGTGTTCGGGCTGTCGATGGACTACGAGGTTTTCCTGTTGACGCGCGTGAAAGAGGTCTTCGACAAGACCGGCCGGAACGACCACGCCACCATGGAGGGTCTCTCGGCCACGGCGTCCACCATCACGAGCGCCGCCCTGATCATGATTCTCGTGTTCGGCACCTTCGCCTTTACGCGCGTCCTCGCCGTCCAGCTCATCGGCTTCGGTCTCGCCGCCGCCGTCCTGCTCGACGCGACCTTGATTCGGATGGTGCTCGTGCCGGCGATCATGCACATCGCGGGGAGGTGGAACTGGTGGCCGGGGGTACGGGCGCCCAGGCTAGAGGCAGGCAACAGCGACTAGGGAGCAGACCCCTGGGCGTCCGTGCGTCTAGTCGTTGCCGCTGCCGTTTCCAGCCGTCGCAGCCGTACTCCCATCACGTCCCAGTGCCACGCCGGTACCCTGACCCCTGTCCTCGGGTCCTTCAGCGGTTTGTACTGGAGCCACTCCGGCTCAAGCCCGAGGGCCGGGCCGAGGGCGAGCAACCGCTCCCGGTCCGCGCTCACCAGGTGCACCATCGGCTCGCCCCGGAGCTTGTGGCGATGAAGCCACACGCCGCCGTCGAGGGCGAAGCACATCCCCTCGCGGCGGCGTGTGAATTCACGGCACGGCGGGTCTACTGGCAGGTAATGCGGCCCTCCACGGTCGCCGGCGCCACCGGCGCCGCGTTCCCCGAGAACAGGGCGCATTGCCGCGCCGGCGCGAAGGCGCTCGTGGTCGACGCCGACCACCCCGACGTCGTCGCGTTGAGGACCATGGTCACGCCCGCCGACGGATTGAAGTTGTTCATCAGCGCGAAGTTGGTCGTGTACTTCGCGCTGTCGTAAAAGAAGGCTTCCTCCGCAGTGGCGAGGTTCCGAAGGTCGGATTTCATGGCGGCGACGTAGGCCTTCTCCTTCGTGTTGGAGAACTTCGGGATGGCGATGGTCGCCAACAACCCGATGATCACCACCACGATGAGCAGCTCGATCAGGGTGAAGCCGTTTCGAGACATCGCTGCCAACCCTCCGGGCGCCAAAGGGCGCCGAGCCGTAAGTCCCTGGCTCGGTGCCACATATAGTGCGCGTCGAAGCCTGTTCCTGCAAGAGCCATGCTTACCCCTTCGCATCGACCCAATTCATTCCCATGCCGACACTTACGACCAGTGGGACCCGCAGCTCGGCGGCTCGCTCCATATGGCGTTTTACCAGCTCTGTGGCGGCTTCCGCCTCCCCGTGCGGGACCTCAACTACAAGCTCGTCATGGACTTGCAGGATCATGCGGGATGCGAGCCCCTGCTCTTTCAGGGCGCCGGCGATGCGGATCATCGCGATTTTGATCAGGTCGGCCGCCGATCCCTGAAGGGGGGAGTTGGTGGCCGTACGTTCCCCGAACGCGCGGATGTTGTAGTTACGATCCTTGAGCTCCGGGATGTAGCGCCGCCTTCCAAACAGTGTCTCGACATACCCCTTCTCGCGCGCCTCGGCCACGGTGCGATCGAGCCAGGCCCTGACCCCGGCGAAGCGGGTGAAGTACTGCTCGATGAACCGCTTCGCGTCATCTTGCGTGATGCCGAGCTGGCGGGACAGGGCGAACGCCCCCTGCCCGTAAATTGTGCCGAAGTTGATCGTCTTCGCGCGGGCTCGCATTTCCGGCGTGACCTGGTCCTGCGCCACGCCGAAGATGATCGCCGCAGTCTGGCGATGAATGTCACCGCCCTGCTCGAAGGCTTCGACGAACGCCGGGTCGCCCGAGAGATGGGCCAGGAGTCGCAGCTCGATCTGGGAGTAGTCGGCGGTGAGCAGCATCGCGCCGGGCGGAGCGACGAAGGCGCGGCGAATGGCCTCGCCGCGCGGGGTGCGCACGGGGATGTTCTGCAGGTTCGGATCCGAGGACGACAGACGGCCGGTGGCGGCACCGGTCTGATTGTAGCTGGTGTGGATACGTCCGGTGAGCGGGTTGATGAATCCCGGCAACGCGTCCACATAGGTGGACTTGAGCTTCGAGAGCTCGCGGTACTCGATCAGCAACCGGGGCACCTCGTGTCCCATCGCGGCGAGCTGCTCCAGCACCTCGTAGTCGGTCGAGGGACCCGTCTTCGTCTTCTTGAGGATTGGAAGCTGGTGTTTCTCGAACAGGACGTGCCGCAGCTGGGGCGTCGAGTTGATGTTGAAGTCGGTGCCTGCGGCGTGATAGATCGTGCGCTCGAGCTCCGTCAGCTCGCCGGCGAAGGCCCGGGAGATCTCGCCCAGTCGTGTCAGGTCGATGCACACCCCCCGCGATTCCATGTCGACGAGCACGGGCATGAGGGGCATCTCGATCGTCTCCAGCAGGCGAACCAGCTGGTGGTCCTCGAGCTCCGGCCGGAACGCGTCGTGCAGGCGCAGCACGATCTCGCTGTCCACTGCACAATAGCGCGCCGCGTCCGCCAGCGGCACCGCCGCGAACGGACGCTCCGCCTTTCCCCGGCCCGCGAGCTCCGCGTACATCCGCACCGCGAGGGACAGCCGCTCGCGCGCCAGGTCGTCGAGGGCGTGTGAGCGCCGCCCGGGATCGAGCACAAAGCTCGCGAGCATCGAGTCGAACGACGCGCCCGCGAGCTCCACCCCGGCGCGGCGCAGTACCAGCCAATCGTACTTGATGTTGTGCCCCGCCTTCGGCACGCGCGGATCGCCGAGCAGCTCCCGCACCGGCGCCAGCGCCTCGCTCGTGAGCGGCGGGAGATTCCGCGGCGCCGTCCCGCCGGCGAGCTCGCCGTCGGGCGCTACGTGCGCGAACGGGAGGTACCACGACCGCCCCGGCGCGACCGCCAGCGACATGCCGATGACCTCGGCGCGCATCGGATCGAGCGATGTGGTCTCCGTATCGAGGGCGAGGAGAGGGGCCCGGCGCCACTCGGCGACCGCTGCCGGCAGGTTGGCGGGGTCGTCGACGATCGACGGCTCGGCCCGTGCCGGCGTGAGCGTCGCGAGCGACGGCGGGCCGGTGACGACGGGTGCCCGCTGGGGCGCGGGAGCGGCGCTCGCCGCTGCGAGCTCGAGTGACGACAGCTTGGGAATGAGCGACCGGAACTCGAGCTCGGTGAACAGCTCGGTGAGCCGCCCGGCGTCGGGCGAGCGCACCCGCAGCCGGTCGAGGTCGAGCGGCAGCGGCACATCGCGCCGGATGGTCACGAGCTCCCGCGAGAGCCGCGCCAGATCGGCGTACTGCAGCACCGCCTCCCGCGCCCGCTTGCCGGGAATCCGGTCCGCGTTCGCGAGTATCGCATCGAGGTCGCCGAACGTCTTGAGCAGCTCGAGCGCCGTCTTCTCTCCCACGCCCTTCACGCCCGGCACGTTGTCCGAGCTGTCGCCCACCAATGCCAGGTAGTCCACCACCCGCTCCGGGGGCACGCCCAGGCGCTCGCTCGCGTTCGTCACGTCCACCCAGTGCTCTTCGACGCCCGCAGGGCCGCCGCGACCCGGGTTCAGGAGCGCGATGCCCGGCCCGATCAGCTGGTAGAAGTCCTTGTCGCCCGACACGATCACCACCTGCAGGCCACGCGCCGCGGTCGCGAGCGTGCCGATCACGTCGTCCGCTTCATATCCTTCGACGCCGACCAGCGGCACCCGGAACGCTTCGAGGATCTGCTCGATCCGCTCGACCGACCGGTCGAACTCCTGCTGCAGCTCCTCAGTGAGCTTCTGCCGTGTCGCCTTGTACTGGGGGTAGGTCTGATGCCGGAATGACTCGCCCACGTCGTGCACCCAGGCGAGATAGTCGGGACGCCGCCGCTCGAGCAACCGCAGCAGGAAGTTGGTGACCCCCCAGGCCGCCGAGGTGTTTTCGCCGCGGCGGGTGGTGAGGGGGCGGGCGATCATCGCGAAGAAGGCGCGGTAGATGAGCGCGTAGCCGTCGACCAGATAGAGCGTGGAGGCGGGACCAGGGGGGGGCATGGGCCGAACAATAACGCGGCCAGAGGGGAGAACGAAAAACCCCGCCCGAGTGCGCGGGCGGGGGGACGCCGAACGGCGCGAGGCCGGTTAGCCGCGAACGACGTTCGCCGCGTGCAGCCCTTTCTCGCCAGCCTTCACTTCGAACTCCACGACCTGACCCTCGGCGAGGGTCTTGAACCCGTCCATCTGGATGGCGGAGAAGTGTACGAACACATCCTCGCCGCCTTCCTGCTCAATGAAGCCGTAGCCCTTGGCGTCATTGAACCATTTCACTTTTCCCTTAGCCATTCGGTCTGCCTCCTGCAGAGTCACGCATGGGGCGCGGAGCACCCGGCCCGGCACCGTGTCGGGCGCGATAGAAATGACACACCGCGGAAAGGTTGTCAAGAAACCCCGGCGCGACGCCGACCAGCGTCCATAAATCAAGCACAATCAATTGGTTGGCGGGACGTACAACGCGCGGTACAGCTCGCGATTGCGCAGCACCGCGCGCACGTAGCCGCGCGTCTCCTGGTACGGGATGAGCTCGATGAACTCGTCCGGATCGTCGGCACCGGGCCGTTCGAGCCAGCGTCTGATGGGCGCGCCGCCCGCGTTGTAGGCGGCCACCGCGGCGTCCACCCGGCCCCCGAAGCGCTGCAGCAGCTCCTGCAGGTGCGCGGCACCGAGGTGGAGGTTCAGGTCGGGAACGGTGATCCACTCGGGATAGAACGTGACGTCGAGCCCCCGCGCGGTGAGGGCCGCCGTGCCCGGCAAGAGCTGCGCCAGGCCGCGCGCGCCGGCGGGCGAGAGCGCCTGCGCATCGAACACGCTTTCCTGGCGCACGATGGCGACGAGGAGCAGGGGATCGACGCCGAACTCGGCGGCCTCCGCCTCGACCGCGCGGCGGTTCGGCCAGGGAAAGATGACGCGGAGCACGCGCGAGTCGTTCGGTGACTTGAGCGCCGCTTGCCACCCGAGGCGGACGGCGGCCGGGCCGAAGCCGCGAGCCGCGAGTCCCTCGCTCCACGCGAGGAGGGCGTCGATGTCTTGCTGCGGCGCGCGCCCGAGGACGGCGCGCACCTCCGCCTGCGCCGCGGTGTCGAGCCCGGCCAAGAGCAGCGTGTCGATGCGGCCGAGCGACGTCGCGACGGCCGGCGAGGGGCCCGGCGGCGGAGCAGCGGCGATGCGGAGCGGCGGCAGGTCCACCTCGCGGCGCGCGCGGAGCCCGTAATAGCCGATCGAGTCCTCGCGCACCAGCGCAAGCCACGTCGCCCGTGCTCCCGCCGTGTCCCCCGCCAGCAGGGTGAGCTTGCCGAGCCAGAAGCGCGCGGTCGTGCGTTGCGGGCCGGCGGCCGCCACTTCCGCCTGGAACAGGGCGGCGGCGCTGTCGCGCAAGCCGTCGCGCAACGCCTGCGAAGCGAGCCGGAAGCGCGCGAGCGACGCGCGCAGGTCGGCGGGGTAGCGGGCGATCAGCGCGCCGAACCAGCGCGCCGCCCCCGCCCAGTCCCCCCGATCCCCGAGCATGTCCCCCAACATGTACAGCGCGGTGGGCGCAGCGGTATCAGAAGGGAACGACTGCGCGAACCCCGACAGCGCTTCCGACGCGCCCGGATCTCCCAGGCGGACGAGCACCCGCGCGCGGCGGTAGATGGCGAGCGCGCCGAGCGTGGGATCAGTGCTCGCAGACCGGTAGGCGCGCTCGGCATCGCGGTATCGGCCGGCGGTGGCGAACAGCTCGCCGGCCAGCACCAGCGTCGCGGCGCTCGAGTCTCCCTGTCGGAGCGCGCGCTCGACCTCGACCCGGGCGTCCACCGCGCCCCCGTGGCCTTTCATGGCCCGCGCCAGCGCCACGCGCTCGGGCGGGGTTCGGGACCGGAGAGCGGCCAGCGCCACGCCGACGGCCGCGGCGGCGTCGTCCGATTCCGGCGCCCGCGCCATCAGACCGTACAGCGCGTCGCGCGCCCGGCTCGAGTCCCCACGCGCCAGCGCCAGCCGGGCGAGGTCGAGCGCGCGGCCCGCCTGGGCGAACGCGTCGAGCGCGGCCGCCGAATCGCCGGCGGCGAGCAGCGCCTGCGCCCTGGCGGAGCCCGCCTCACGCGACGCCGGTGCCGGCAGGTCGGCGAGCAGGCGGAACGCCACCGCCGTGTCGCGAGTGACGCGCGCTTGGCGCAGCCGCAGCCACGCGTCGATGGCCGGGAGGCCCGCGGCCCGCGCCGCGCCATAGGCCGCCGCTGCGGAGTCCCGCTCGCCCGCCGCCTCCCAGGCGAGCCCCTCGCGCACCGCGAGCAGCGCCGCCCGGGAGCCACGCGCCCGCGCCCGCGCGGCGGCGTAATGACCCGCCGCCTCAGTCCCGAGGCCGAGCCGCGCCTCCGCCTCCGCCAGCACCGCCAGGGCGCCGCCGTCGCCATAGTCCTCGAGCCACGGTTGGCCGACCAGCAGGCTGCGGGCGCGATCGTAGCGCCGCGCGTGGAGCTCGGCCCTGGCGCCTTCCACGATGAACGTGGCGTTGAGTCGGGGCTCGCGAGCCGCGGCCGCGAGCAGCGTCTCCGCCGCGTGCCACGGCCGGCCCGCGAGCCTGAGGGATTCGGCGCGCTCGGCCGCGATGTAGGGAGCGGTCTGCTGCGCCGTGGCGGCGGACCCGAGAGGGGCGGCGACGACGAGGAGTAGGAGGCCGACCACCCGCATCACGACCGGCGGCGCTGCGCCACGGCGCGTTGGTACTCCGCCCGCGAGAGCGGCGTCAGGCGGAAGCGGCCGAAGCCCGTATTGTCCTGGAAAAAGAGCGTCAGCCGCAGCGCGTTGTAGGTCCAGCGGACGCCGCGGACCCCCGCGCGCGACACATCCGTCGTGAAGTCGAACACGTCGTCCGGCTCACCCAGGGTGATGAACACCTCGCCCCGGTCCGTCAGCCACCCCGGCTCTCCCGACTCCCGAAAGCGCTGGTTCGCGATCTGGATGCGGCGGAAGTAGGCCTCCAGCGCCTCGTTCTCCGGCGTGATCTCGACTGGATCGGTCGCTTTGTAGAACGCGCGCCAGACGGCGGGACGCTGGTCGGGGGGCGCCTGACGCAGCTTGTCCACCCATTCCTGGCGTTCGAAGTAGCGCAGCAGGCTGATCATCTCATCGTAATTGGTGATCGCCCACTGATCCGAGAAGCTCACGAGGAAGGGCGCGGCGCGCGTCGCCGCGGAGCCCGCGCCGAGCCGTCCGATCTCGAAGCGACCGGCGCCGACGGGTAGCTCCCCCGGACGGAGCAGCGCCAACCCGGTCGCCAGCGCTTCGGTACCCGCCAACGCGACCGTGTCGCGCCAGATCTCATGCCCGCCCGGATCGAGCGCGCGCGCGACCAACCGGGCGCCGGGCCGCTCCCCGTACGCCTCGACGTAGAACCGCAACGTGTCGGCGCCGTAGGACACCGTGGCGCGCGGGTTCACGAGGAGTTTCGGCACGTCGGACGCACGCGTCCGCCCCGCCCCCTGATAGACGGCGAGCGGCGCGCTCATCCCCTGCCCCGCAAACCGCGGCACGGTGTCCGTACGCTCCCGCTGCGACGCGGCGGGACCGTTCCGGTCCCGCACCGTGACCGTCACCTGATAGATGCCCGGTGGGACGGTGATGAATTGCTGGTAGATCACGCTCTCGTCGCCGCGCACCGTCTCCTGGAAGGTGCGCACGCGCACCGCCTCGTCGCTCGCGAACTGGCGCACGGCGCCGGTGTCGGCGCGGAAGGCGACCTCCACGTGGTAATGCGCGGTGAACGCGGAGCCATCGCGTTGGAAGCTCAGCGCGTGATTCGCGAGCGACAGGCCGAACACGGCGAGCGTCGAGTCGGCCGTGGCGGCCGCGACGTAGTTGAGCGCCGCGACGAAAGGGAGAGGCGGTCCCGCGACCAGCAGGCCCATGGCGCCGTACACCGAGCCGGCATCGAACAGAGTCGAGACGGCCGCGCCCGGCTCCGGCCGAGGTCCGGAAGCAGACCGCTGTGCGGGACCGCACGCCGCCACACCGGCCGCGAGGACGGCCATTGCTGCCGCTCGTCTCACTTGCTCAACCTCAAATCCGGGCGTTAGTTTCGCGCGTTCCCATGCCCAGCGAGAACCTCGCCGGTCGGACCATCGCCGGCTACCGCCTCCTCGAGCGCGTCGGCGAGGGAGGCACAGCCGAAGTGTACCGCGCCCAGCACCCGGAGCGCGGGACCTGTGCGTTCAAGGTATTGCGGTCGCGGCTCGCGAGCGACCCCACGGCCGTGAAGCGCTTCCTGCGGGAGGCAGGGTACGGCTCGCGGGTCGAGCACCCGGGCGTCGTCCGCACCTACGACTACGGCGAAGCGGACGGCCTCTACTACCTCGCTCTCGAATGGGCCGAGGGCAAGTCCCTCGCCGAATACGTACACCGTGCCGGCCCGCTCGCTCCAACGCTCGTGGTGAGCATCGTGCGGCAGCTGGCCGATGCGCTGGCCGCAGCCCACCAGGCGGGCATCATCCATCGCGACCTCAAACCCGAGAACATCACCTACGATCCGGAGTCGCAGCGCGTGAAGCTGCTCGATTTCGGCATCGCCCGCGACGCAGAGCTGCCGCCCGAAGAGCGCCTCACGCGCACGGGATTCTTCGTCGGAACCCTCAAGTACGTGGCCCCCGAGGCCCTGTCCGGGGAGCTGGTGGACGGTCGGGCCGACATCTACAGCCTCGCCAACATCGCGTACTGGATGCTCACCGGGCAGCACCCTCATAGTGGCCGCACGCCGCGCGAGCTGTTCCAGCAGTTGCTTACTCAAGACCCGACGTCGCTCAACCAGGCCAATGCGGGTCTGCGCTTCCCGCCCGCGCTGGAGGCCGCCGTGATGCGGGGCCTCGAGCGCGACCCCAGTCGCCGCCAGCCGACGGTGACGGCGTTCGCAGCCGATGCCGCCGCGGGCCTGGCCGCCGCACCTCCGCCGAAGACGGGCCTGCTCGCGGCATTCAAACGCGCCGTCCGCCGAAGAGACACGTAGTGGTAGCTATCACTACTACCATATATGGCTTCGACCACGATCCCGACGCTACAGCAGCGCCTCCGCGAGCTCCTGCGGGAGCGCTCAGTCACTCGCGGGGATTTCATCCTCGCTTCGGGGCGCCGCTCTAGCTTCTACATCGATGCGCGCCGCACCACGATGTCGGGAGAAGGCCTGGCCGTGATCGGCGCGCTCGGGCTCGCGCGCCTCGTCGCCCGCGGGTGGGCGCCCGACCTGGTCGGCGGGCTGACCCTCGGCGCCGATCCCGTCGCCTACGCCATCGCCGCCGCCGCCCGGGCCCAGGGACGGCCCCTCGACGCCTTCACCGTCCGCAAGCAGGCGAAAACCCACGGCACCGGACGGCGCGTCGAAGGGTGCTTCAGGCCCGGTGCCGCCGTCGTTGTCGTGGAGGACGTGATCACCACCGGACACTCGGCCGCGGAGGCTATCGCCGCAATCACCGCCGAGGGTGGACGGGTCCTCGGAGTCCTGGCGGTCGTGGACCGTGAGGAAGGCGGCCGGACGACGCTCGAGCAGGCCGGCCACCCGGTCGACGTGCTCGTCACCGCCACGGAGCTGGGGTTGCGGTGACGGCGTCCGCCGACGTCTGCCTGCTCGTCGTCCGGCTGAGCGATTCCTTCGGCGACTTCTGGCCGGCGCTGGCGCGCGACATCGGTGTCGCGCTCGCGGACTGGACCCCCGCCGCCGACCAGCCTCCCGCGTCGGACGCCGCCGCCGTGGTCATCGCGGCCGGCGGGCGCGAGCCCGGGGGGACGCCGAGCTCGCCCCTGCGGAGCTCGCGCTGGCCGCCGCGGCCTGCGAGCGCCTGCACCACCCTGTGGGACTCGCGGAAGTGTGGCGGCTCCAGGCCGGCGTCGCGCGCGCGCGCGGCGATCTGCCCGGCGCCGTCGCGCTCCTCTCCCGGGCCGCGGCGCTGGCGCGGGGGCAGGGAAGCGCCCACACCCTGGCCGAGGTCGAGCGCGACCTGGGCGTGGCCCTCAAGGCGAGCGGCGATCCCGCGGGAGCCCGGGCGGCGCGCGAGCGCGCCGCCGCGCTGTACGGCCGGCTCGGCGCGCCCAAAGCCGCCGGGGAGATTGCCGCCCTGATCACCTGAGGTGTATGATCACCCCCGGGTGAGCACACTTCCGACAGGATCATCACGGCCGTCCCTCGCCTCGCTGGTGCGAGGCTGGAAGGACGACGCCACCGGCCTCGAGCAGCGGCTCAAGGACCTGGAGACCATCTCGCGCACGCATCGGCTGCGCCGCGTGATGGTGGCATTCGGGTTCGCGCTCGGGCTGGTGGGATGGGGGTTCGGCGCGGTCAAGACGCGGCCCACGACGATGGTGCTCGTGGCCGGCGGGGCGGCGTTCGTGAACGAGCTCCTGGGCCTCATCCACGAGCGCGGCTGGTACCGCTGGTGGCTGGTGTACGCGTTGTCGCTGTTTGACGTCCTGCTCGTGGCGGTCCTGGTCGTGTGGTTCGGGCGCGGCGGTTTCGTGGCCGCGTTCTTCATCGCGGTCCTCCCGTACGCCTTCGACCAGGGCCACACCGTGGGAAATTTCCTGGTGCTCACCGCGGCGATCGCGTACCTGGGCTCGAGCTTGCTGCACAACGTGTTGTACGAGCCCGGGGCGAGCCTGACGAACGCGGGGCTCGAGACGGTGGTGTTCATCCTCGTGGCCATGGCGCTCAAGCGGATTCCGGCAACCCTGATCGCGCGGATCCGACACGCCCGGAGCGTGATGGGTGAGGCCGAGCGGGGCTACCTGACCGTGCGGGCGCCGGCGGGGGAGTCCGACGAGCTCGGCTTCCTCGAGCGGAGCTTCAATCGGATGATCGAGGAAATCGGCGGCACGATCTCGATCGTGCAGCGCGAGGCTGACGAGGTGGCGGCGCTCGCGGAGCAGCTCGCCGCCTCGGCCGAGGAGCTTCACGCCACCTCGGAGACCGTCACGCATACGGCCCAGCGGCTTGCGACCGATCTCGGGCGGCAACGCGAGATGGCGGAGGGAGCGCGCGGCGAGAGCGCCAAGGCCGCTGACCAGGCGGAATCGCTGCGCGTTCGCGCGGAACTGATGCAGGCGGACGCCGCGCGCCTGGTCGCCGCGGCGGAGCGGGGCCGGGAGCGGGTGGCGCGCGCGAGCCAGACGCTCCGCGCGGTGGGCGAGGAGGTCCGCACCACCGCGGCGACGGTGGCCGGGCTGTCGGGGATGTCGGAGCGGATCGGGGTGTTCGCCCAGACGATCGCCCGGATCGCGCGCCAGACGCACCTGCTCGCGCTCAATGCGGCGATCGAGGCGGCGCGGGCGGAGGAGCACGGCGAGGGCTTCGCCGTGGTCGCGGACGAGGTGCGGGCGCTCGCGGCGGAGGCGGGAAAGTCGGCGCGCGAGGTGGCGGAGCTGGTTTCGGAGCTGCGCGCCGGCATCGACGCCGCCGCGCGGGCGATGCAGTCGGGCGAGACGAAGGTGCGCGACATCGGCGCCGTGGCCGCCGAAGCCGACGCAGCCCTCCAGGAGCTGCATCAGGGAATCGAGCTGGTGGGCGACCTCGTGAACGCCACGGCGGAGGTGTCGCGCGGCCAGGCGCAGCGCCTCGCCGAGCTGGCGCAGTCGCTGCAGCAGGTGGCGGCCATCTCGAGTGCCTCCTCGCAACGGGCCGACGGCGCCGCGGGCGCCACGCAGGCCGAGATCACGTCGATGGGCGATCTCACCGCCACCTCCCAACAGCTTGCGCAGCTGGCCGAGCGGCTACGCGGGAGCATCGCGCGCTTCTCCGTGCTCAAGCGCGAGCCGGAGACCGGAGAGCCCTCCGACACCCGCGCCGCGGCGGACTGATCACCCCGGCCGGGAAACGCGAGTCGCGTTCGGTCCTTGGTCCCACAATCCCGCGTTGAGTGGGCAGAACGCGCGCAGGGTTTCCCGGTACGGGGTGATCAGGAGGTCCACGTAGCGCTCGAGCGACACCTCGAAGGGGAAGCGGCGCCGGAACTCGCCCGCGGTGACGCCCAGCATCGCCTTCAGGTGACGCCCAAAGCTCTGCGGTGACGAATAGTCGAGGCGGTACGCCACGTCGGCGACCGAGAGCCCGGGGTTGGAGAACAGATAGGCCGCGTGCACGAGCCGCATGCCGGCGAGGTAGGTCTTCGGGGACGGTAGGCTCGCCCGATAGAAGCGGGACATGAGGGTGCTCGAGCAGATCCGGAGGTGCCGCGCCAGCCGCCGCACCGTGGAGAGGACCGGCGCGAGCCGGGCGACCGCCTCGAAGAACGCGCGCACGTCTCCCGTCCCCTCCTCGAGCGCGGGGACGACGCGCGCGAGAATGCGGGCCGCGACCGGTGACGCCGGATGGCCGACCAGGTCCCGCAGCCGGCGCCAGCCTGCGGGCTCCGTGCAGTCCACCGCCGAGCGGACGCCGGTCGCGCCGAGCCTGAGCAGCGTCTCGGTGGCGTTGCGGTCGTGGCGCGACACGAGGGCGACGGCAGGGATGGCAGGAAACTCGCGCACGAACCGGGCGACCGTCGGGAGCTCGTCGCCGCGGCAGACGTGGACCGAGAGGACGAGCGCGTCCACCCGCTTGCGCCGGGCGGCCCGCAGGGCGTCCCGGAACGAGCTGGTGTGGAGCGTCGTAAAGCAGCCGTCGCCCGCGGCATCGAGGCGGGGACGCTCGGGCGGGGGCAGGACGGTGCAGACGGTCACCATGCAGGAGAAACGCTAGCGTGGACCCATCAACCCCGCCTCAAGCGGCGCCGGCACCGGGCCCGGACCCCGCGCACGGGGCCCACGCCGCCTCAACCACCGGTCAACGCGCGACCCTCGCGGAACGGCTGCGGCGTCATGTCGCGGCGCTCGAAGGCATCCGCCACCCGAGCGCCGCGCCCGAGCGCCATCGGGCCGCCCGCGACTACATCGCGAGCGCGCTGCGCACGCTCGGCCTCCGCGTCGATCTCGCGCCGTTCTCGTTCCGGGGACACACGTACCACAACGTCGTGGGCGGCGTGCCCGGAAGTGACGCGCGACGGCCGCGACTCTTGATCGGGGCGCACTTCGACTCGACCGCCCACACGCCCGGCGCGGACGACAACGCCAGCGGCGTCGCCGCGCTGCTCGAGTGCGCCCGCCTCGTCGCCTCCCGGGAGCCGCGGGCCGGTGTCGAGTTCGTGGGGTTCGACCTGGAGGAGCTGCAGACGGTGACCGGCCGCTACCGCGTCGGGAGCCATGCCCTGGCGCGGGAGAAGCGGGCGCGGCGCGAGACGCTCGCAGGCGCGTTGATCCTCGAGATGGTCGGCTACCGCGACGCGAGGCCCGGCACGCAGATCGTCCCGCCCTTTCTCGGGATCGACGTGCCGCGGACCGGCGACTTCCTCGCGGCGGTGGGCGACGCCCGCTCCCGTGACCTGCTCGAGGGGTTCGTGAGCGGGGCACGGGCCGCGGCCCCGGACCTGCCGCTCGTCCCCTACGCTACGCGCTTGCGCGGTTGGCTCCTCCCGCTCACGCGTCTCTCCGACAACGCGTCCTTCTGGGACGCCCGCTACCCGTCGCTCATGTTGACCGACACGGCCTTCCTCCGTAATCCGCATTACCACCGCGCGACCGACACGGGCGCAACGCTCGACTACGCGTTCATGGCGATGGTCACGGAGGCGACCGCCGGAGCGCTCGCCCGGCTGGCCGATGCCGCCTGAGACGGTGCCGGCGTCATCGCGGCGCGCCCGACGCGTGGCGCTCCTCCTGCTGGGCGCGAGCCTGGTGCTCGCCGCGGGGGGGGCCCTCTGGTTCCTCCAGTTCGCCTCCCAGGTGCGGCGGGACCCGGCGTTCATCTATCGCGAGCCCGCGACGCTCGAGAAGCTGCTCAAGCGGGCGAACGACGCCGAGCGCGCGGGCGACCGCGCCACGGCCATCACGACGTACCGGTTTGTGATGGCGGTGGGGCAGGGAGCGGGTGCCGACCTCGCGCCGTACGTCGTGGCGGCCCGGGCGGGGCTCAGCCGTCTAGGAGCCGTCGATACACTGCCAGGTCGGCCGCGCTGAAGCACACGAACCGCGCGAGCTCCACCGACGTCGGTTTCCCGAGCCCGTCCCGCACCGCCGCGATGGCGATCTCCGCCGCGCGCGCAATGGGATAGCCATACGCTCCCGTGCTGATCGAGGGGAAGGCGATCGATCGAAGGCCGTGGTCGGCCGCGAGCTGGAGCGAGTTGACGTAGCAGCGCCGCAGCAGCGCCGCCTCGCCGCGCCGCCCGCCGCTCCACACGGGGCCCACCGTGTGAATCACATGCTTGGCGGCCAGCCGATAGCCCTTCGTGATCCGCGCCTCCCCCGTAGGGCAACCGCCGATCGTGCGGCACTCCTCCAACAGCTCCGGGCCGGCGGCGCGGTGGATGGCGCCGTCCACGCCGCCGCCGCCCAAGAGTGTCGTGTTCGCCGCGTTGACGATGGCGTCCACGGCCTGCGTCGTGATGTCCCCCTGAACCGCTTCAAGCCTCGCCATGTGAGGGCAATCTAGCGCGCACGGGGCGGGCCCCTATTGTTAGCCCGGTCCCGCTCGGCGCTCGCCGGCGGGAAGGGACGCCATGCCAGGACGCGATCTGATCGAGCGGGTGCGTAAGGCCCTGGGCGACCGCTACACCGTGCTCACCGCGGTGGGGCGAGGCGGTAACGCGTCGATTTTCGCCGCTCGGGACTCGAGCGGCACCCATGTCGCCATCAAAGTGCTGCACCCCGAGCTGGCCGTCTCGGTGGCCGCCGACCGTTTCCTGCGCGAGATCCGCTACGCGTCGCAGCTCGACCACCCGCACATCGCCCGGATGATGGACAGCGGCGAGGCGGACTATCTCCTCTGGTACGTGATGCCGTACCTGCCGGGAGACACGCTCCGCCAGACGTTGCACCGAGAGGTCCGACTCCCGGTCCCGCGCGCTGTCGCGATCGCCGCGGACGTGCTCGACGCGTTGGAGCACGCCCACGCTCACGGGATCGCCCACCGCGACATCAAGCCGGACAACATCGTGCTCTCGCCCCCCCCTCAGGGCGCGGTCCTGGTTGACCTGGGTATCGCTCGCGCCATCGCCAGCTCGGGCGATGACCGCGTGACGCGGAGCGGATTCGTGGTCGGGACCGAGGAGTACATGAGTCCGGAGCAGGCGCAGGGAGCCCCCGACGTGGACGGCCGCACGGACCTCTACTCCCTCGGCGTGGTCCTGTTCGAGTGCCTCGCTGGGCGCCCGCCGTTCTCGTCGCCCAGTGCAGCGGCTGTGCTCGACATGCATCAGCACCACCCTCCGCCCGACGTGCACGGCCTGCGGCGCGAGGTGCCCAAGGAGCTCGCCGCAGTCGTGACGCGGGCGCTCGCGAAGTCGCGCGCCGAGCGGTGGCAGCGCGCGATGGAGATGCGGGCGGCGCTGCTGCCGTTCACCGCGGGGGGTGCGTGAGGACGCGGGCGTGGGTCGTGGCCGCCGTCCTTGCGTTGGTCGTCGGCCTCCCCACGCTCGTGTCCGGGCAGTGCCCCGACGGGTCCCCGCCTCCGTGTGGGAGGCGCGCGCCGCTCGACACCGCCCGCTACGCAATCCTCCCGTTCGCGCATCGCGAGGGGAGTCGGCAGACGACGCTCGACGGCGCCGCCTGCGCCGAGCTGCTCGCCGAAGCCTTCGCCCGCTGGGCCGAAGTCCGGCTCGCCGACAAGACCCGTCTGTACGATGCGCTCGCGCGCCGCGGGGAGCGCCTCCCGTTCCGCATCCCGTTCGACGCCGCGCTCGCCATCGCCCGCCGGCTCGGCGCGGGGAGGCTGGTGATGGGCCAACTGTGGAGCTTCGGTGACACGCTGCGGCTGACGGCGGGCCTGTACGACGCCGCGCGCGGCGGTGCACCCGTGCGCGAGGTCACAACGCGGGTGCCGGCGACTGGTGCGATCGGGGCGGCGGTCAACGCGCTGGCCGATTCGCTGTTGGGCGCCGACCTCGGCGCGGCTCGGGGGGCCGGCGCGGAACAGACGCGCTCGCTTCGAGCCCTGCGTGCCTACGCGCTCGGCGAACGGGCGATTCGGGAGTGGGACCTGGGCCGCGCCGCGCGCGAGTTCCGGGCGGCGGTCACCGCCGATTCGGCCTTCGCGCGCGCGTATCTGGGACTGGGGCAGGCGCTGTTGTGGGCCGCCGATTCCACCCCAGACGCGACGCACGATCGTACCGTGATCGCGCGTCGCGCGGCGGCGCTGCTCGGTAGACTCGGGACCGCGGATGGCGCCCTGCTGCTCGCCCAGCAAGCCATGTTCGAGCGGCGCTGGCCGGACGCCTGCCGGCAGTATCGCGAGATCGTGGAGGCAGATTCGACGAGCTTCGCGGGATGGTACGGGCTGGCCGAGTGCAACGCCGGAGACCCGGTCGTGATCCGCGACTCGGTCGATAGCACGCGCTACGTGTTCCGCGGTAGTTGGCACACGGGGACACTTGCCTATCGCAAAGCCTTGGTGCTCGCTCCCGCATTCAATTTCACGTTCAAGGGGAGCGCTGCTGAGCGCCTCTCACGGCTCCTCGTGGCGGAAGCCTTCATCTGGCGCGAAGGACGCTACGCCGGTGCCACCTTCTTCGCGTTCCCGGAATTGCGGGATGACACCGTTGCGTACTATGCGACCCCTGGTTCCACCTTGCCCCGCGGGCACGCGAGGCCGCCCACTCATCGGGCGGCGTTGGCGCTGAACCGTGGCCTGCTGACCGAAATCACCGCAGCGTGGGTGGAGGCCTTTCCGCGGGAGGCGACGGCACACCGCACCCTTGCCGCAGCCCTGGAGCTCAACGGCAACCTCGTTCCGGCAACCGAAGTGCGCTCCGCGCTCACGGAGTTTCGGGCGGCCCAGCGGCTCGAGCGGCTGCCCGAGGACCGGCGTCGCGACGTCGTGCACGCCATCCGGGTCTTGGTGAAGGCCGGTGACTACGACGCCGCACGGCGGTTGGGTGATTCGCTCTTGACAGCCGTACCGCGCCCGGCGGCAGGTGTGGCGGGGGTCGCCGTCCTGCTCGGTCGTCCCACGCTCGCCACTCGTCTCATCGCCGCCGCCGACTCCGTCGGCATGCCGCTCCCCGCGGACAACCAGCCGGTACCGCTCCCATTGGCGGTCGGGCAGGCGGGATTGGCGTTGCTCGCATATGCATCGGTGGCGGCGCCAGGCGACAGCATCAGCGCGTTCGAGCGGCGTCTCGAGGAGTTGGCGACGCGGCTCCCGACGCTCACGCGACCGGCGGCCCGGAGCGCGTTGCTCGATATCCCCGCGGAATTGGTATTTGATGTCTTGGGCTTGCGGCCGGCGCACCGTCTCACCTCGCCCGGTCCTCCGTGGGCCATGGAAATGCAATGGCGCCTCGCCCATGGCGACAGCGCGTCCGTGCGGGCCGGGTTAGACACGCTGCTTTCGGCGTACGGCGGGGCGCCATCGGCGGCAGACATCTCGTCGGACGCGGCTTACGTTCAGACCCGATTGTTGCTGGCGGTCGGCGACACCACCGCGGCAGTGCGCCACCTCGACGGCACATTGGACAACCTCCCCGACGTGTATTCGGCGCTCCTCGACTACCTGCCCCTCGCCGGCTGTCTCGTCCGGATGATGGCGCTGCGTGCGGACCTCGCGGCGGCGCGGGGCGACCAGAGCGTCGCACGCCACTGGGCGAGCGTCGTCGTCGCCCTCTGGGGTGGCGCGGACCCAGCGCTCCGTCCAACGGTGCTCCGCATGTCCCAGATCACTCAAGCAACTCGTTAGCAGCCCTAGCCGAGGGAGGTGTCGTATGCAGGAACGCGGAGGCGTGGCATTGGTCATGACGACGACGATTGGTCTCGTGGTGACATGGGCGGGCGGGTGCAGCAAAGGGGAGCAAAGGCCGCCGCAAGAGCCTCAGGCCGCCTATAGCACGAAGCCCAACTACCCCAAGCCGACGTTCCCGCCAGAGAGCGTCCTGACGGTCTCCTTCGACCGCATCCGGGCGTACGCCGACAGTCTGCACTTCGAGACGACCCTCGGGGCGGCCGACGAGCTACTGATCGACTTCAAGCGAAACCGAGTCGGGACTGAACGAGCGCAGGTGATGCGGATCGAGCCGGAGAGCGCGTCGTACCACCTTTTGACCCGGGAGCTCGAGCAGGGGCGTATCATCGCGCGCCTGAGGAGCGGCGCTGCAGTGCCGAAGTTGGGGCTCGGGACCCGGTGGACCTGGTGGTGGGTGGACAAGAACGGTCCGCGTGGTACGTGGCGCTCGGTGTTCATCGCGGCGTCTGGGAAGCCTGCCTACCGGATCGCGCTGACCGATCCGCTCCAGCTGATGGACCACGGCAATGGCTACTGGCGCCAAGCCATCGGCCGTTTCTGGGTGGTGAAGGTCCGGTCGCCACACGGCGATCCCATTGAGGTCGAGGCCTGGGGAACGTGCGGCGGCTGCTGCAGACAGCGCTTGGTGGTGTTCCCGCCGGAGCCTTGAGGGTCGGCCGTGCCCGCCGACCCGCTCTTCGACCGGCTGGCCCGCGCCCTCGCGGGCCGCTATACCTTGGCGCGCGAGCTGGGCCGGGGCGGGATGGCGACGGTCTACCTCGGCACCGACGTGAAGCTCGGGCGCCGGGTAGCGATCAAGCTACTGGCGCCCGCCACGCGCGCCTACTTGGGGAGTGACCGGTTCCAGCGCGAGGTCCTACTGGCCGCCCAGCTGTCTCATCCCCACATCGTCCCCCTGTTCGAAGCGGACGAGGCCGATGGCCTCCTCTTTTACGTGATGGAGTACGTGGAAGGCGAATCGCTGCGGCACCGGCTCGCTCGCCAGGGGCCGCTCCCCGTCGAGGACGCCATCCGCATCGCGGCAGAGGTCGGCGACGCGCTGCAGTACGCGCACGAAAACGGCGTGATCCACCGCGATGTCAAGCCGGAGAACATCCTCCTGTCCCGCGGCCACGCCCTGGTGACCGACTTCGGGATCGCGAAGCTGATGGAGGAGCGGGGCAGCACGGAAGGACCGGCGCTGACCGGCGCCGGCATCGCGGTGGGCACCGCGGCCTACATGAGCCCGGAGCAGGCGAGTGGCGACAAGCGCATCGACCCGCGCAGCGACGTATACGCGCTGGCGGCGGTGCTGTACGAAATGCTGGCCGGTGAGCCGCCGTTTACCGGCCCCAGTGCGCAAGCGATCGCCGCACGCGTGATCAACGACCCGCCGCGACCGATTCGCACCGTGCGCCCCGGGCTTCCGGTGCATCTCGAGCGCGCGCTCGGATGCGGGCTCGCCAAGTCGCCCGCCGACCGGCAGCGCACGGCTCGGGCGTTCGTCGACGCCCTCGCGGCCCCCGCCCCGGAGCGGGGCGTGTCCGCGCGGCAGGTCCGGTGGATCGCGACGGTGTGCGGCGCGGCGATCCTCGGATGGATCGTGTGGCGCGGGTCGCGGGCCCACCCGCCGCCTGGGATGGTGCTCGTACCAGCGGGACTCTATCCGGTGGGGGGCGGGGGCGTCCCCTGGCGCGACTCGACTGCCGTCCAGCTCGACGCGTATTTCATAGATTCCGCGGAGGTCGGCGTCGCCGCCTACCGGCGATACCTGGACACCACACGAGCCCACCCTCCCTGGACCCAACCGCCGCCGGATCAATGGCCAGCGACCGGCGTACTGTGGTCGGAGGCCGTAGCCTATTGCGCCTGGCGTGAGCGGGGTGGCCGCCTGCCCACCGAAGATGAATGGGAGGCGGCCGCCCGCGGGCCGCACGGCTTCCGGTATCCCTGGGGCGACCGCTGGGAGCCGGGCCGGGCCAATGCCGATTCGCTGCGCGACGGCTTCGCACCGGCGGGCGCGAACAACCTCGGGAGATCGTGGGTCGGTGCGGTGGACCTGATCGGCAACGCGTGGGAATGGACCGCGGCCGCCGCCGCCGACGCGCGGGGCCAGGCCGGTCACGTCATCAAGGGGGGAGCCTTCGACACGCCGTCTGCGAATGCGACCGCCGCATACCGCGCCGTCCTCCCGGACCGGCGGGCGTGGCTGACCCACACGGGGTTTCGCTGCGCGCGCGGCGTCGCCGTTCTGCCGGAGCGCGCGGCGCCACCCGCGAGCGTCGCCGTCCTGTACCTCGAGACCCCGGACACCGCGACCGCCTACATCGCTGACGGGCTCACTGAGGCGATCATCACGAGCCTCGGCCGAGTCGACCGACTCAGCGTGAAGTCCCGCAACGCCGTGCGCCGCTTTCGCGGAGCGGCGGATGATCCGGCGACGCTGGGACGCGCCCTCGGCGTGGCGTATCTCGTTAGCGGAAGCGTGGGGCGGCCCGGTCGGGGCCAGAGTCCGGGAGTCACCGTCGAGCTGCTGCGGGCGTCGGACGGGATGCACGTCTGGGGAGGTCAGTACGAGAGCCGCGACGCGGCGCTGCAGTCGATTCCGGAAGCCGTGGCGCGCGCCGTAGCGACCACCATCACGGGCGCGCTCCGGCCCGTCGAGCGGACGGCTCTTGCGAGCCACCCACCGCGCGATCCAGGAGCCTATGATCACTTCCTCCGCGCGAACTACCAGCTCGCGCAGCGGACGCCGCGCGCGGTGCGCCGCGCGATCGATCAGTACGAGAGCGCGGTGCGGCTCGATCCGGGCTTCACGCCCGCGCTAGCCCGGGTGGCCGTCGGTTACGGGCTGTTCCTCGACTGGGGGTGGGAGTATCCCGGCCTGTCGCCGGAGGCCGTGCTGGCTCGCGGGTTCGACGCTGCGGACCGCGCCCTGCGGCAGGATTCAGCCTCCGCCGACGCGTGGATGGCCCGCGGCTTCCTCCTCAGCTTCCGGAATCCGCGCACGTTCGCGGGCGTGCGTGAGGCGCTGCTCCGCGCCCTCGGGCTCGATCGCCGG
>Ga0209377_1000626_pt1 | contig 23789 bp, 19 predicted proteins | sample GraSoiAngelo_141_FD_185898 | JGI IMG/M metagenome (GOLD analysis project Ga0209377, IMG submission 185898) | Grasslands soil microbial communities from the Angelo Coastal Reserve, California, USA - 14_0929_12_40cm (SPAdes) (version 2) | ecosystem: Environmental > Terrestrial > Soil > Grasslands ...
CACGCTATAACTTGTTGTTGACGATAGTTCACAGGTTGTTAGCGCCGCTGTTCACGAGTATTCCCATCTAATTGACAACTCAACCGGAGTCACCACCATGATTCAACTTAAATCCGGAATTCCGCCGGTCTCGCTCGAACGATCGCCTAAACCAACTGAGCGCCGCAAGATCGAGCCCGAAAAAACCAAAAATGCCGGCCTGCGTTTTGAGCGCGTGTTCAGCGACGGTGCCGTTGCGCCGTTCGATCAAATCGAATGGGAACGCCGCACAGCGGAAATCAATGACGACAGCGGCAAGGTTATCTTCAAGCAGGAGGACATCGAAGTGCCGAAGAGTTGGAGCGCGCTCGCGACCAAAATCGCAGTCTCGAAATATTTCTACGGCGACATCGCCAACGGCACCGATCCTTACAAAGGCGGAAGAGAAACTTCGGTGCGACAACTGATTCATCGGGTCACGCGGACGATCACCGATTGGGGAATAGCAGATGGTTACTTCGCGGATGCGGAAGCTGCGGAAATTTTTTACGATGAACTGACCTGGCTTTGCCTGAACCAGCACGGCGCGTTTAACTCGCCAGTCTGGTTCAACGTTGGTTTGTATCATCAATACGGCGTGGGCAAGGGTGCGGGTGCCGGCAATTATTTTTACAATCGCGAGACTGGCAAATCGGAGCGAGCGCCCTCGCAATACGAATACCCGCAGGGCAGCGCCTGCTTCATCCAGAGAGTGGACGACACAATGGAAGACATCATGCGGCTGGCCATGAGCGAGGCGATGCTCTTCAAGTACGGCAGCGGCACCGGCACCGATCTTTCGTCGCTAAGATCGACAAGAGAAAAATTGAGCGGCGGCGGCAAACCGAGCGGGCCGCTCTCGTTTCTGAAAGTGTATGATCAAGTTGCGAACGTGGTGAAGAGCGGCGGGAAAACACGCCGCGCCGCGAAGATGAACACGCTCAAAGATTGGCATCCAGACATCGAAGAGTTCATCGACGCGAAACAAAAGGAAGAAAAGAAAGCATGGGCACTGATCGAGCAGGGCTATGACGGCAGCTACAACGGCGATGCGTACGGCTCGGTCATGTATCAAAACGAAAACGTGAGCGTGCGGGTAAGCGACGAGTTCATGGAAGCAGCGTTGGAAGGCCGCGAATGGTGGACGCGCCGCGTAATGGACGGCAAGCCGTGCGAGAGAAAGGACGCGCGTTCGTTACTGCGAAAAATCGCCGAGGGCACTTGGGTCTGTGGCGATCCCGGAATGCAATTCGATACGACGATCCACAAATGGCACACCTGTAAAGGCACAGGCCGGCAGAATTCTACCAACCCATGTAGTGAGTACCTCTTCCTCGACAACACGGCCTGCAATCTCGCGTCGCTTAATTTGATGAAGTTCAAGACCGCCGACGGCGATTTTGATGTCGAGCGATTCAAAGCGGCGGTGCGCATTTTCATCACTGCGCAGGAGATCATTGTCGATAACGCGAGTTATCCGATCAAAGAAATCGCGGAGAACTCGCATATCTTCCGCACGCTCGGGCTCGGTTACGCGAATGTCGGCTCGCTTATCATGAGTTACGGTTACGGTTACGACAGCGTGGAAGGCCGGGCGCTCTGTGGTGCGGTCACCGCCATCATGACCGGCGAAGCTTACGAACAAAGCGCACGCATGGCGCGAGCGCTAGGGCCCTTCCCCGGCTATCAGGACTCGCGTGCCAGCGGCGTGCCGAAGCCGGTCGAAAAGGACAACGTCGCGTCAATGTTGGAAGTGATCGAGCTGCATCGCTGCGCGGTCCGCGAGATATCGGATGCGAAAGAGTTCGCGCATTTGAAAGAGGAAGCCGCCAAAGTTTGGGACAGCGCGGCCGAACTCGGAAAGCGTTACGGTTATCGCAATGCGCAGGTCACGGTGCTCGCGCCGACGGGCACGATCAGTTTCCTGATGGATTGCGACACGACCGGCATCGAACCGGATATCGCGCTGGTAAAATATAAGCTGCTCGCAGGTGGCGGCATGTTGAAAATTGTCAATCAGACAGTTAAGCCCGCGCTGGAGAAACTCGGTTACAATGCCGAGGAGATCGAGCGCATTATCGCACACATCGATGCATTCGATACGATCGAGGACGTCATCGACACCGATGGATCCAAAATCTTGTCAGGGCTAAAGCCGGAGCACTTGTCGATCTTCGATTGTGCGTTCAAGCCGTTCAGAGGTGAACGCAGTCTCAGTTACATGGCGCATCTCCGGATGATGGCAGCTGCGCAACCATTCCTTAGCGGCGCGATCTCGAAAACGGTCAATATGCCTGAGGCAGCCACAGTGGACGACATCATGAACACTTACGTGGAAGGGTGGCAACTCGGATTGAAATCAATCGCGATTTATCGCGACGGCTCGAAGCGCTCCGCGCCTTTGAACACTCGCAAGACAAAAGACATGGGTACGGTAGCCGACATCGGCCCCGAGGTAGACGCACTGCAAAAGCGCATTCTCCAACTCGAACGAGAATTGGCAACGCTGCGCAGCCAGCTCGATCAACCGGTTCGGCATCGCATGCCGGACACGCGCACGTCGTTGACCCATCGGTTCGAAATCGCCGGTCACGAGGGGTACATCACAGTCGGTTTGTACGAAGATGGTCAACCGGGTGAACTTTTCATCACCATGTCGAAGGAAGGCAGCACCATCGGCGGGTTGATGGATACCGTGGGCACGCTCACCTCGATTGCCCTGCAGTACGGCGTGCCGCTCGAGAGTCTGGTGAAGAAATTCGCGTATCAACGATTCGAGCCGAGCGGGTTCACAAAAAATCCGGATATCCGCCATGCCACCAGTATTACTGATTACGTTTTCCGCTGGCTCGCTTGCCAATTCATCAAAGGCTACAAGGAAGCAACGGCGCCAAACCGAGCGCAGCCGGACTTACCTCTCAAGGAAATTGTCGAGCTCGAGAAGAAGTCTGTGAACCGGCCGGTCACGGATTTGGCGCGCACCGGCGAGAAAGAAGTGATCGACGTGATTACGAACAAGTCGGGCAATGATCCCGCCACCTCCGGACAGACCGGAAACGGCAGCGGCAATTCGGACCGCGTCATGGTCGCGCTTGGCAGCATCTTCATGGGCATCACCTGTTCGGTATGCGGCAGCGACAAAGTCATCCGCGCCGGCGCATGCGGCGTTTGCATCGAATGCGGGACTAGCCAGGGCTGTAGCTGAGGCCTGCCCACGAATCACGCTAATCTACGCGAAAGTAGTAGCCGGAGTCGGTGACTCCGGCTCGTCTCTACTCAGTTCCGTCTCGCAATCTCGAGACTCTGTTCAATATTTTTGAATGACACGCCCGGCGAGCCCGATTTTAATTCCGAGTATGACTGACAGAAACCAAACGCCGTCTCTGGCGTTACGCTGCCCAATCTGCGGAAATGCAGAGCTGTTCTATCAGGTGCAGGAGCACGCCGAGAACCTCGTGGACGGAAATCTGAATCACCTGCATCTACTTTTCGCTGACACGGCGTTCTACGAATGCTATGAATGTCACGCGCAAATTGCCCCTCCTGAATACAGCTAGTGCGCAGTAACGCTCCTCACTTTGTAGATGAAGTAGTCCGCGAACTGCGCAGGCGGTACGGCAGAGCCGAACCCTTCGGCAAGAGTCGTCTTTATCAGTTCGGAGACGCAATCACTTGCTCGGTCAATTACTCCAAGCGGTTGCGCGGCGAGAAATACTTTTTCGGCTTAGCACAAGACGTCACAGATTCGCGCTTTCATTACCCGCCGACGCGATTAGGTGAGTTCGTAGTGCTGGTATGTGGCGGTGCCGACAAGGTTTTGATGCTGCCGCGTCAACTCGTGCTCCAAGCCATGCGCAACGTAGCCACCCGAAAACTCGACGTCTTCCAAGAAGGAGACACTTACATCCTACAGACGACGGGCCACCCGAAAATAAACGTCACCGAATTCTTGAACACGTTTCCTGCCGCCGAAAGGGCGAAGGAGACCGTGGACGAAACCTCCGCGAAACCCGGCACCGACCGAGCCCACGTAAAGATCCAAAGCGGGCTCATCAAATTGGGCCGCGCTGAAGGTTGCTCAGTCTGGGTTCCACCGAGCGATCGCAATTTGAGCTACGAGGGTCAGTCATTCGCTTCTGCAACTCTTGAACACCTGCCGAACTTCGGATTTGATGAAAATACACGGCGCATCGTGCAAAATATCGACGTGCTCTGGCTAATCAGAAACGTCATTCATCGTGCGTTCGAAGTTGAATCTACTACATCGATATACAGCGGCTTGCTGCGATTAAATGACTTGGTGCTTGCGCAACCCAATAATCAAATCGCGCTTTTCGTTGTCGCTCCGAACGCCAGACGCGAGAGGGTGTTCAATCAACTGATTAGGCCGTCATTTAATGCGTTAGCACGTCAATGCCAATTCTTGACCTTCGAGAAGGTCGATGACGCAGTCAGCCGCATTCAGTCGCTCGGCGACCGCAGGGGCGTTCGAATCTCTGGCTTGCTAGAGGGTGAGCGGTTCGAATTTGACGACCACTACGTTTATCCGACCGGTGTCTGATTTTCGCAAGCTTACGCCATGGGGATTACTTTCTGAATCTCTATCGAATTCCCGTGCTCAGCCAACCGCAGGTGTGAAAGCGGCCGAAAGCCATTCGGCTGGATAAACGGGCTGAAGTGCGTTTGATCCCGAAAGCTTTCGGGATTGATTGGACATGCGGGCGCGCATGGCTACAGTGCGCGCGCCCGTCCGCAAGGGATTAGGTTTGATGAACAAGCTCGACGCGCAGAGACAAAAGGAAATTCAGCAGGCTGAGGAACTGCTTTTTGCAGGGCCGCAGGCGCTTGGGTTTGCCAAGGGGCTGTTCGCCGGGCATTTCGTTGCGGATTGGGTGATGCCGTATCCGCGTATTCCGGCTGCGCAACAAATCGAGTTGGATGAGACGCTAGCTGAACTTCGCAAATTTTTACACGAACATCTCGATCCTGCGGAGATCGATCGAGAGGCAGACATTCCACGCAGCGTAATCGATGGCCTTGGCCGTATCGGCGTGCTCGGGATGACGGCGCCGAAGGAATATGGCGGACGCGGCTTCTCGCAAATGGCCAACTGCAAAGTGCTGGAGGAAATCGGGCGTCGTTGCGCATCGACATCGGTTTTCGTCAACGCGCATCACTCCATCGGGATTCGCGCATTGCTGCTTTTTGGAACACACGAGCAAAAGCAGAAGTGGCTTCCGAAGTTAGTGACTGGTGAGCAGCTGGGCGCATTCGCGCTCACTGAGAGCGAAGCCGGATCGGATGCGGCAAACGTGCAAACGCAGGCGCGCCCCACCGAGGACGGCTCACACTTTATTTTGAACGGCGAAAAACGTTACATCACGAACGCGGCGATCGCGCACGAGCTCACCGTGATGGCGCGCACCCCGGTGCCTGGCAAAGAGGGAAAAACGGCTATCACGGCGTTTCTAGTGACGCCGGACATGCCCGGATTCGAAATCCTCGAAGCGCGGATGCCGAAGATGGGAATCCGTGGTACGGCGACGGGACGTTTCGCGTTGCGCGACGTCAAGGTTCCAAAGGAAAACATTCTCGGACCGCCGGGGAAAGGACTGAAGGTCGCGCTGACAGTACTCGATTTTGGCCGAACAACTTTTGGCGCGTGTTGCACCGGCGCGGCGAAAACCTGTTTACAACTGGCCGTCAGACAGGCGAACACGCGCAAACAATTCAACAAAACGCTCGGCGAATTCGAGTTGGTTAAAAAGAAAATCGCTCGTATCGCGGCAGACGCGTACGCGATGGAAGCGATGACAACGGTCACGGCGTCGTTCATCGACCGCGGACTGGAAGATTACATGATCGAGACCGCAATGCTAAAGGTCTTCACGACCGAACGGCTCTGGGAGTGCATCAACGAAGCGTTTCAGATTTATGGCGGCTCGGCGTATTTTGTCGATCTTCCACTGGAGCGAATGTTGCGCGATGCGCGCATCAACCAGATTGGCGAAGGCGCCAATGAAGTGCTCACTTCGTTCATCGCGCTCGTTGGCATGCGCGGGCCGGGCATGGAGTTCAAGGAAATCTACGACACGATGATGAAACCGTCGCGCAATCAGATGAGCAAAGCGTGGACCGCTGGGATGAATCGGCTTGGCGCAACGATTCGCGTGCCTGATGTGCCGGTGCAAAGCGAGCAGCTGCGCGCGCATGCGCGGCAACTCGGCCGTTTGATCTGGCGTTTTAATTTCGCCGTCAACCGCGCGTTGATCACTTATCGTGAGCCGATTCTCGACATGCAGCTCCTTCAGGAGCGGATCGCGAATGCGGCGATGGATCTTTTCGCCTCGACCTGTGTCCTCAGCCGGCAGGACAGCGAAATTCAGTTCGCGCGGCGAAATGGCGACGCCGCAGCGCCCGATCACAGCGCTGCAGATCTGTTTTTGCACCAGTCGTTTCGCCGGATTCGCCGTTTTCTCGCGGGGCTGACCGACAACGACGACAAAGCGCTGCTTGCAGCAGCAAAGTCATGCCTGGCCAAGCCACGCAGCTAAATTTGGCCGCGCGCATTTATACCGACAAAGACGCCGATCTTCGTTGGCTGAAGGGAAAAATTTCCTCGGTGATCGGCTTCGGCGCGCAAGGCCGCGCGCACGCTCTCAATCTCCGCGACCGCGGGATGGATGTTGTGGTCGGGCTTTATCCCGGCAGCAAATCCCGTACGCGCGCGAGGCGAAGCGGGCTTCGTGTGTTCGACACACCGGAGGCTGCGCGGCGCGGCGACATTATTTTTCTGGCGCTGTCAGACACGCAGATGCCGGTCATCTATCGGGAACAGATCGCTCCCAACCTGCGTCCCGGTCAGACCCTGCTCTTTGCGCATGGCTTCGCGATTTATTACCGGACGATCGTTCCGCGCAAAGATGCCGATGTCGTGATGGTCGCGCCAAAGGGGCTCGGACCGATGGTGCGCCGCGAATTTGTGCGTGGTCGCGGTGTGCCCGCGCTGATTGCGGTTCACCAGAATCCGAGCGGGGACGCGAAGCGAATGGCCCTGGCCTGGGCAAAAGGGATCGGCTCCACGCGTGCCGGCGTCATCGAGACGACTTTTCGAGAGGAGACAGAGACCGATCTGTTTGGGGAACAAGCGGTGCTTTGCGGCGGCACAAGCGCGCTGATTCGAGCCGGCTTTGACACGCTCGTTCATGCCGGTTATCCGCCCGAGCTGGCCTACTTCGAATGCCTGCACGAACTCAAATTCATTGTCGATCTTATCCACGAAGCAGGACTCTCCGGAATGCGCAGACTGATTTCCGATACCGCCAAATGGGGCGAATTGGCGGTCGGTCCAAAGATTATCGATCAAACAGTGCGAAAACACATGAGATCCGCGCTGCGCGACATTCGCTCCGGGAAATTTGCGCGTGAATTTATTCGGGAAATGGGAACCGGCGCGCGGCGCCGCGCCCAGCTGCTGCGCAAAAGTGAAAAGCACCCCATCGAAAAGGTCGGTGCACGCTTGCGGGGGCTAATGAGTTGGAAATAGGAAACAATACGCAGGCGGCGCTGCCGTGTCAGGCAGCGTTCCGTTCGCCAAGCTGCCGTTTTTGGCGAAATTCTTATTTGTACTGCTCGCGCCCGATAACCTCTAGCGGGTTGGCAGTGGTCGGAAAAGTTCCGAACAACTCTTCGCATCGTTGCGGAATGCCCGAAGCGATGGTCTTCACGTAGCAGACTTTTATGGCCTTTGGTTGGGCAACCCGCAATGTTGGTTGCGCAACTACGTTCTTGCTCGGGTCCGTAGCAAATGCCGATGCGCAAAATGCGAGCGCGAGCGCGCAGGTTGCACATTGAGCCGACCAGCCGCACCAGCGACTGAACCTAGTTCCTGTTTTCATGCGGGCATTGTGCTGCCGTTTCGAATTTCACGCAAGCAAATTCGGAGCGTCTTGGGGACAAAGAATCCACACTTTCGGCTACCCACCTTCGCCAAGGGCCGGCGAGCAAACGTGGCTCAATCTGCCCAGAGAAAATGTTCCAGGCGCAGATGATTCAGGCGGGCCTTGGCTTCTTCACTTCGGTCACCGCCCGCGGCCACCAATCGTTCGTAAATCGCGGCCGCGGATTCCCATTTTGAATCTTCCTCCAATAAGCGTGCGGCATTAAAGCCGGCTTTGTAGTACCAGAAAAGTTCTCGATGCCCGCTTGGCCGCCCTTCGTCCTCTAAAATTTTGTAAAACGTCTCCAGCGCGCCAGCGCGATCGTTTTTCTTTTCCAAGCAGAGGGCCTTTTTGAATAGCGCCTGGTTGCGCCAGTGAACAGGCTCATTTTTGTCCGACGCCAATTGGTCATAAATTTGGATGGCCTGCTGATAATTTGCGTTTCCACCCATCTCGAAAAAAATGTCACCCTTGCCGCAGAGCGCCTCGCGCTTCTCAGACTGGGCAGCATCGCTTTTCAGCACTTCGTCATATAAGACGAGAGCATCTTGCGGCTTTCCCAGTTTACGCTCGATGACAGCTTGTTCGTTACGCGCGGCCCACCGCAACGCGCCATTGAGCCGCACCACTTCATCAAACAGGACGATCGCCCGATCGAGGGAATGCTCAGCCATGCTCGACATCGCCGATTTCGCCGCGAAAAAAAGAGCCTTTTCCCCGAGCGGACTATCCGGATTTTGTTGCGCCAGAATCTCAAACTGTGTTTGCGCATTCGCGAAATCCTGGTGTCGATAGTAAATCTCCGCCAATTTCATTCGAACCTCCGGCGCGAGCGGCGAAGCGCTGTGCTGCTCGAGAAAGCGCTTCGCAATGTTGATGACCTCGGTCTCATTCGCATCGGTTGAATCGTCAATCCAAATCCTGAGATAATCCGCGCGTTCCGTCGCCGCAGCAGTTGGTTTGGAATCGGCTGCACGCGCGAGATTTTTTTGCGCCTCAGCCACGCGCGGCGGCGAGGAGTGGAAGGCCAACTCGGCCAATCCAACCCAAGCCTCGGACACGCGGGGGTCTTTGGGAAAATCGCGAATAAATTTTTGCAGCGTTTCCGCAGCTTTCTTATCGCCCCTGGCCGCTTGCAACAAACCTTCCTCCAATCGCAGGCTGGCGCGCGATTCTTCATCACCGCCCTGTTTTTCGAGTTCGTTGTAATCGGCCACAAAGCGGGCGTGATCAGCTAGCTGCAACCAGCCGGTGCACGCGTTAAACAGCGCAATCCTTGCCCATGGCGAAGCGGAATGCCCGATCTCTTCAAAAGCCGCGGTGGCTGCCTCAAATCGCCTCGCGGCATATTGCGCCTGAGCGGCGAGCAGGTTGATTCGGTCAAGCAGCGACGCCTCTGGCTGCAGCGAACGGGCGTCATTCAAAATCGCGATCGCCTCGTCAAAATGCCGATCTTCCATCTCGAGTTCTGCAAACTCTACAAGAGCGGGCGCGATCGCCGGGGATCTTACTTCACCGCGACGCAGCTGCGTGAACAATTGCCGTGCCCGGTCTCGGCGCCCGGCGCGGGCTTCAAGCTGGGCAAGGTACCACCGCGCAAATGTTCGCCGCGGTTGTTCCGGATTGCGCACCCATTTCTCCAATTCGCTGCGCGACGGTCTATGCTCGGACGCGTAAAGCTCATCTAATTTTGCAAAGAGAACAGGCAGTCCGGCATCAGCGGGATGGCGATCGATAAACTGCTCGATGACGTCGTCCCCCGATTCGGGCGTTCTTAGTTGCAGGTGCGCGTCGGCCATCCCCACAAGCGCCGTGACGAGCGTCTCGTGCGGCGTATCCTCCGGTTTTTGCACCGCGGCTTGAAACGCGCTGATCGCCCTTTCCGGTCGCCGCAAAATGAGCTCCACCCGGCCGCGCAAAAGCCGCCGCTCTTTTCGTTCTGCCATTGATTGCGGCTTGATGTCGTTCAGAACGCGCTGTGCGTTAGTCGCGTCGGCTCTGCCGATGTACAATTCAGCCAAACGAAACTGCGCCCGCGTACCCCACTCTTTGTCGTGAACGAGAGAGGTGAGTTTTGCCAGCGCTTCATTCGATCTTTCCAACGCGCGCAGCGCTTCCGCGGCTCCAAAAGTTGCTGCCGAATGGAACCGTGAAGTTGGTGTCGCTGCCAGTTCTTCGTAGAACGGAAGCGCGTCGGCCCATCGATGCAGGCTCGCAAGGACCTGGGCCCGCCAAAACTTTGCCCATTCAAATTCACGCAGCCGAGGATTTGCAAGAAGCGCCAGCGCCTCCGCAGGCTGCTTCGCTGCGAATTGAGCTTCCGCAAGCTTTTCTGCGATGGCGCACCACGCGGCGTCGCTGGAGCTCTGGTCGAGCAGCACTCGCAAGCGCACCACCGCCACTTCCGGTACACCTTCCAGCAACGGCTTGGTTGCCTCCGCCAGCGCGGCGGATATGTCCGCGCGCGCAAGTGGCGCGAGCATGCCGATGAGACACATGAGTCCTATACGTCCTATCCGACTCATGTTTCCCCCAGTGCGGCCCGCAGATATCTTCCAGTATAACTTTGCGGAAGATCGACAACTTTTTGCGGCGGACCCGCTCCCACTATGTTGCCGCCAAGCTCGCCACCTTCAGGTCCTAGATCGATAATCCAGTCTGCGCACTTAATCATCTCCAGATTATGCTCGATCACAATGATCGTGTTGCCTGCGTTGCGAAGTTTCATCAACACTTGCAGCAATTTTTCAATATCGGCAAAGTGCAACCCGGTTGTCGGCTCATCGAGAATGTACACGGTGCGTCCAGTGGCCTTTTTAGCAAGCTCCGTCGCAAGTTTGACCCGCTGCGCTTCTCCACCCGAAAGAGTCGTGCCCGCTTGGCCGAGTCGCAAGTAACCGAGGCCAACGTCCAGCAGTGAATTTAGCTTTTCGGAAATGCTTGGCACACTACGAAAAAAGCGTGCCGCTTCATCCACGTTTAGATCGAGAACGTCGGCAATATTCTTGCCTTTGTAAGTGATCTCGAGTGTCTCGCGGTTGTAGCGTTTACCGCGACAAACCTCGCACTCGACGTAAACATCGGGTAAAAAGTGCATCTCGATTTTGATTAACCCGCCGCCTTCGCAGTTTTCGCAACGGCCGCCTTTGACATTGAAACTGAAACGGCCCGCGTCATACCCACGCACGCGCGCCGCCGGCAATTGCGCGAATAGTTCGCGTATTGGTGTAAATGCGCCGGTGTAAGTGACGGGATTTGAGCGCGGTGTCCGGCCAATCGCGCTTTGGTCAATGACCACTGCCTTGTCGATCTGATCTAGTCCGCGAATTGCCTTGTAAGCGCCCGGTTTATCTTTGGAATTGTAAAAATGCCGGAAGAGCGCGCGCCGCAGAACGTCATCCACAAGAGTCGATTTGCCGCTGCCAGAGACGCCGGTCACACAAGTGAGACAGCCAAAAGGAAAAGAAACGTCGATTTTCTTGAGGTTGTTTTCAGTTGCGCCAACAACTGTCAGCCAGCCGTCGGATCGCGGCTGGACGCGCTGCTTGGGAATCGCAATGCGCGCGCGTCTGGAAAGATAATCGCCTGTTAGAGAATTCCTCGCGCGCAGGATGTCATGCAGACTTCCCTGGGCAACAATCTCACCGCCACGCGGGCCCGCACCCGGGCCAAGATCGACAATGTAGTCCGCAGCGCGGATCGTTTCTTCATCGTGCTCAACAACGATGACCGAATTGCCGAGATCGCGCAGCCGTCGCAGCGTCCCGAGCAAACGCGCATTATCGCGCTGATGCAAACCGATGCTCGGTTCATCCAAAATGTAAAGAACCCCTGCCAAACCCGAGCCAATTTGCGTCGCCAATCGGATTCGCTGCGCTTCGCCACCGGAAAGCGTGCCGCTCTCGCGATTAAGAGTGAGATAGCCTAGCCCGACCTCAACAAGAAATTGCAGCCGCGATTGAATTTCGCGCACCACGTCGGTCACGATCGCTTGCTGGTGCGCGGTCAGGTCGAGAGCCCCGATAAATCGGAGGGCGCCTTCTACGGTTTGTTCGCTGAATTGATGGATGTTCAGTTCGCGGCCATGCTGATCCTTAATCGTAACGGCCAGGATTTCCGGTTTTAGTCGTGCCCCGCCGCACACTTTGCACGGCTCGCGCGTCATGAACGCGCGAATGCGATTGCGCGTGAACTCGCTCTGCGTTTGCTCATAGAGGCGCTGCATTTGCGGCACCAGTCCTTCAAACGGCTTAGCGACCTTGTTTTCGCCGTTGGCGCCGAGCTGGATTTCAATCGGCTGGCTGTTTGTGCCGAAGTAAAGCGCGGTCTTGAATTCATTGGGCAAATCGGCGAAGGGTACATCTTCGTTAACTTGGAAATGTTTCACGAGAGCGTTCTGCAAATGACGATAGTAGGCAAGCATGCGCTTTGTGCCGCGTCGCCATGGTGTGATTGCTCCTTCGGCCAGAGTTTTGGTTGGATCGGAAATCATCAACTCCGGATCGACGACCAGTTGCGTCCCCAAACCGTGACAAGCCGGGCAGGCGCCGAGATGGCTGTTGAATGAGAAATGTTTCGGGGTCAACTCGCCCAGTGTGAACCCGCTCTCCGTGTTCCCATAATCAGTCGAGTAGCGCAGTTGTTCCCACTGTTCAGGTTCGGCATTTGATGTTCGGCGTTCGATGTTCGATGTTGCACGCAACACAACAATCCTGTTCCCGCCCCACTTAAGTGCAGTCTCAACCGAATCGGTAAGGCGAACTCGGATGCCGTCGCGCACAAACAGTCGATCCACCACTGCTTCGATGGTGTGCCGCTCGTTTTTCCGGAGCCGGATAGGCTCGTTGCGATCCAGCTCCATGATCTGGCCATCGATCCGGACGCGGACAAAACCTTCGCGCCTGATCTTTTCGATCACATCCCGGAATTGGCCCAGTTGATTCTCGACCAAAGGAGCCAGCAAGAAAATTCTTGTTTCTGGTTCGTACGCGAGAATTCGATCGACGATCTGCTGGGGTGTTTGCCGGGTCAGCGGTTGCCCGGTGCGGGGATCGTAGGGCTGACCAATTGCCGAAAAGAGCACCCGCAAATAATCATAGACTTCAGTCGTGGTCGCGATGGTCGATCTGGGATTCGTGCCCGCACCACGTTGCTCGATCGCGATCGCCGGCGAAAGGCCCTCGATAAAATCAACATTCGGCTTCTCCATCTGATCGAGAAACTGCCGCGCGTATGCCGAGAGACTTTCCACATAGCGGCGTTGGCCTTCAGCATAGAGCGTATCAAAAGCGAGCGACGATTTCCCGGAGCCACTCAATCCGGTAATGACAACCAGTTTCTCCCGGGGAATCTCCAGGTGGAGGTTCTTCAAATTGTGCTGGCGTGCACCACTGATCTTGATAACCTGCGCAGGCATTCTGACGTCGAATCTCGAACCTTTTAGTCAAGCACAGTCAGGCTTGTTCTCCAGCAATTTCTGGCATGAGCCACGTGGGAACCAACCTTTCCCTCCGCCTCCGTGACTTGGCGATTCGACGTTGGCAATTGATTAGTGGCTTTATTTTTCGCGCAAAGTCAGAAGCCTTCTGGTCCAGATACTCGTCGGGCTTTCCCCAATCGCTCTGACTGTGCGAATAATACGGGGGAACTGGTCCTCCGTGCCCTACGGCGACGAGTGGTGGACTCCGGGAGGACAGATCGTTTCGTTTTTTCACGGCACACTCCAATTCGCCGATCTTTTCCAGCAGCACAACGAAAGCCGGAAACTGTTTCCAAATCTGTTCTACTTGTTGATGGCCGCTGTTACGGGACGATGGGATGTCAAGGACCCGATGGTGCTGCTGTTCGTGATGATGTGTGAATTGGTTCGGCGACTGCGTCCAGATATGCGGTCGTAGTTGTCTTTTTTACATCGGATTGGTTGGACTGGCGGCAAGCTTTCTTCGTAATTCACGCCAACTTCATCCGTGATCAAATGGCCAGAAATCGACCCCTCATTAGCGGAAAGTTTTTCTTTTTCTTCAACAGAAATCTGCCAATTTGGCGGTGCAGACCGCGTACTTGACCTTCGTGGCATGTACGCCTCATAATTGTTGGATGGCGTTTACGACGCCAAATGCAAATCGTTTAGCGAATCTTATCTGTGTACGAGCCAATTTCTTACATACTCTTTAGTGGCCCGACAGGATAGTCCTTAGGCTCCCGCCCGTTTCTTGTGATCATCTGGGGTATCTGCCATGGTTGATGAGACCCAAATTCGAAATGGGGACGCTTTGACAACCAGTCTTCCATCTGGCCTTTCTATTCTTGTCCCCGTCTATAACAGCTCGGAGATCTTACCAAGTCTCATTGAAAGAATCATACCCGTTGCCAAATCGCTCAATATTCCCTTCGAAGTAATCCTTGTAAATGACGGTAGCTCCGACGACAGTTGGAGTACCATCCGCCGCCTGACGGCGATGCATGCATGCATACGGGGAATTTCGATGATGCGGAACTATGGTCAGCACAATGCACTCCTCGCCGGATTGCGAGTTGCGACCTACGCTACGACGGTAACCTTGGATGACGATCTGCAGCAACCGCCGGAAGAGCTTCCGAAACTTGTTGAAAAATTACGCGAGGGATTTGATGTAGTCTACGGTTCGCCAGAAAGCGGAACTCACGGCTTCTTCCGCAACCTCGCTTCTGTCGCGACCAAGCTCACATTGCAAAATGCCATGGGTGCGGAATCGGCGCGTTACGTCAGCGCATTCCGAGCTTTCAAAACCGACCTCAGGAGAGCCTTCAGCACGTTTCAAAGCCCCTTCGTTTCTTTAGACGTTCTGTTGACTTGGGGAACTGTAAATTTTGGCTTCGTGCGCGTAAAGCATGACGAGCGCCGAATAGGCCGATCAACTTACACCGTGTGGAAACTTATCCGCCATGCGTTAAATATGATAACAGGCTTCTCGGTCTTGCCTCTACAGGTAGCCAGCATTATCGGATTTGCCCTTTCCTTCGGGGGTCTTGCCGTGCTCGCGTATGTTTTGTTGCGCTTTATGTTCTATGGAAGCACTGTCGCCGGCTTTCCATTTCTGGCGTCTATCATCGCAATCTTCTCTGGTGCTCAATTGTTTGCTTTAGGAATCCTGGGAGAATATATGGCGCGTATTCATTTCCGGAGCTTGGATCGTCCCGCCTACACGGTGGCTGAAACAATCGAGGCGGTTCATTGATGGCACCAGATACGTCAGCGGAATGCTCTCTCTTGGAATGGGATTCTTCATTTTTTGGGTTTCCAATTGCACAAGCTGCCAGTCAGACCTTGTCTGAAGGAAGCGGTAGAGCTATGCTAGAATGGTCTCAGGCAAATTCGGTCCGATGTCTTTATCTTCTGGCCGACCCCAATTCAACACAAACCGCCGGATTGGCGCATAGATTGGATTTCAAATTCGTAGATGTCAGAGTTCAATTGAGTTTAGAAATTGGTGCGCCCAATGCATCTAAGGTTCAAGAATCCAGAGCGCGGACTGCCCGAGAGCCGGATATCCCTGCTCTGCAGGCAATCGCGCGAGGCGCACATCAAGACAGCCGCTTCTTTTTTGACACGAATTTCCCAAGAGCGCGGGCTGAAGACCTTTTCGCGACTTGGATCGCTAAGGACTGCGCGGGCCGGGCGGATAAGGTCCTTACGGTTGAACGCGGAAGCAGCGGACCGCTGGGGTACATCACATGCAATCTAAGTAAGGATTCAAACACTGGCCGAATAGGTCTGGTGGGCGTTGCGTCCGAGTTTCGCGGAAAGGGTGTGGGCAAGACCCTCATTTGCGGGGCGCTCCAATGGTTTTGGTCCGTTGGTGCGCAAAAGATTGCTGTCGTCACTCAAATGCGCAACGTCGCCGCGCAGCGGCTGTACCAGAGGGCGGGCTTTCGCACCGAAAGCGTCAGGGTGTGGTACCATCGCTGGTTTTAGCCTGCCCGGGATGAATACTTCAATCCCTTTTAATAAACCTCTCGTCAACGAGGCGGGCCGCCGCTACGTCGCCGAGGCACTCTCATCAGGGAAGCAATCTGGTGATGGGCCCTTTACTCAGCGGTGCCACGCGCTTCTGGAGTCGCTTCTCGGCGCCCCAAAGGTGCTCCTTTCCACTTCATGCACCCACGCATTGGAAATGACCGCATTGCTGCTTCATCTCCAACCCGGCGATGAGGTCATTATGCCTTCCTTCACCTTTACCTCTACGGCCAATGCATTTGCTCTGCGGGGTGCACGCATTGTATTCGCGGATATCCGGCGCGACACATTGAATTTGGATGAGCGCCAAGTCGAATCACTTATAACTGCTCGCACCAAGGCTATCGTTGTTGTCCATTACGCAGGTGTGGGATGTGAAATGGATGTTCTACTCGAAGTCGCCAAACGTCATGGAATAGCAGTTATTGAAGACAATGCTCATGGTCTCTTTGCCAAGTATCGGGGCCGATACCTAGGGACGTTTGGGGGCCTTGCTGCCCAAAGTTTTCACGAAACCAAAAACTTTAGCTCTGGTGAAGGTGGCGCACTTATCATTAATGAACCAAGGTTTATTGAGGAGGCTGAGGTGATCAGGGAGAAGGGTACTAACCGAAGTCGCTTTTTCCGTGGGGAAGTCGACAAATATTCATGGATAGGTCTCGGCTCGAGCTATTTGCCATCAGATATTCTGGCAGCGCTTTTACTCTCCCAGTTAGAGGCGAGGGAAGAAATTCAGTCAAGGCGACGACGGATTTGGCAAAACTATTATGCTGGCCTTGAGGCGTGGGCTGACCAACAAGGAGTGGGGCTACCATTTGTCCCCGGTTACTGCGATCAGGCTTATCACATGTTCTACTTGTTACTGCCGTCGCTACAAGATCGACAGGCTCTCATCGGCCATCTTCGATCACGTGGAATCCTGGCAGTGTTTCATTATCTACCGCTCCACCTATCGGAATACGGGCGACGATGGGGCGGCAAAGACGGCGACTGTCCAGTTGCAGAAGATGTGAGCGCCCGCTTGCTACGCTTGCCCTTCTTCTTCTCGCTCACTGACACCGAACAAGCAGCCATTATCGACTCCATCTGCAGTTTTGTCCCACACCATGTTAGGCAGCAGGCTTACTTCCAAGCTTGATAGAGGCCCGGCTACGATCCGCCGTAGTTACCGATTCTAGGGACTCGGAAGGCTAGTTACAGGTGGCAGGACGATTTTCTCATCTGAAAGCGTTTCCCCCTCTGCGCTACGAATGGCGTATTGTAGCTTCGGATCGTAGCCTCTTATATAGCCAAGAAACCCCATATTTCTGGCAAATTTGTTTAGGTAGAATATCCGGTCCGTGAACGGCGCCACCGCTGAAGAGCAGGCGACGCCGCAAATGACTCCAGCGGGATCGACGATCACCAGGGTCTTCGGAGCTGCCTTTCCATCGATCCATGCCACGCCAACGACTCGTGCCGCCGGTTTACCGTTTTCGCAGGAGACTATAGTATCAATCCGGCAATGGCCCCGGAGCCGTTCCGGCTTATGCCGCCCATTGAATAGGTTTGATTCGTTAAGGCCAATCCAATCCTGCACGCCCTCTGCAAACATGTCTAATCGACGCTGTCGCAATTGCTCGGCCACGCGATAAACCCAGTGTATGCCTGCTGCGGGCGCTAGGATACGTATTTGTTGGTCATCCCGAACTCCATTAACCAGGCTTGTTGCTCCCGCCTGGGCAAGACGCCTGGCCCACCTGCAATTGAGCCCGCCTTCGTAGTGAGATGGGAAAGCCAAAATCGAGCCAACAAAGACTACCAGATAAACTGGCCACCGTGCCCAGCGTATCGATTCAGCATGCTGGAGCGCCACTAAGAGCACACCTGTCCAGAAAAGGGTGCTGTGAAAAAAATAGCGCGGTGCGGCGAGTTCGCCTGGCAACGCTCGAAAATGGTCAGCTCGGCCAATAACGACGACTTCCATAGCTATAAGATTAAAAATGACTAGGGCTAACCCAATAAGTCCGAGACTGCTTCTACTGATGTCGCGGCGAACCATCGCGTAAACAATTTCGCCCATCGCAACTAGCAAAGCGACCATGCCGAACGCCAGACCCAACAGCGATGACTCGATCAGCCCGGCAGAAGGTGGCCCTGCTCGCCAGTGTGCTGCCGCATTAAAGATTGGTGCGCTCAGCAGTCGACATAAATAGGACACATCAGTAGTTATGCCCGAGCTAGATAAACCGAGGGTCTGCAAGCCCGCGAGTGTTGACCCATGAGGAGGCAACAAAATGAAGATGACCGCTGCGGTTACGGCAGCAACGATGATGAGGCCGGAAGTGCGCCAGGGCAAACGAAGGCACCACGCTAGCAACAATAGGGTCGGCCAAGTTGCCAAACCGGCGCCAAAGCTAAAAGAGGCGACAAACCCTCCGGCGATTACAGCAACTGTAGCAGTCCAAAACCGTGCTGAGTGAGTGCGCATGGATGGCAGGCAGATAAATGATACCTCCGCCCCCGCCATAAGGAGAGAAGCATTACAGTTAAAACCCCCGGATGCCATGATATTTGCACGGCCCATCCAGAAGGTTCCTACAATTACGACGAGAGTAGACATTATTTTTGCAGTAAACGTTACAGTCTCATCGCGCCACACTGGGATGAGCAGCAGTCCTGTTGCGATCAAAAGCAGGGTGAGCCCGACATAGAAGACCAGTTGCTGGTTACCGTGGAAAAAACGAAGATCCGTCAGCCAAATGAAGCTAGGGAAGAACATCGAGTGGCCATTGTGCTTCAGCAACGCGCTTTCGAGCCAAGTGTGATTCAAGCAGACATCGTAAATCCTCCAGAAATCCTGGTGAGTCACCGGCCAGTGCCCCAGACAAAGGTAAGCGACGCCGGAAACCAGGAAAACTGCGCCGACACAGATAGCGCATAACTGCGTAGTCCGATGAGCTATCACGCTGAGTTTATTCATCGATTAAAAACCGCGGCTCTATGCATCAAGGTTGGTTTCGAACGAACAGTCTCTCCCCAGTGATGTTCTACTTCCGGAAGAACCGCATCATTTACAACACTGCGCACCAATAGTATAGCTGCAGAGCGTACCCACGTGCATGACCCAGATATCCATTGTGGTTGCGATCAGTGAAGGAACTCGCCGGCGAAGCCCGGACGACTGTCGGAACTACCCAGCGGGATCGAAATATCACCGATCTTACTCGAGATAGTTCCGCAGGAACAGCTCCATAATGTGCTCTGCGCCGGCGCCCCTTACGTGTCTCAGATCGGGCTCCCATTCAGTGGCACAGTCGGAGTCCCATGATCTCCATAACTCGCACGTTGGGCGCACACTCTGGTGTCCCGCGGCTCAGTAGTGGACCTGGCGATCTCCGGAAAGCTATCTCTCATTCATATTCTGCGCAACGTTAGGCCGGGAATAGGCGGGTCTTTCTGGTTTCCGCGCGACAACTATTATGCGGGCCATATGCTCAGCCAGTGTCTGCAGGACGACTCTTTTAACTTCCCGTATGTTAGCAAATCCGATTAACTCGAGATTCTTTTTCAGAACCGGCGTGCTCAGCGCCCAAAAGTTACTTGGATCGTTGTTTTGCATATGCATGAAGTAACAGATGTTTGGGTCCTGTGGATGATCGTAGACTTGCGTCTCCAGTGCGAGATAGCCCTCCGGTTTCAGGTTGTCGAAGCTTCGCTGAAGTGAGAGCAACGGATTCGGCAGATGGTATAGCGTCCCGAAGTGGAGAACGACGTCGAACTCACTTGGGCGACTGAAAGTCTCCGCACTTTCACAGTGGAACTCGCAAGATACGTCGCTCAGACTGGCCAGAAACTTTGAACCTTCGATGTGGCGCGGACTATTATCCACTCCTGTCGTGGAAAACCGATACTTCATAGCCGCGTAGATCGAGTTGTAACCAGCGTTGCAACCGATATCGAGCAGTCTCCCGCCCGAGATATCTTCGAACGGAATGGCAGTTTCCACCATACGCAACTTATTCAATGGCTGTTCGGAAAATGGGATGCGGCGTTTGAGGTCTTTTGTCGAAACGCCGTTATCGAAGTCAATTCGATGAGCCCATGGTTCCCAATGTCGGAGCTTTTCTTTCAGCGCCTCGGGCGCGAGCGTCGTGTGCAGGGTGAGAAAACTTTCGTCCATTTCAAGTTCGATCAGATCTCGTATCGGCCGTTTCCATTTGGACCGCGGATGTCTAATCTAAAACCTAGACTCAAGCACAACTGCCTTTCTTCTCCAGTGAATTTAGCCGCCTGTAAAATGGATAACTATGTTTGCAGAAGTTCTCCATGGGCTCGGTTGAAAAGGCGCCTATCAAAGAAGGAGCCGGCGGCGAATCGACAGAGCTTCCGCAAGATTCATCGTGGCGCGAGTAGATAAATTGCGCTTAGCGCTAGCAGAAAATAGGGAACGAGGACAGCTGCGCCAGCGTAATCCTTCGCCATTCGTTGTCCGAAGAACAGCGCAATGATTGCGATGGCGGAAACGACCGCACCATAGAATGCAATCGTCGAATCGTGCGAGAAGATTATTACGACGCATCCGATCGCGCTCAGCGCGCCGGCTGCGGTCTCAAGAATGGTGATCGCGGTCAGAAGCGCCGGCACAATTCCGGCCAGGGGGCTTTTGGCGAAATGCCCTTTCAACCATTCCAGGTTGCCGTACCGATCGACAATTTTGTCGATACCTGATTGGAGGAATAGAATGGCGAGAAACGCAGACGCGAAGATCTGCAAAAAGTAGATTCCTCCAGTGAACGTTTGTGGATTCGGCATCGAGGCTGCATTCTAGCTGCTACGATACAGAGTTGTCGATCTTGTTGGTAATTGGAAACGCGACGCAACAAATGCTGTAGTCGCCTCGCTCTGTCGAGGCGCTCCTAAACACGGCGCAGAGCGCTGTGGCTACATCTTAAGAGATGTTCTAAAAAACAGGGACGCGGTTTTAACCGCGCCCTGCTCCTAAAACTATCTTGTGGTTATTGGATTAAGGTATGCCGTTGGGCACGCCCAGACCTGTCACGTTATCCCAGCCCATTGTTGTGGCCTGCGTCGGCGATCCGGAACCGAGCCCATTATCATCGAACGTCCCGAGTCGGTCCACCGTGCCATCGCAGTCGTCAACGCTGTTAACAAAGTTGCGGCGGGCGACCGCGGTCTTGACAGATAGGACATCGTAGAACTTACCCAGATTGGCGTAGAAGAACGGATTGGCAAAGCCATGCGCAAAGCCGGCTTTCTGGTCGGACAGCGCCATGATGCCAGCAAAGATTGGGCCCGAGAGACTCGTCCCACCGAGGCGATATTCATCATATTTCGTGACACCGGGGTTGCACGTCGTAGGGAGGAGGAGCGAATACAGCGTCAATCGAGCTGAGTGGAGATCCTAGGGCGTCGGATCGGCGTACGAGCCGCCGAAGATGTCGCTGTTGCCGAACGTGGCCGGGCAGTTCTGCTGCGGCGCTGGCGTCGGAACGCTGCCGCCGATTTGAACCGACAGTCGATACGCATCAATGGCCGGACAGACAGCGGCGTTGCGGACGTCGTTCCACACGCCCGCCCCGTACGTGTTGGTCGCGATTGCGTACACGTAATCGCCGAGGAACTCTGCTACCAGGCTGTTCGCGCTCGATCCGCGCGGATCACCGACCGCGCCGCGGTGGAGTGTCGAGAAAGCGCCCGGCATGCCGGTGGCGATGTTGATGTCCGCGTGCTTCAGCACACCGACCAGACCTCGGGGGCTGGTTGTGTCGTTGCGGAACGGCGTCGTGAAAGCGTTGTAAACGACGTAGAGGTCACGTCCATTGGGCGAAAGAGCCGGTGCCGCGTAGAAGCCACGGTCGTTCACAGGGGTACTTGTACTTACCACTATCGGACTAGACCAAGTGCTACCGCCATTTTTGGAATAGCTGAGCAGCACCTTTTCACTGTTGAGACCAAAGCGACCGTCCACCCAGGCGTCGACGATCTCGTTGGTAGCGCCGGCGCCAGTCGGCGCGCCGTTGGCGATATCGAGCGACGGCGAGGGCGCCAGGTCGCTCCGTGCGCCGGCGATGCCATCCTCGGTGCATTCGTTAAAGACGGGGTCGATGTGGTAACAGGCGTCGTTCATTTTGAAGATCGCGACCGGTTTGGTCCAAGTATGACCACCGTCGAACGACTTGAGCAGATCATGCGACCCGATGCCCGGCGTCGCCGCGAAAGGAAATGTTTTCGCCGCCGTGGGGGTCGCGAAATGCGTAACCGCCAGGTACACCACGCCGTGGCTATCGCTGCGGATGGTGCACCCGGTCCGATAGCCGTGCGGCGCGTTGCTGATGGCCTTGGTGACCTCTTGCGAGGTCCAGGTGTTGCCGCCGTCCCGCGACACCGACACCACCAGGGGCACACCTCCGCTGGTGCCTTCGAACGCGGAGCTGCAGACATAGACATCTCCAAAGAACGGGCTGGACGCCGCGTTGTCGGCCCAGATCTGCTCCTTATCCGAGAAGAGTGCCCCGTTCTGCTTCGTTACGATTACTGGACGTTTCCAGTTCGCCTTGTTGGAGGCGATCACAGCTGTGAGACCAGTGGACGGTGTGTCCAAGCGCGAGACGGTGACCGCCTCGTAGCCCTTGAACGTGTCGTTCCTCTTCGCGCTTAGGTTCGAGACGAGGGTGGCGTAGTATAACCGTGATCCGTTGGCCCAGGAGAATTTGCCATTAGCTCCGGGTCGCGGGCCGAACGCCACGGCCGGGTCGCCATCAGTCACTAGCCCCGCTTCGTAGTACCAGGGCAGAGTGCCAATCGGTCCGACTTGTGGCTGACAAGGTGGATCATTGTTGCCCACGACGCCCAAGCAGTTGCGCGCGCTCCAGCCGGTGTACGTAGGCTGTATCCAGGTGGTGCCGGAGTTGAACGAGAAGTAAACACCTGAGGTGCCTACACCCGTCGTAAACGGGCAGGTCGTGTCGTCGCCGGCGTTGCACGCCTCCAGGTCGATGTTGTCGTTCGCGCCCGCAACGAGTACGTTCGGGTGGTTGGCGTCCACGGCGATTGCCGGCTCGTTCTGCTTGTTCCGCGAGAACGGGCTCGACGGGCTGCCGACGTTGACGCGCGTGTCGACGGCGACGACAGCCAGTGCGGCCGCCGCGGACATTAGGGTAACCGCGGTTGCGATACGCAGAGGTGATAGAACACGATTTTGACGATCAAACCGGCCAGGAGTTTTCATAAATTTTAGCTGTCAATTACGGATTCAATTTTGAATTGAATTTGGGAGGGTCAGAGTGCGAAACGGCTACACAAGTGTCAAGCAGTTCTTAGTTTTTTGTTTATTTGGGTCCAATGTTGTCTCGGATGCTGCTGTGATAGCAGCCTTCGACTCAGGCGACTGCGGCAGCGCGTTTTCGTGCGGTCGCATCGAGAATGCGCTTGCGGAGCCGGATGATTTTGGTGTTGCACCGACGTATTCGTCGATGTCGATGTAATCGACATCGAGTGCTTGAGACTCATACACAGCGGCGCTTCGAGCTTTCTTGCACCTTGGCTTGGGAGGTTGGCGAGGCTTCCAGCATCGCCCAACGAATCTTCAGCCAACCATATCCTCATCGTCGAAGGCGAGAAGCACACGCGCGATGAGCTACGGCGGCTGCTGGGGAACGATTATAATCTGCATGTCGCCGCCGATGTCGCCGGCGCGATGAAACGTCCTCGAGCGCGAGCAGTAGAGGTAATACACTGGCGGATGGGGGGGGATTCGAACCCCCGGTGCCTTTCGGCACACACGCTCTCCAGGCGTGCACAATCAACCACTCTGTCACCCATCCGTTTTTTGA